>Ga0325411_1003657_pt1 | contig 17350 bp, 8 predicted proteins | sample PopdelMetagenome_13_FD_206181 | JGI IMG/M metagenome (GOLD analysis project Ga0325411, IMG submission 206181) | Populus deltoides microbial communities from Bellville, Georgia, United States - Xylem-PdIQD-R4 | ecosystem: Host-associated > Plants > Phyllosphere > Stem > Wood/Secondary xylem...
TCTATAAATTGGATAATTAGTAACCAAAATATAATTAAATGCTAATAGACTAAGTGTTAAACAGTAAAATAAAATAATATTAAAATCGAAGAATATTCCAAAAAGAAATGAAATAAAGAAAACATCTGAAATCATGGAAATGGCCAAAGTGTAGTATAAATAGGACCAAAGACACATAACAAACAACAATATTCTACGTAGTAGTTCATAGAATTATCTAAGATGATGATGAAAAGAATGGGGGCTTTGATGTTGCTAGCATTATTGACTCTGGTTGGCGAATGGTATGGTCGTTGTTATGGGTGTTTGGAGGAAGAGAGGATTGGTCTCTTGGAGATCCAATCTTTGATCGACCCACATGGCTTTTCCTTGGGAGATTGGGTGGACAGTAGTAATTGTTGTGATTGGGATGGGATCGAGTGTGATAACACTACAAGGCGAGTGATCCAACTCTCTCTTAGAGGAGCAAGGGATGAGAGCTTGGGCGATTGGGTTCTCAACGCATCTTTGTTTCAGCCTTTTAAAGAATTGCAAAGTCTTGAATTGGCATATACTGGATTGGTTGGTTGCTTGGAGAATGAAGGTTAGTTCAATGTTTCTGCACTTAATTATAATCATAAAATAAATGAAGGTTGGTTGGTTGGTGTTTAATGTCAATTATCTTGCTTTGATGATTCTCTTCCAGGCTTCGAAGTCCTATCATCAAAACTGAGGAATCTTGACCTATGGAATAACCGATTTAATAATGATAAAAGCATTTTGTCATGTTTCAATGGGAACCTTTCCACTCTCAAGTTTTTGGATCTATCAGTCAATGGGTTGACAGCTGGATCAGGAGGTAGCTTCTATGGTAACCTTTTAATTATTTAGCTTCGAAACCTTTTCTTTTCTCCTTCTCACGTTATAAATATTTAAAGTGTTTGAAATAAAAAAATATTTTAAAAAAAAAGTCTAAAGAAAGAAAAACTAAAAATATATTAAAACGACGAAGATAAGAAAAAAAATAATGATAAATAAACTAGTTATAAATATATAATAAAAATATTATGTATAAAGAAAAAACCTAAAATTATAATTTTGCCACCACTATAATATGCTATAGTAAAAATAATTAATAAAATTTATAATTATATCATTTCTACATTTCTACATGAAAACATCATTTTCTTTTTATATATAAATAATGGTTACGTATTTGAAATCCAATGATCCCTTTTTGTGGATCACTAAATTCAAATACCACCTATATGGTTATGCATCTATAGATTTGTATTCTAGTGAGCACCTCGATCAGTAATTTTTATTTTTTTTTAACAAATTGAATATCATAGGGGTTTAACCTACATTTTACTTTTTAATTTGTATAATTTGTATTATGTCCGTTTGTTTGCTAGAAAATAGATTCCTGAAAAGTAAATTATTTTTCAATATTTAGCAGTATCATGAAAATAAATTAGAAAATATTTTCCAGTATTTGACTATATCATAAAAAATTAGCTGAAAAATAACTTATTAATATTTTTTTTCAAGTTTATTAAAATAATAAGAAACAAATTTTACAAATTAAAAAGTTGAATGAGAATGAAAATAAAAAAAAAATTAATTTCATAAATTATCTCAAATAAAATGAATAACAATCAAAAGAATGAGAATCAAATCTAATAGGTAAAAAATTTTAATTAAAAAAATGATAAGAGAAAAGCAAATAATAATCATAAAAATAAATACCAAAATTAATATAAAAATTAAATTAAATAAAATTAAAAAAAATAAAATTAAAAAAAAAATCAAAACAAAGTTTTGTCATCGTCAAGGTTGAAAAATTCTAAGGGGTTGAATCAACAGGTTTCAAAGTCTTATGCGTTTATTTCCTTCCAATATGCTCTTGAGGAACATCATGCAGGTTTCAAAGTCTTGTCATCAAGGTTGAAAACGCTGGAGAACCTTCATCTAGGTGGGAATCAATGCAACGATAGCATTTTTCCATCTCTAACTGGATTTTCATCTCTCAAGTCTTTAGATCTTTCATACAATCAGTTGACAGGATCTATCAATAGTAAGTTACATTCTCTTTATCAAGAAAATTGAGGACTTTATATATATATATAATAATCAGCTTTCATCTATGAAGATTTATATCTATGGAGCTTTGATCTTATCCATAAATAGTTTTTCTAACAAGACAGGAAGAGATTAAAGTGAGCTAGCTGGATCAAAACTAGGATGATTAAAAATTACATGTATAGATCAATGGATACTTGCAATCTATCTTCTTCCTTAGTCTATGCACTGTATATTTTTTTATGTATAATTTGAGAATTAAAAATTACAAGAGCAGGCAATGCTCCAATTAATGTATAGAATGGAGGACTTTATATCAATATTTTAATGATAGCATTTTATCATGTTTGACCATCTTTAACGACTTTATATCCATAAATTGTTTTTTCTTTCCAATAAGATCAAAATTAGAATGATATTTAAAAATTGTTTCTTAATCTTTGAAGTGTATCATTTCTATGCTTTTGAGAAACATCATGCAGGTTTCAAAGTCTTGTCATCAAGGTTGAAAAAGCTGGAGAACCTTGATCTAAGTTGGAATCAATTCAACGATAGCATTTTTCCATCTCTAACTGGGTTTTCATCTCTCAAGTCATTAGATCTTTCACGCAATCAGCTGACAGGATCTATCAATAGTAAGTTACATTATCAAGAAAATTGAGGACTTTATATATATATATATAATAATCAACGATAGCATTTCATCATGTTTGATTGCGCTTTAATTTCATCTATGAAGATTACTATCGATGGAGCTTTGATCTTTGAAGTGTACACAACCTATTATATAATTAAATATGTGTTCTTTTTATGTATAATTTGAGAATCATATATCAATTGAACAACAGCATCTCGTCAATTCTAATTATCTTTAGTTTATATTAGCTCATTATGACTTACTTATAGAAACAACTCTCTTCCAGGTTTTGAGATCATATCATCACATTTGGGGAAACTCGAGAACCTGGACCTGAGCTATAATAATATATTCAATGACAGCATTTTATCACATCTGCGTGGACTTTCTCATCTCAAGTCTTTAGATTTATCAGACAATGTGTTGCTAGGATCGACGACTGTCAATGGTAAAGTTGTGAATATCTCTGGATTTTTCAGGCAATTTCTTGTTTTTATCCAAAAATCATCTCACTATTCAATATCAGTTCTTTATCATAGGTTTAAAAACTTGATCAAGATAACACTTAATTTCTTGATTGCCTGTTTTCAATTCACTAATCATAGTTTAGTTTCTTAAAATCTTAATTAATAATATTGAATGGAATGGCTATTCTGTACCACCACTATTTTCATCATATCTCTTCTTCTTTCTTTTTTCACAGGGACTTTCTTCAATTCTAGCATCCTTGAAGAATTGCATCTAGATCGTACTTCTCTCCCAATAAACTTTCTCCAGAACATTAGAGCATTGCCTGCTCTTCAAGTTTTATCTGTTGGTGGATGTGACCTCCATGGCACCCTACCCGCTCAAGGTAAATTAACAACTCTCCATCCGCCTATAATTACATCATCAACACTATTTTGACTGTTTCGAGATAAATTGTACAGGTTGGTGTGAATTGAAGAATATGAAGCACTTAGATCTCTCTAGAAATAATTTAGGAGGTTCACTCCCAGATTGTTTGGGGAATTTGTCATCTCTACAACTATTAGATATTTCTGAAAACCATTTTACTGGAAATATTGCCTCCAGTCCTCTTACCAACCTCAAATCCCTTGAATTCCTCTCACTATCAAATAACCCCTTTGAAGTTCCCATTTCAATGAAGCCTTTTATGAACCACTCAAGCCTCAAGTTCTTTTCTAGTGAGAACAACAGACTAGTAACAGAACTCATGTCCTTTCATGATTTGATTCCAAAGTTCCAACTAGTCTTTTTTAGCTTGTCAAAAACAATGGAAGCACTCAATGTAGAAATTCCCAACTTCCTCTATTACCAATACGACTTAAGATTCCTTGATCTCTCCCACAACAACATCACCGGAATGTTTCCATCGTGGTTGCTTAAGAACAATACACGATTGGAGCAACTATATCTGAGTGACAACTCCTTTGTTGATGCTTTGCAGTTGCAAGATCACTCATATCCGAATATGACCGAATTAGATATATCCAACAACAACGTGAACGGTCAAATTTCAAAAGATATTTGTTTGATCTTTCCAAATCTAAACAGTTTAAGGATGGCTAAGAATAGATTCACAGGTTCTATTCCTTCTTGTTTAGGAAATATTAGCTCTTTGGAAATTTTAGATTTATCCAACAATCAGTTGTCCACAGTAAAACTAGAACAACTAACAACAATATGGTTTCTCAAGCTGTCAAACAACAATTTGGGTGGGCAAATACCGACCTTGGTGTTCAATTCTTCTGGCCTGGATTTTCTCTACCTAAGTGGTAACAACTTTTGGGGTCAGTTATCAGATTTTCCATTATATGGGTGGAAAAGGTGGACTGTATTGAATTTGAGCAACAATAAGTTTTCAGGCATGCTTCCAAGGTGGTTCGTCAATTCTACGCAACTTAACGCAATTGATTTGTCCAAAAACCATTTTAAGGGTCCGATCCCAAGAGACTTTTGTAAGCTTGACCAGCTTTTATATTTGGACCTTTCTAAGAACAACCTGTCTGGATATATACCATCTTGTTTCAGTCCACGGACTCTAATCCATGTGCATCTATCCAAAAATAGATTGAGCGGTCCATTAACATATGGTTTTTATAACAGCTCTTCCCTGGTTACGATGGATCTTCGAGACAACAGCTTCATTGGCTCTATTCCAAATTGGATTGGCAATCTTTCATCATTGAGTGTTCTTCTTCTGAGGGCTAATAACTTTGATGGTGAGCTCCCTGTTCAGTTATGCTTGTTAGAACAATTAAGCATTTTGGATGTTTCACAAAACCAGCTCTCTGGTCCACTACCCTCATGTTTGGGCAATCTAACTCTCAAGGAAAGTTCCCAGAAAACGCTCGCGGATCTCGGATATGGTTTTCCGTCATGGTCCATAGAAAAAGCTTATTATGAAACAATGGGTCCACCACTAGGGGATAGTATGTACAACTTGGGAAAGGATTTTTGGGTTAACTTTACAGAAGAAGTGATAGAATTTACAACTAAAAATATGTATTATGGTTACAAGGGGAAAGTTCTGAGCTACATGTATGGTATTGATCTCTCCAACAACAACTTTGTAGGAGCAATCCCACCAGAATTTGGAAACTTGAGTAAGATACTGTCATTAAACTTATCACACAACAATCTCACTGGATCTATCCCTGCAACATTCTCAAACCTAAAGCAGATTGAGAGTTTGGATCTTTCTTACAACAACTTGAATGGTGCCATCCCTCCACAACTTACTGAAATTACCACACTGGAAGTTTTTAGTGTGGCGTACAATAACTTGTCAGGTAGGACACCCGAGAGAAAATATCAATTTGGGACCTTTGATGATGAAAACTGTTACGAAGGAAATCCTTTCTTGTGTGGACCTCCATTGCGAAACAATTGTAGTGAGGAAGCAGTGCCGTCACAGCCAGTGCCTAATGATGAACAAGGAGATGATGGTTTCATAGACATGGAGTTTTTCTACATCAGCTTCGGTGTATGTTACACAGTTGTGGTAATGACGATTGCAGCAGTTCTTTACATCAATCCATATTGGCGATGCAGGTGGTCGTACTTCATCGAAGACTGCATAAATACTTGCTACTATTTTGTGGTGGCTAGTTTTCGCAAGTTCTCCAACGTGAGAAGGTGAATTTGTTACTGGGAAGACAATTGTTCCTAGTTTATCATGATTGTTTGTCTAGTTATTGGGTGCTTAATTTGTAGTGTACCGTCTCTATATCAAATATATAAGCTGGACTTCTCATTCCTGAACCATTAGGAAGGGAGCTGATTTGGATTGTTGGTTGACTCGGGTGTGATTACTCTTTCAACTCTCAAGACTTTTCTGAAAAAAAATTGCCAAAACCACTACTAAGTAGAAAAAAAATATTCTATGCATGTGAGCAACACTTACATCTACCAATGTTTCAAGGGCGACCCCACCTCAGTTATTCAATCAAAGCTTGGAGTGGTCGCAGATTGAGGCTTCCTGTCGAAACGCTGAAGATTTACCCGCAGCATGTAGGAATCAAACCAAAGCCCCTTTTAAGAAAATTTAATCTGCCTGTCGAAACGCTGAAGATTTGCCCGCAGCTTGTAGGAATCAAACCAAAGCCTCTTTGAGAAAATTTAATCCCTGTCGAAACGCTGAAGATTTGCCCTCATAAAAATCTGCCTTGTGTTTAGAAAAACACCTCCCTTCTGTTTCCTCAACATTTCAGGTCATGTTTGATGTTGAATCCATCCTTTGAATTTATAAAGCATTTACAGGGATACAAAATAGGTGATAAAGCGGAAGGTGTACATAAACTCAAAAAATACCTCCACCATTTTGGCTACCTAAATCATTATCCTCAAGAAAACCATGATCATTTCGATAACTTAGATATGGCTATAAAAACCTACCAGCTTAACTTCAACTTGAAGCCCTCTAGAATCTTAGATGGCAAAACAATATCGCGGGTGATTATGCCTCGATGTGGGATGCCGGATATCATTGATGTCAAAACTAGAATGCATGCAGCCGGTAGCTACTATATCCAATACGCATACTTTGATGGAGCGCCTAAGTGGCCATATATTTTGGCTTGGATTTGTAGTAAGTCCTGTGAAATTTTTGCTACAATATCATTCTCTCTTCCCCCTTTTCTTTTCTTAAAATCTCTCATCCCACGTCCCGCATCATCATGATTGGTTGTGACATAGAAACCCCAGATAAAGATGAAAGAGAACCATGCTGCAAGCTTGACATATTGTTCTGCTGCATTGTTGGTATAGAACCTTGCACCTTCATTGATTGCAACTGGGTATTCAGTTGATTTTCATGGGACTGCGGAACTGGAGACTGGGATTGCTGCATAGGTTGCACATGAGGCTGGGGAAGTTGTCCTAGCTGTAGATTAGGAATTGGCTTCCTGAATCTGCTTGGGTTTAGAAAACTTACAATATGCTTCTCATTGGAACCCAATTTCTCCTTGAAACTAGGTGTGATGTTGTTTTTAGAGACTTGTAAGCATGTTATCAAGCGCTCCAACTTGGCCTTGAATACCTCCAGCTTTTCAAGTTGTTCTGACTTCGGTTGTTGCGGAAGAGAGTCAAGCTGGAAAGCGAAGTTAACATACGCAAGAATTAAAAATTGCATTGATCCTTTGTAGCAAAACATTAGTGAAAAAAAATGTTTCTATTCCAATTCTTCTATGTCGATGCATGGTTGAGGGGCGGGTGGGGGGGGGGGGGGTCTAGGTGATTAGTGCACATGATAAAATGGCAGGCAATGCTGATGAGGAAAACAGATTAATACAAAAGCTCAACGTGGGGAAATTGCAGATAATCATGCATGGGCAGATAATCCGGAAGAAATTGCAGAGACAATTTACCTGCTGTAACTTGGCAGCAATTCTCTGGTACATTTCATTTATTTCAGGGAAATAAGTCTCCTTCACAACTTTGATCTTGGAAGTACAAATAACCAGCAAAACATTATCAATTATATGCTTGATTTCTTCAGGAGCCAGTCAGAAAGAAAGTAACACAAACAAACTTAAGAGAATTGATTAAAAAAAAAAAAAGGCAGAGGACAGCATAAATTAGTTGAGATAAAAATAGCAGAATGGAATGAATGCTGGAAACTCAAGAGGATGTCGATATTGATGGAATGGAAAGATGCAAAGGACTGTGTAATTACACCTTCAGACAAGATTCAGGGGTTGGTTAAGTTCAGTTACTTTGTCTCACTGCAAACTACTCATCATTGTTTTTTACTGTTCTAGCTCAAGTCAATGGCTGTCACAACTTTAGCAACGCATCTTAGCCTTAGATCCTAAGCATGACCCCATGTATCATTATCAACAACCATTTTAATACTCTCCTAAGCACAAAAAAAAAATGTCCTTATCAAATATGCAGTTATGACTTGAGACATTCAGAATTTCAACCTCATTTTCTATAAAATTCAACAATACTGGATATGCTCATGATTCAATGGAACAGGTCCACTTATTTTCTTTTTTCTTTCATTGTCACGTGTTTCAGAATAAACCAATTTGGGTTATTAAACCAATTCTTTCATAATAATCAATTTGCCTATCAGCTGTTTGATATATTGTCAAACAGAAAAATTCTTCTTCAACTCTCTTCTCAAATCTGTGATTCTTTTTAATATATTGTCAAACTGAAAAATTCTTCTTCAAGTCTCTTCTCAAATCTGTGATTCTCTTCCTCTCTGTCTCTTGAACTCTAAAAATGGTGACTACTTCTCAACTTCAAAGCTTCTAATATCTTGCTAATCTCTGTTTGCTTCCTACAGTTTCTACTACTGTGACAGTCAAGCATGTCTCTTCTGCAGTTCCTTCTGATCCCGTTGCCTCCGTCTTTCTTCCTCTTTCTCCTGGTATAATATGGTGTTCTCTTCAAGCATAGAAAGAAGGCGGATACCATCATATAAGAATTCAGTGCCTCTCTTGCTTTCCCATGTCATGGTTTTGGAAGCCAAAGCCTCCACCATACCTGGCATTTTATTAACCAAATTGCGAGCTTTCTCAGCACGCTTGAGAGTCAGATGAGCACCTCTCCCAGCATTGTATCGATTGTCATCCCTGTTATATTCCTCAAGCCAACTCTCCTCTTCACATGCAGTCAACCATTTCTCAACCTTTTCAAGTATTTCTTTCCTGCTAAAAGATTCCTCCTTAACATTAGCAATTTGAAGCTCAATCTGCTCAAGTATACTAGCAGGGTCCATGTTTCCAGATTCTATGGCTTCAACAGCATATACTTCTACTGATCAGTTTGCTTATATTCTCACTAAAGGCCTTTCCACTCCTTTATTTCGGCGTCTCTGTTCCAATCTTATGCTTGGTTCCTCCAAGCATATGATTGCGGGGGAATGTCAAGATATCAAAGGCTCTACTTCAGCCACCTCTGCTTCAGCCACCTGTCAAAGAGAATAGAGAATATAATGGTTAGCAAGTTTGTTAATATGGTTAGACAGTTAATGAATTCTGTTACTGTTGAGTAGAATACGTAATCAAGCTTCTCACCTTCTGTTGATATAAAATGAATGTAACAGTGTTGGGAATGTAAGCAGTGAATAATACACATAAACATTTTCTTCTTCCTCTGCATTACAGCAGCATCTTTCTCTACTTCTATTTGCTTCTTGTTCATCTCTGTAACAATTCTTGCTAGCTTATCACAATCATCCTTAGTGCTATTAAATGAGCTATAGAGATTATAGTTTTTAATTGAACAATCTGCTTTTTGAGAGAATAAATCTTGTTGTAAACACTTGTGAGTTTGGATAAACTCCTAGCATTTATGATGTATTGTCATCAAGAAAACAAATCTTAAAAAGAAAAATCTTTAAGTGGTGTAATTTTTTTAGTGTGGATTCATCAAAGGCATTGTATTTTTTACTTGGATTACTAGAGTGCATAATGTTTTCTTATGTTGACGTTGAAAGAAAAATATTTATAATTATTTGTATTGCTATAGTTTATATTGAAAAACACATTGTGTCTCGTAGAAAAACAAATAAATAAATACACAATTGCAAAGTTAAATTGTTTTTTTGCAAAATTAGTGTGTTAAATTTTTATGATTCATTATAATTAATATTATTTGAGATTATATAAGTGTGATATATAATTGCAAAGTTAATCTTGTTATTGAGATAATAGATAGATAAAACTATTGTTAATAATTTCGATGTACTTGTTAACCTGGTAATCTTTGCGGTTTAGATGGCAAACCCGATTCCTAAACATTCTTCGTGCGGAGAAAACTCAAAATAATTTAAGTGGTGTGAACTTAAATATAAAGCATGATGAAGCAATAATCCTTCCATCACCAAGCCTCTGATGATAGCAAAGCTCAACGAAACCATGATTTCTTAGCATATCATTGACAATGTTGATGAGAAAGCTACTAAGCATGTTGTAGTTATGTTAGAAGTAAACTTCATGGAAAATCCTAAAAAATGGTGGATTGATATTGAAGCCACCTATCATGTATGTTTTGATAAAAAAAATTTAGTATGCAACAACTGCTAGTGGAGAATAATTATTATTGGATAACTCTTTAGTAACTGAATTAAGGGGGTGTTTGTTTGTCTGGAAAATAGTTTTCTGGAAATCACTTTCCAAACTTTCCTGTATTTGTTTGTCATTAGAAAAGTTGGTCAACGGAAAACACTTTCCAGTCAAAGAAAAATTTAACTTGATTTTCAGGAAAGTGTTTTCCTTTTATTTTGGACGGAAAACATTTTCCAGAAGTTGTGAAAAATTTAGAAATATCATATTATTTGCTGATTATATCAAATTTAGTCAAACTTTTAATTGATATATATTTTGTTTGAATCTTTTTTTTTAATTTCCTTCCTTAAAATTTGATTTAATTTGATTTTTATATTAACTGTGGTCCTCATTTTTATGATTGTTATTTGCTTTTGTCTTATCATTTTTTTTAATTGAAATTTTTTATCTATCAAATTTGGTCTTTATTCTTTTAATTGTTACTTATTTTATTTGAAATAATTTATGAAATTGTAATTATTATTATTTTAATTTCATCATCTTTCAATTTTTTTATTTGTTATATTTGATCTTTATTATTTTGATTATCATTTATTTTATTTGAAATAATTTATAAAATTAGATTATTTTTTTCAATTTCATTCTCATTCAACTTTTTAATTTGTAAGATTTGTTCCTCGTTTTTTTAATAAACTTGAAAAAAAATAAAACATTAATAAGCTATTTTCCAACTCATTTTTCATAATATAACCAAACACTGGAAAATATTTTCTAATTTATTTTTCATCACACTACCAAACATCATAAAATAATTCACTTTACAGGAATTCACTTTCTAAAAAAAAAACTATTTCCATCAAACAAACAGGACCTAAAAAAAATTGAGTAAAAAATAAATATTCAGATCTTTGGCATTGTTATTAAATCCGATTCAACAAATCAAATCAATATTAAAATTTCCTGACCTGATTTCTTATCTAGCTCGAGTTTCAAATTTAATTATATGGAAGTTGTCCTAATATGGCTCAGTTGACTTGACAAGTCTAAAGACAACCCAGATAATAGGTAGAAACATGGTTTAGCTTAATTTTTTTTAAGATGTATTTTTTTTAATTGAAATGGCGACATATTTGATCGATTAGGGCTTCATGGCTTAACACGCTAAACTTGTGATCCTGGTTATATGAACTCTATTGAATTTAATAATTCTATTTATGTTTGCTTTCTTCTATAAGGTTATTGCAATTTTAAGCAAACTTTCTGGTTATTAGTTCATATTTGATTTTACAAAAATCTATTTCAAAACTAAATTTCTCATTGAGTTTGTCGCACGTCCCCCGCGCGGCGATTCGGCAATTTTTCATCTAGTTTGCTTGATTGGTTCTTTGAGAGTCGCCACCTAGTATTGGATTGAGGATTACTAGGAAACCCGAATTTACTGGTCGTTGTCAGAGATCAAAGGATAAAAGACTGGTTGTAACTAGAGAAGGTATTAGCATCCCTAGCGCACCTTACCTGAGATAAACTGCTTTGCAGTTTCATGTGATTTAAAAATTTAAAATATTAATCAAATTCTATAGTTTTAATAAATCAATTATTAAATCCCCAAATATATATAAAAACATGTTCTTACATTTTTCATGAAAAATATAACATGATTTTATTTATCCTTAAAATATTTAACCATATTCAAATTAAACACTTAATTCTTTTTTATCTTTTTAATTTTTATAATTTAATAACTTAAATAAAAATACAAACAAACACACATTTCTTTTACTATTTTCTCACCAGTACTTACATGTTAACAATGTGAACAGAAATCAAAATTTACCAAACAAAACCTTAACAATTCCAAAATTACAGGATACATTCCCCCAAACATAACAGTAACTGCAGGGAAGCCGTCTGGGATTTGCGGGAACACTGGCGGCGCGTGGACCTCACGCACCACCGCCACTGGCGGCGCGTGAATCCACGTGCCGTCGCCGGCGAAGACCAGCACACTGGTGGATCGGGATCGTCTCCTTCTTCTCTTCCCGCTTGTACCGGCGGTGCATCTCCCAGTCACCTGCAAAGCAACCCAACAACACAAGCAGTAGATTTTACTTTTGTTTTCCCTTTTTCTTTTAGATCTGCCATCATCTCCCTCCGTTAATGCTTTCTTCTTCTGGGTTCAACGCCGCCGTTGCTTGTTGCCGTCTGGATGATTGAAGATCGGAGAAGAAGCTGTCGGGGCTGGTGGCGTGTCGGTGGTCTTCGATCCTGTTGGTGGCAGCGGTGGTTGGCCTTGCTGCTGTCGTCCGTGGGGTCTACTGGTGGAGGCCGGTCTGTGAACCGGTGGGTGTTGGTCTGGCAGCTGCTTTGGCCAAGGCAAAAGGAAAAATTTTGGGCGGCGGCTCGGTTTTCAGAGGGAAGGGTTCGGCCGCTGGTTGAGGGAGAGTCGGTTTTCTTGTTTAGGTGAGCGGCCGTTTGGGAGAGAACCGGCTGAGGGAAGGGGAAGGTCTGTGTGCAGAGGGGGCCGGTCTGTTTGGCTGAGAGTGAGAGGGTGAGGTTTTTTATTGCTGGGGAACTGGGGAGAGTGGGCGAGAGAGGCTGCTCTGGTTTTCGGAGAGGATGGAAATGGGGGCTCTTGTTCTGTGAGCTGGAGGATGACAGATCGGTGAGGATGGAGAAGGCTGGTTTGGGGGTCAAAAAATCAAGCAAAGGGGGCGGCCAGTTTTGGTTTTTTTTGCCAAGGGAAGGGAGTAGGTTCGGTTTGTCTTTGGCAAAGAGAGGGTGCTGGCCGAGAGGGGAGAGGGACGACCAGGGAAGGAGATGGTCTGGTCTGGTTTCTGTTTGGATCAGGGGGGGTGAGCGGCGGCTGCTCCCGGGTGAGGGAGAAGAAGAGTTCAGCCTTTTTTAGGGTTTTTTCATTTTTTGTGTTGCCTCCACCCAAATTACAAAATTACCCCCTTCCCTTGGTTTTGAGTTTTGAACCTATATTTATAGTAAAATGTTGTCCGGATTCAAAATTGGTCCTTCAACTTTTTGTTTTGTAAATTTTGATTTTTCTTGTTTTTTCTTGTATTTTTTAAAACGAGCAATATCAACGTTGACTCAAGGAGAAAAATCAAGGATTTTAAAAATAACGCGTGAAAAGTTAAACGCGTTCGAAAACTTCTGAAAATTTAAATTCTTTTTTAGACGACGTTGAAAATGCTAAAAACGATGCAAATATATAAAAAACATATTTTTTTGGATTTTCATTATTTTTCACTATTTTTGGATTTTTTAGAAAAAATTTATCAAATAGGTGGGTCAAAAATTGAGTAGCAACATAATTTTTGCTAATCAATAAGGTTTAAGTTTCTAATATTATATTTCTATGTCAGAAACAATTTTTTTTTTAAATGGCATTGTTTTGTTTAAAAAATTGATCTAGTTAACCCAATAACTCACAAGTTGATCAACAATTTAACAAAATAGGTTTTTAACAGGATCAAAACCTGAACCAGGTTGGACGACCACGCCATAAGTTGCATCTTATTTTTGTCTTTGCAATACAATAATACTTACAAACAATAAATAACTAAGTTGTATACATCTTTATATATAGTTTTTGTAGAATAAATTGGAACTTATTAAGATAATATTCTTTAATTCTCAACGCTATTTGTAATCAATAAGAAAGATATGGACAAGTCGTGCGATTCACATGGATTGAACCCCACATCTTCCTCGGAATCGACAACACAATAACCCTGACCATGCTCGACCTTGAGGTAAGTTATAAAATGTTCTTCCTAACTAGATGCACAGCTACGCCTTTGGAAGGGAGGGAGAGAGAGAGCTCGGGCGGGGAGAGGTGAAGAATGTTGGACCAAAGTGAAATAGATGACTTTATTCTTTTCCAGATTCCTTCTAAAAATACTAACGGGTAAACACTCGCTCGCACGCCTGCGCACACGCACGCATATAATGATTAAAATTTGAGTTAAATTCTATTTAACTAGTGTCTGTATTTTTGTTAAACAAACAGATTAATCCCTCAAGTTGATTTAAATAATTAATTGATACTTGAATCACATTTTACCGTCAAGTTAGCGGCACAAGGTAAGGAAATATTGCTGAGAAGCTCAACATTTTCCTAACGAGAAATTAATGAAGCGAACAAATTTTTTATTTTTTTTTAGATTTGTTTTTTATTATTTTGATTATTATTTATTTTATTTGAGATAATTTATGAAATTATATTTTTTTTTTAATTTCATTCTCATTCAACCTTTTAATTTGTAAGATTTGTTCCTCATTATTTTAATAAACTTGAAAAAAATAAAACATTAATAAGTTATTTTACAGCTCGTTTTCCATGACATAACCAAACACTGGAAAGTGTTTTCCAACTTATTTTCCATTACACTACCAAACATCGAAAAATAATTCACTTTCCCGAAATTCACTTTTCAAAAGAAAACTACTTTCCAGCAAACAAACGGGAGAATTGTATTCTTGTGCTGCTTCACTGTTCATAACTAACAAACTAAAAGAATTATATATATATATATATATATAAGAGTGCTTCACTGTATGTGAATCCTGTGGCTTCAGTCTTTATCGCACTCCGTCTCTCTTTTTCGTGTTTCTTCTCGCGCGGTGGGTGTTCCTGCGCTTTCTTCTCATTTGTGAGTTTGGATAAACTCCTAGCATTAGTGATGTATTGTCACCAAGAGAAAAAACTTCAAGTGGTATAATTTCTCAGTGTGAATTTATCAAGGGCATTGTATATTTCACTTGGATTAGTAAAAGAGTACAATACTCAAGTACGGTTAGTACTTGAGGTGTGGATGTAAGCTTACTGAACCACATTAAAAATCGAGTTTGCAATATCTATTTCTTTATCTATTTACTTTAAACACTTTAATTATATTATTGATTATTGTGTTATATGTGTTTAGTGTGTTTATTTGCATTATTTGACATAATTAGTGCAACACCTAATTCACCCCCCTTAGATGTTATTGTTGCTTTAATCCTAGAATTACGTAAGTATCAATCAAATTTGTTTTTATCATAACTTTAGAAAAGTGCATAATGTTTTTTTATGTTGACGTTAAAGAAAAATATTTGTAATTATTTGTATTGTTATAGTTTCTATTGAAAATCCCATTGTGTCTCATAGAAAAACAAATAAATAAAAACATAATTGCAAAGTTAAATTGTTTATTAAATTGTTTTTTTTTTGTGCAGAATTAGTGTGTTAAATTTTTGTGATTCATTTTAATTAATATTTTTTGAGATTATATAAGTGTGATATATAAGTGCAAAGTTAATCTTGTTATTGAGATAATAGATGGATAAAACTATCCATACAAAATAATATTACAATCACATTGCTATTACCAAAGAGCAAGTAATAAATCGTTTTATGATAATTTATTGTCAATCTATTGATAAAGCTATCCATACCAAATAGATCTCCTAGACCTATCAAATTAAAAATGGTATTGCTAGAAGTGAATATTCAGACAATGATAAAAAGTTATTTTTTATGGATGTTAAAGCCATGAATATTTTATATTATGGATTGGGTAAAAGTGAATTTGATAGAATTATATTCTATAAAAATGCTTAGAAATATATAGCATACTTTAAAAGTAACTCACGAAGGAACTAATAAGTTAAAAAATCTAAAATTTAAATGTTAATTCATCAATATGAATTGTTCAAAATGATTGGTGAATTCATAACTAAAATGTTTATTAAAATGAGTAAAATAACTAATAGTTTATTAGTTTGGATGTTTTTAGTAATGCCGAAATTATAGAGAATTGATCATTTAGTTGATTTTTTTATATGCGTAGAAATCAGATCATTATAAATTTAATAAACTATTTAAAGTGTTCCACTGGAAAGAAAATGGGTGTTGTGAATTTGAGTCTGTATTTTTCTCTGCTTTCTTTTTGGTTTTTTTTGTTTGTCCCTTCCTGAAAATTTGTGCTCAGTTTTTGCCTTCTACCTGCTGCTTAGTTTAGGGTATTAAATTTCTTTGTTTCATCAGAAGATGCCTTACTCTTTGTTGATTGCCTTTCTGTTTCCCAGATATATTCAGAAGTGAATTAGTTGCAAAACAGGGGAGTCTCTGTGAAAACATTACAATAGCATTTACACTGAGTAAGAAAACTTTTACACATGCACCGTAATTGACAAAGAAAAGAAGGGAAAACCCTTTAATTTATGAAAATGCAACGAGTTAACCTTATCTCACTCTGCAAAATATACAAGTGCTCATTGGCTACTGCAAGTGCCAGCAGTAGCTGTCTATATGATTTTGGATGTAGAGATATCACCAAAACATTCAACTTTATACTGAGAAACGAGGAAACCATACACTATATATTGTGGCTAATTGATTTTTGTCTGCTGCTTTTGTACTTTTAAGATCACTATCACTTCAACCCTGCACAAGTTAAAACAAATAGAAGGCCCAAATCCAACACTATTCATTTAAGTTCAGTTGCAACTCAAGTTTCAAATTGAAACACCAGTGCTCATAGCAATAGATTAACCTTGAAATTTAAAGCGGAACAAGCTTCATGCAGCCATCCAAGAGGTCATCATCGAAAGAAGACGTTCCAACAAAAATTACTTCCCAGCACTTTTTATTCCCTCGAGTTCCCATCTTGTGAGAAACACGTGAAAAATAAAAAAGACAAAAACGAAAGAAGATGACATCCTGTCATTGCTACCAAATCCTCACCAGCTGCAGCTCTAGATCCATTACCAGCTGCAGAACCAGCAATTCTGTCAATCATACTGACAACGGAGCCAATGTCACCGACAGATGCACTAAGTGCTTTGGGAGACAGAGATTTCACCTGGGAAAAAAAATTGCAGCATCACCATCTCATTCACAAAGAAGTTTCTTTCTTTTTCAGAAACCTCCAAAATAAGGGTGGGGTGGAGTAAAACCAAAAGGAGAGCATCACTAACCGCTTTAATCAAGCACTCAAGTGGTTGCTCTGTAACATTTGACTTGCCAGAAACAGTTGTCAAAGCACCGCCATGAGCACCATCAGGACTGGTAAACTCTGCAAGCAAAGGTGATGCAGATATCCCAGGAGTGCCAATTGCAAGGGATGGAGCC
>Ga0325411_1003658_pt1 | contig 17349 bp, 9 predicted proteins | sample PopdelMetagenome_13_FD_206181 | JGI IMG/M metagenome (GOLD analysis project Ga0325411, IMG submission 206181) | Populus deltoides microbial communities from Bellville, Georgia, United States - Xylem-PdIQD-R4 | ecosystem: Host-associated > Plants > Phyllosphere > Stem > Wood/Secondary xylem...
TCCGCAATATAACATAATACTAAAAGAGATAAGAGAGAGAGAGAGAGAGAGAGAGAGAGAGTACCTGCAATCTTCACTTTCCCTTCGCTGATGTTCTCTTATCAGTTCATCAATTTTCTGCTTTTAAATCAACCTTAAAAGTCTCTGTGGTACGGACCATATCCGCGTTAGGACCTTTTTTTTTTTAAATTTGCTCAAAATTGAGAGAGAAGGGGTGGATTGTAAATTTAAGACAAGTCATCCCCACAAGTCCACTCTCTCTATGGTTTGGAACGTTTCCGCGTGAGGAATTTTTTGGTTTTATTTTGATCAAGACTTGGATGCACACTGAATTTTCCATGGCTAATTAATGCCGGAAGCAGAAAGTCGGAATGTCTAGGCTTGAGCAGTTATGCATGGAAAATTTTGGTGCCGGGAGTTGACGGCTATTGACATGGTGAAGTAAGAAAAAAGTTAGAAAATAAACTCCAGAAGTTGATGGCTATTGACATCCTGAAGTAAGAATCAAGTTTGAAAAATCTAATTAAGATGAGAAGTTGATTAGAAGAATGAAGTTAGAAAAATCTAATTGAAGTAAGAATCAAGTTAAAAAATCTAATTAGAAAAATCCTGAAGTAAGAATCAAGTTAGAAAAATCTATTAACATCTTTTCTGTTTCTCTCTTTTTTCTCAAATCTTTTGCTTCGTGGTTGGTATTACGTACTGTATTCCTTTAACAATTTTTTTGTGAAGTAAATTATTATTTAGTTAATCCTTTTATTTTAATAACATAATATTAAATCCCTAAATTTTATATCTGTTTGCCATTAATTTCTCCTGTATATTACGTCTAATTGTCTTTTTCTAAAATATCTCCTGTATATTCCAACAGGTAAATTAATTTTTAAAAAATTATTGTCTTTTAAAACGTATTGTATCAAATGTCTTTCAAGTAGTTGAGCAAAGAAATCTGATCATACTAAAAACAAATCGGGATTGCTTTCATTTACTCCTAACATTTAGGACTAATGCAACTTTTCTTTTTTAAGTCGTTTCACTACTACAAAACTAGCAAATAGCTATGAAAAATTTTATTTTTAACATAGATAGCGATATTGTAATATCAAAAATTTCTGATCGAATAAAAAATAATAAAAATTCCGTTTAAAATTCCGCTCTAAAGGTACTCAACGAGCTCGCATCGTAAGTTGATGTTTATCTTTCAGGTGTTTATTCTTGATCGGCATCTAACAATTCATGGTCGTTAGAAGTATTGCTAAAAGAACTAGTAGTGATCATGTTCATATGACACGCGATTGCCTTTCCCCTTGACATTTACACAAATTAAAAAATTAAAAGGTCATAAACCATTTCTATTTTTTTAAAAAAAAATTATCAACACCTCCTCTATACAAGAGAAAATAATTTAAATTTAATTGCTACAAACTAATTGATTTTATTCAATTTGTTTCCCTATCATAGTGAAGAGTTCACTCAACTTGTATATATTTGACCAAGTTTTAAGATTATTTTTTTTTAATTGTTTTCTATTAATACATATATTTAATGGGCAGCCTTTATTATGTTTCAAATTGTATGTTAATTATCCAATTGCATGTAAATGAGTTTATTCTGAACTAATTACCTAAAAAAAATTTTAATGAGTGAAAGTCAATTTTGGTCCCTATTTTCTTGTTATTTCACAAACAAACCCTCAGTTGGTCACAATAGTTAATAATCTTTTCAATTATGCCACTTGATTTCTTTGATTGAGCACTTGGTGTCTTTTACAGTATGGTCTTTGGTCTTGATATTCTTTAATTTCATCCTTAATTACCCTTTTATACTTTAATTTTTTTGATTTCACCCTTGATTAAATTAATTTGCCTCTCAAAACTTCAATACCCATTCATTTTAGTCTTTGAACCTTTAATTCTTACAATCTTGACACAAATTGATTCTCAAACTTTGTTTTTTCTTCAATTAAGTCCCTAGTTGCATTAATTAACATAAACAAAATTTCAATTAAATCCCTAGATTTATTGATTCTTCTAATTTCTAACAAATTGACTTCTAAGCTTTTTTTTTTCTTTCATTTTAGCTCCTGATCAAGCCACTTAAACCTTTTTAAAGTTCAATTAGGTTTTTTTTATTTAATTGAAAAAAAAACTAAAATTTAACAAAATTTTCTCATATGAAAAAAATTCAAACAACAAAATTCATACAATTAAGAACATAAAAATAAAATAGAAAAAAAAACACAAAACTTAGAGAAGAAATAGGAGAATTCTTACCTTATATTAGTAGTGGGTTAATCTGAGAATTAAAAAAATAACATGTTATGAGTTAAGTAACAAATAAAAAATTAAACAAACCGAGGAGAAAAGAGAAGGAGAAGCCATACCTGTTAGAGAAAAGAGGGTCGTTGCTTGAGGAGAGAATGAGAGAGAGAAGAGAAAGAAAGAGTGAGAGGTTTGGTTGACGAGATAAATAGCAGAAGAGGAAGAGGGAGAAAGAAAAAAGAGAGAAGTTGTAACATCCCCATTTTTATTCCGGACAAATTCTCAATTTAACATGAAAATCCAGGATATTATATTTTTGCTTAACATATTAATAGGATGCTCTAATGAAACTTAATTAACAACAAACATTATCTAACGCACGCACATGATTTTCATATTATACAATAAACATCCAATACATAAACAACTTGATAAGTTAAGGATTGCATAGTTGACTTCCTATCACTGAAAAGTTCTCTGTGATGTTTCTGATAAAACAGGGTCACAATGGGGATGCGTTTGAAGAGGGATGATAATAAGAATTACACCATTGTAGCTCACAATTTTAAATTATTCAGCCTGACTAACTTTTCTCTACATTTAGACCACTTGGGGGTTATGGTTTTGTTTCCATCAACATCCTTCAAGATGCTCGATTGGGGAGGAGCTTAGGCCTATTGTAGGCAGATCACTTAGTACTCGTCGCATAATTGCTCGCCAAGTATGCTATAACGTGAATTGTTTATCCAGGTGCTGTGAAGTGAAGCTGCAGAATCTGAGTCATATTCTCATTCATTGCAAGGTGGTCTGGTGGGTGTGGTGATGTGTTTTGGATTCTTTGCTAGAGGCGAGTATTTGGGTATGGAGTTGGAAGATGATTTCTTATTGTTTAGGCATAATAATTTAGCAAGCAAAGTCCCATACACAATAAATGGGAGAAAGAAAGAGACGGAAGTGGCAGGATCATCAACACAAAGAATCAAGTTAGAAAAATCTAATTGAAGTAAGAATCAAGTAAGAAAAATCTAATTAAGAGGAGAAGTTGATGGCTATTGACATCATTTCTGTTTAATTCTCTATCTTTTCTCAAATCTTTTGCTTCGTGGTTGGTATTACTGCATGTATTCCTTTAACAATTTTTTTGTGAAGTTAATTATTATTTAGTTAATCCCTTTATTTTAATAACATAATATTAAATCCCTAAATTTTATATCTGTTTGCCATTAATTTCTCCTAGTTTTCCATTACGTCTATTTGCCTTTTTCTAAAATATCTCCTGTATATTCCAATCAGTTTCTCTGACCTCACATGCTTTTATAAATGTTTTTTTTCCATAAAACATCGTTAGTAGACCAGTCAACAACAGGTTAATTAATTTTAAAAAAATTATTGCCTTCGGTTTAGACCAAAACGTATTGTATCAAATGTCTTTCAAGTAGTGGAGCAAAGAAATCTGATCATACTAAAAACAAATAGGGATTGCTTTCAATTTACTCCTAACATTTAGGACTAATGCAACATTTCTTTTTTAGTTGTTTCACTACTAGAAGAAACTAGCAAATAGCTATGAAAAAATATTGCACCAATAAGGTTGAAAATTTATGCCATTAATTTCTGGCATAGATAGCGATGAAATATGTTATATCAAAAATTTCTGATCAAATAAAGAAAATAAATAAATAATAAAAATTCTGTTTAAAATTTCACTTTGAAGGTGCTCAACGAGCTTGCATAGTAAGTGGATGTCTATCTTTTAGGTGCTTATTCTAAGTCAGCACCTAACAATTCATGGTCGTCAGAAGCATTGCTAGAAGAACTAGCAGTAATCATGTTTATATGACAGGTGATTGACTTTTCCCTTAACATTCACATAAATTAAAAAATTAAGAGATATCATAAACCATTTTTATTTTTTTTAAAAAAATTAGCAAGACCTCCTCTATACAAGAGAAAATAATTTAAATTGGATTGGTATAAACCAATTGATTTTATTCAATTTGTTTCTTGTTGAGTGAAGAGTTCACTCAACTTGTATTTGATCTAGTTTTAAGATTATTTTTTATAAATATTTTTCTATTAATACATATATTTAATTAGCAGCCTTTATTATGTTTCAAATTGTATATAAATTAGCCAATTGCATGTAAATGAGTTTAGGCCTCATTTGTTTGACAAAAAGTGGTTTCCTGAAAACCACTTTTCAATCTTTCCTGTGTTTATTTGTCATTAGAAAAGTTAGTTAACGAAAAATACTTTTCAGAAGTTGTGAAAATTTAAAAATATCATATTATTTGCTGATTATATCAAATTTGATCCTTAAACTTTTGATTGCAATATTTATATTATTTGAATATATTTTTTTTCAATTTAATCCCTTAGAATTTGATTTTTATATTAATCTTGATCCTTATTTTTATAATTGTTATTTAATTTTCCCTTATTATTTTTTAATTGAATTTTTTTATCTATCAAATTTAATCATCATTCTTTCAATTGTTACTTATTTTATTTGAAATAATTTATGAAATGATAATTATTATTATTTTAATTTCTTCATCTTTCAATTTTTTTATTTGTTATATTTGATCTCTATTATTTTGATTAGTATTTATTTTATTTGAGATATTTTATGAAATTAAATTTTTTAACAATTTCATTCTCATTCAACTTCTTAATTTGTGAGATTTGTTCCTCATTATTTTAATAAACTTGAAAAAAATAAAACATTAATAAGTTATTTTTCAGCTCATATTTCATAACATAACCAAATACTGGAAAGTGTTTTCTAACTTAGTTTCTATTACACTATCAAATATCGGAAAATAATTCACTTTCCTGGAATTCACTTTCCAAAATGAAACTACTTTCTAGCAAACAAACGGGGCCTTAATTCTGAACTAATTACCTAAAAAAATTTAATAAGTGAAAGTCAATTTTGATCCCTATTTTCTTGTTATTTCACAAACAAACCCTCAATTGGTCACAATCTTTAATAATCTTTTCAATTATGCCACTTGATTTATTTGATTGAACTCTTAGTATCTTTTACAGTATGGTTCTTGGTCTTGATATTCTTTAATTTCATCCTTAATTGCCTTTTTATACTTTTAATTTTTTTTATTTTACCTTTGATTAAATTAATTTGCCTCTCAAAATCTCAACACCCATTCATTTTAGTCATCACCATTAGCATTAGCAAATGCAGGGTCTTTAACTAACATAGACATAGATAGGAAGAAAGGATAATAAGTTTTGTTACAAGTTAAAACTCTCAAAAACCCACAACATCATAATTATTGAGAGACATCTAAAATATATATATATATATTTTTTATCTAAGTCTCTACTAATCAAAAGCTATTACAACCATTTATATAGAAACACTAAAAAGACCATATTATATTAAATAGAAAAATAGAAATAGAAAAAAATATTTCATTCAAATAGAAAAACTAGAAAAGCCTGATAATATTTAATAGGAAAATAGAAATAGAAAAAAAAATAAAATTAACTAAGAAAAATATTTATTTTTCTACAAAAAAATTCATATTAATCTTCTCATGTTGGAAGGAACTTGTCTTTAAGTTCGGATCTTGGTTAGCAATCATCCTCTACAAATATCTTTTATGTGTAGGTCATCACATTTGGATCCCAAACACAATAATTTTATATGAGCCATCTCAATTAGGGTCCTTAACACAACAAATCGTGAGTTTCTAACATAACTTTTTTGTATGGATCACCTTGTCATATGTCCTACCACTAGGATTCTCAATAACAACTAACACTAATAAAAACAACACATTGTTTCCTAAACATTGTTTTTCCTAAGGAGAACCTCAATATCCTCTCTGACATAAGTATATCATGTTATGCAATCTCTTCTAGCCATAGTTATTTATTAGCATGCAACAACTAACCATCGAGAATCATTGATTTTTGATACACATCCTCTACAATCTCTAACCAAAATCATTAAGAATCTTCAAGTTTTATTACCAACTAACGTAAACTAGAGTGAATGATAACGAGGTTTGTCATCAAAACTCTCAAAGACCAAGAACATCATAATTATGGGGAGAGATCTAAAATATTCAATTTTTATTCATCCAAGTCTCCACTTTCTAAAAACTATTACAACCATTTATATAGAAATTAAAAAAAAACCCCTATTAATATTGAATAAAAAAATAAAAAAAATATTCCATCCAAATAGGAAAACTAGAAAACCTAAAAATATTGAATTGGAAAATAAAAATAGAAAAAATAAAATCAATTAAGAAAATTATTTATTCTCCTAAAAAAATCATGCATCAGTCTTCCTTGATTGAAAAGAATTCATACTCGAGTTTAGACCGCAGTCAAGAACTTGCTCCACGAATATCCTTTGTATGTGAATCACCACATCATGGGTCTTTAATATAAGATTTTTTGTATGGTTCACTTTATCGTAGATCCCTAACACAAAACCTTGTGTGAGTTGCCCCATCATTAATTATATCATCAGGATTTTAAATAATAACAATTAATGCAGATAGAAATAACCAAGGTTGTCAAAAATGTTTTTTTGACACGACATGAAAAATACAATATAAACTTGGATCGTAAAATTATAAATCACAAGTAATTTTTTTAACTAATTATATATTGATAATTCTAGCAAAGAAATTAAATTACATTAAAATCTAATAAATGAGTCAACAATATTATAATCAATGAGTGATCTAAATAAAATGAGAGAGATAGATAGTATGAATCAATAAATTAATGACATGGAAAAATAAAAAATCTTAGAACAAAATTTGTCAATACAGGAGAATCACTGAAAGGTAGGAAACACACATAAACCTAGTGACAACTTGGTTATTCCCATCACAATAAGTCTTAATAGACCCCTTTTTGGTTGCAAGTTAATGAGTTTAAATTAGTAATTAACTAACATAAATTCAATAATGAAATAAACTCTTAAACCATGTCTAATGCACTAGAAAAAAATTCAAAATAAAAATAATTATTTGAAATTAAATAAATAAATAGAATAGAATAATAAAAAAAAGTCTTCATGTTAAAATTCCTCCATGCACCCTGAATCTTCAATTTTTGCATATTTTTGGCACATTTGAGTTCTGATTTCAAACATGTCGTTCTCTCTTGTTTGGATGAATTATTGGACCTATAATATATGGTTGGAAAGTTTTAGATGTCTAGTTTCTATCACAACTTTAATCGAAGTAAAATTCCACCAGTAGCTCTAGATATGTCTCAAACAATATATGAAGGTCTTGTTTGACATATTTAATAATATTAGTTTACTAACTTTGACCTTTTGAAATATTATGTTTCCTAACTCCATTTGATCTGAAAATTTACCACAATATATTTTCATGTATCTAATATTTTCCTGTAAAATTTCAGCTTTATCCAATATGCGGTTTGAAATATATGTTCAATCTCGCAAAACTAATCAGCAAACATTTTAAGGCTAAATTTAGACTTGACTTGGTTTGTATCATAAATTTAGTAAATTCATAAAATCGGACTGAGTTTATTGAGTTTACCAATTTTGCACAAATTAAATCTGATTTTACTGATTTCAAGTTTTTAGTCCGATTTAGCATATTAGATACATGTTAACTCGTAAAATCTTACGATTTTACGAGTTAACTCGCGATTTTAACAACCTTAAAAATAACACAATGATTCTTAGATGTCTTTTGCCTGAGGGTAACCTTGCCATCCCTTCCTACACAAGTACGTCTTATTCTGCAATCTTTTTTAATCATGGTTATTCAACAACACACATCAATTAGCAATCAAAAATCATTGAGCTTCGATACATGTCATCTACGACCTTCAACCAAAACCACTAAGAATTGATAGGCTCTAATACCAACTAACACAATCAGCAGTGAAGGATAACATAATTTGTAACAAGTCAAAACTTTCAAATATCAAGAACACTATAATTATGGGGAGACTTCCTAAAATATTCAATTTTTATTCATTCAAGCCTTCATTTGTCAAAGTTATTACAACCTTTTATATAGAAATATTAGAAAAACCCTATCAATGTTAAAAAAAATAGAAAAATGATTTCATTCAAATAAGAAAACTAGAAAAGCCTAAAAATCCATAATAGGAAAATGAAAATATAAAAAAATAATAGGAAGAAAAATATTTATTTCCTATGAAATTCTTATGTATTAAATTGGATTACAAGGATTTGATCGATCAACTCGCCACCTAGTTTCTAGATTTTTTAAAATACAATCCAGAGCATGTCTCAAGTTGACTTTTATGTATACACACACAGAGACCCAACCTTTCACCCTCCCATCTCTTCATTTTTATTAACTCAATCTCCTTTGTTTATTGCTCTTGTAGGGTCAAGCTGAGCTGAACTCTGAACTATGCTAAGTCCTGAAAAAACAGAGAAACTTCCCCACACTTCCTCTCCTCTCCCTCCTCGCCTCTCAAAAACAAACCTCCTCTCTCTCTCTTTCATTATCCAACGATATGGATAGGCCACAAAGAATATCCATTAAAGAACCTCAAGTAATCCTCTCTCCATGCAGCAGTAGAAGAAGTAGGACAAGCAGTGATTCAAACTCACCAGAATTTGAGTTCTGGATCCAAAACCCATCTTTCCCTCAAACCAAATATTGTTTCAGCTTGTCGCACCTGACATCGCGGCGGCCCTAAATTTTTTTTTTCAAATTATGAAAAAAGAACAGATATTTGGCATCTTGTTCTTTTAGGGGAAAATGTCTTATTTGAGGAGTCGCCACCTAGTATTACGGTCACTAGGAACCTCAACTTGTCATCAGAAATTCAATGGCTCGGGATTGGTTACGTAAAAGAAAAGATATTATCACCCCTTAAACGTTCTGCCTGAGGCAGACTGCATTGCTGGTTTTGTCTTAAATTGCTAAATGTTTATTAGTTTATGCTATGATAATTTGCTTATAATATTCCTGACTCTGGCGCCAGTGAATATTCACATAAAATAAATTTATTTTTTTACGCATGCACATATATGTTTTTTATTTTCTAGCTAAACAAAATAAAATACAATGAATAAAAATAATATAAATTTAAATCGGTATTTTTATTCCTGACTCTAGCGTTAGTAAATAAACCAATAAATTTATATTATTTTTATTTATGCATATACATTTTTTATTTTATTTTTTATTTTTTCTACTTTTCTATTTTTTCTATTGTTTTTTTATTTTTTGGGGCTGGGCCCAGCTCAGCCCACATGGGCTGGGCTAGACCTAGCCGGCCCGGCCCGGTCACTGGCCCAAGCCAGTGACCTGGCCGAGCAAAAGCAACACGCGTGCGACAAGCCACGCATGTTGCTGCGTTGTGCAAGTCAAGTGAATTAAAATTCACTTGCACAATATGCTGCTAATAAGTTGAAACCGAATGAAAGGCAGAGGAAGCGACTTATCTTGGTTGGCCGAAGGCAACGAAGACGATGACAAAGCTCCTTCTGTGTGATTGAACCACGCTTGGCAGGGCACCCTTTCCACCTTTCCTTGCGTTTTTCTCTCTGGGTTTTGCGTTTCCTTTGCTTCTGGTTATCTAGCCTATTATCCTGGTTTTTTGAGATGAAGGAATGAAGACGATGGCGATGCTGAGGGTTCTTTTTTTTTTATTTGCAGGAGGCGATCAAGAAGACGGTGATGTTAATGTTGGTATTCTGGGTTTGTTGCTTGCTTTTGTCTCTGTTTTCTGGGTTTCTTTTTTCTGCCTCTCCTGGTTTTTTTGTTCTCTCCCCCCTCTCTGTCTCCTGGATTTTTTTTGCTCTCTCTCGGTTCTGTGATTCCCCCCTTTGTGATTCCTCCTCCCGCGCTCTCTCATCTTCTCTGGCTTTATAGCCAGAGAATACCAACCATTTGTAACGGCTTCAAAGCCATTACTGCCAGAAACGACTCCTGAGAAAGAAGGCGAAGAAGGCGATGAACAGCTTCTCAAAACGGTGCCGTTTGTGCGATGGGAATGACCATTTTCAATATGGTCACTGAAGTTCTGAAATCGTGCAATCAAGCCCCTTTGTAAATTGTAATTGAACCCCTGTATTTCGATGCTTTTTACAAGCTAATCCTTGGACTTTAATCTGTTGCAATTTTGCCCCCAATTAACCCCAAACTTTGCTATTTCTTCAATTAAGTCCCTGGTTTCATTAATTTAATTAAATCCAAGTTCAATTAAGTCTCAAACTTATCAATTCTCCAATTAAACCCTTGATTTAATTAATTAAATTAATTCCAAGCTTAATTAAGTCTCAAAACTTATCAATTCACCAATTAAACTCTTGATTGGATTAATTAGATTAATTCCAAAGTTTAATTAAACCTCAAAACTTCCAGTCATGTTGCCCTTAACCCAAATTTTAATTTATTTTTCATTTATTTTATTTTACTTGTTTTTTCATCATTATCATCATTTTTTTTCCTTTTCAGTAAATAAAATAAAATAATAATTAAAATAAAAGGGTCAAAAATTGGGTTATGACACAACTGATGAACTCTTTGTTGATGGTGCCCTCCTCCCTCTCCATCTCCTCCAACACCCCAACAACAACCACCATGACATCCCTGGCCCTGACTCGACCGAACCCGAACCTCTCAACTCTCAAACTAACCCTGAACCTGAAATTTCACTACCAAGCAAAGGCGGAGGCATGTATGGGCTAGGGTGGGCTCTAGCCCAAGTCAGATTTTATCAATATTTATTTATTAGTTTTATGTAAAGAAAATTTGTAATTTTCAATTAAGGTATCAAAAAATTCTGAAAATTTACATGGAGCCTTCTAATATGATGCTTTAGCTTGGGTTAAAATTTCAGAATTTTTGAAAAAATTCAGAAATTTGATAAAAAAATCACAATTTGACCAGTTTTACGTTATTGGATGTAATTTTCAATCCAGCCATCAAATTGAGCTGAAATTTTACGAGGGATCTTCAAATATATTGAATAAAATCTGGTTAAAATTTTAGGATGAACAGAGTTTGGTAGTGCTAACAAAAAAAAACATCAAATAAAAGCAAAACGACTCATTAAGGGTAAAATGGTTATTTGCCATTAAAAAATAAAATAAATTAGTTCTTCCTTCCTTTTATATGTTGCCGACTGGGCAGAAGCATAATAGAAAAAGAAAGAAAAGAAAAGGTGAGAGATAAAGAGAGAAAAGTAAGGGGAAAACATAAAAAAATCCAAGGAAAAAAAATAAGAAAAGTGAGAAAATAACCTTGTAAACTTACAAAGTCCAACTTAGAAAATATTAATATAAGGAAGAATCAAGTGAAGGAAGGAGGAATTGAGAGAGGGAAAAAATTTAATTACTTTGTTTTTCAGTTGACATGAGATTGTTATTTTATTCCAACTGAGGAGTTGTTACAATATCGATTCATATTCGATTATAGATGAATTATATTCCACAAACATCGAATGAAGTAACTTTAATAGTAAGTTTATTTTTACTTTCACTTTAATTTTATATACTTTCAAATTTATTTTTTAATATTTTGGGTAGTGTATTTGAATTAAAACACTACCAAAAAATCAGCAAAAACCAACAGACTTACTGATGGAATTTTTTTGTCGGTATTTTTTACCGACAGAAATAATTCCGTCTCCATTTCTGTTGGTATATATCGACAGAAAATATTGTCGGTGTTTTGTTTTTTTATTCCCGATAGAATTAGCAATCGAATGGAAAATTACCGACGATTAGTATTTCGATGGACGGATTCCGTTGGTGAGACCGTCGGTAAAAATGTTATCTCTTGTAGGGTATGCTAGGGGTGCTAATATCTTCCCTGGTCACAACCAGTCCCTTACCCTCGAATCTCTAATAAAAACCAGCACATCAGGTTTTCTAGTAGCCTTCAATCAAATACTAGGTGGCGACTCTCAAAGAACCAATCAAAGCAAATGAACAAAAAATTGCTAACGATCGTCGTGTGGGTGACGTGCGTCAAGTTGGATAAGAGTTGGGCTATTTCGGATGGATGTGAATTTGGTTGGGTAATGGAGCCTACTGGAATTATAGCAAAGAATTGGTTAAAGACGTACATAGTAGTGAATTCCTTCTCTGTCAAAACTTGTAGTCCTCATTGTTTCAACCCTTGAAAAACACATAAATTCCCATCCTTTTTGAAAGACATGGTGAATCTTTTATAATATGTCTCCACCGGACCTAGTGTCATAAGCCACTGCACTCCCAACACTACTGGGCACGCTACTATCGGAAGAATAAAATAGTCTGCTGTAACAATCTGTCCTTGTATCATGATGGTGAGTGATGGGCACAACCCTGTGCAATCTATTTTCTCCCCGTTAGCTACTGTCACCTGAAATGTTTTTATTAGGAACTACAAGTAGATCATATTTATTGACTAAGGATTGATCGATAAAATTGTGTGTGCTTCCACCGTCTATCAATACCATGACTTCTTTGCTCCTCAATCTTCCCATCACCTGAAGGGTTTGAGGATGAGTTGTACTTGCAATTGCATGGAAGGAAATTTCAGGAATAGCTTCTTGGTCCTATGCCTCTTGTAGTATCTCAGATTGTATCTCAGAATCTTGATCGTTTGTATCACTAATCATGAATAATTGGGGTCGTTGGCAGCGATGACCCGGAATGAACTTATCATCACAATAGTAGTATAAGCCTTTTTCTTGCCTTTCTTGTGTTTCCTGGTTGGAAATCCGTCTGACATTTGATGTGGGATTCATGTTCTGCCGCAAATTTGGTGGAGGTCCAAGTACCCCTACAGTATTACTCATGCTTGTTTTTGTTGTAGCTGCAGGTGGTTAGATCCGGTAAGGGTGTGTCACCTTCTTTTGAAGTTGGTTTCGTTCTTTAATCAACCTTGCGACACCGATGGTATCAGATAATGTGGTTGGATGCTTAATCCTGACATATAGGCGAATGTCATCTCTTAGACTTGCAATAAAACAACCGATAAGAAAGGCTTTTGGGAGGCCATCAACTTGATGGGAGAGTTTTTCAAACTCTTCTTGATAGGCTGCAATGGTGGTAGTTTGTCGGAGTCTTGAAAGAGCTTCCGAGGGGTCTTCAAAATCAGTTGGACCAAAACGTCAGAGAATGGCTTTGGTGAATTCCTCCCATGTTAATGGTCCCTGGAATTTAGTCATCCATTGATGCCATTGTAAGGTTATTCCTTCTAGATGGAAGGAGGCAAGCGGCACTCGTTGCACGGGTGAAACATTATTGTATTCAAAGTATTGCTCAGATTTGTAAATCCACCCCATTGGATCTTCTCCACTGAACTTTAGAAAATTCAGTTTAAGTAAGGATTGATGGTTTCCTGAGTTGTGACTTGATGATTCAGCAGGAGCAAATGGGTTCAACTCTGGAGGATTCATTCTTGGACTCCTAGAGACGCGTAAGGCTTGTAAACTCAGTCAGTATAATTTGTTGAGTGCCATGCACCTGATCGAAGTTGGATTCGTGTCTAGCCAAAGCTTCATTGACCTCGCTGCGGAACTCAGTGTTGGATTTTCCTCTGGTGTCCTTGGTGTAACCAGTATCTGATATCAATTGATGAGTAATTTACTATCAACCATAAAAGAATTGGGGAACAAGAGAAGAAAAGGCAAGAGTAGAAAGGATGTTATTTATTATTTTCAGCATAATTCAGAACAACCTATTGGCTACATTTTATAGCCTACTAAACTGGGAAAGGTAAACAACCTGCTTAAAGATAGGAAAGCACTAACAATAAGGAAATATTCCTCCCACTACACTAGTTTCCAGCAACCATCAATAACTAACAAAGACCCATTTCTCATTCACCCCCACGTACGTGTTCCACTATATGCACCATGCATATACCCACGTACCATTCCACTCTGTAGGGATAAACATATCAAAGAGTCTCATAGGTAGTCAAAGTTGTTGGCTACTATAGAAAATTTTACGATCTCAACTTTTGTTATTGAATTTTAATTCTATCTTTTAATTTGATAATTTTCAATCAAAATTAATTTTTAATTTTGATGATTATTATATTTTATTTTTACAATAAATATATATATATATATATTAATTTATTGTAAAAATTTAATAAAATCAATTCAAGTTTTTAATTAAAATGAAATATATTCAAATTATAAAATCCTCTTAGTCAAACATGGTTATTTATTTTTTTATTACAAGTGAACCTATTTCAAGAGGGTATATGTAGAAACAAAAAAAATTACTAATCAAATTTTATCATGTGTTATTTTTATTTTATTTTTTACATAAAAAGATGAAATAAAATAGATAAAATAGCATTAAAAAAAACATTTACATATATTTTGGTCAATAAAAGGTTAACATATAAAATAAGACATTTAATATGTCTTATTATAAATACAAATTAATAAAATAATATCATATTACATTTTTTAATATGAAAGCCCTTGTAAATATTTATAAATAAAAGATCTCATGCTAGACAAAGAAATTAAGGAGGAAGATTACTAGAGATACAAAACTATTTTCATGATAAGATTTTCAAGAAAAAAGAAAAAAAGAAAAAACTCTTTCAAAAGCTTTCCAGCTTTTTTTCATTTTACGGTTGAAATTTAAAATAATTCAAGTTCTAGACCCTTCTTTGCAAAATTCCAAAAAGTTAAATTGCGAGCACTTTGTTTAGCTTGGAAAGCACAATAATAATTTCTAAAAATACGAGAAGCTATTTCTACTTTGGCTACGTGTGCATCGTCGTCGTCGTCGTCGTCGTCGCTGCTGTTGTGGGCATTGATAACTTCATCCTTTGATTGGATATCATCATCCTTTCCTTCCTCTTCATGCAACCATCGTACACCAATCGTCCTTATTTGGATAGCTGGATGATGTGGAAGCACTGAAATACTCACGTCATCACCATTATCAAATGTAGGATCATTGCCCCCTAATTTCGTGTGCAATAGCGATTGGATTTCACGAACACCATGCGCGTACCTCATAGGGAAGACAAAGGCTTGACAAAGCAAGGATCGACCACTGGTATTGTTTCTGATTTCAATATAAACATAACTATAGCCACGGTATGCTGACGTCACACAACTTATGAACAGATTAAAGCCACATATCCGGTGCGCGGGAGGAGGTGAAGATATTTTGAATGAAAAGTTATTTACAAACTCATTCTGAATTAGCAATTTATCCTCTTCTCCCTCCGCACAAAACCCCCTGAACTTCTCTTCTTCATCAAATAGAGATACGACAACGTTGAATATGCCATCTGTAAATATTATCTGTACCACCAAAACAATGTCTGTAAAATGAGCAAAAGAAAAGTATTCAAATGTAGATTTCCAAATCAATAAAATGTGTGAGGGAGGACCTGAAATCTCGATGTCTGTATTTGAGCACTAACCGTTTTCATTATTCTGAACATGTGAGAGTCAAACTTTTGGATTAATTCTTGCTTTATCCGATCTTGGAACTCGACAAATTGATCACAATCATCTTGTTCAGTCCAACTGTTTGGATATGCTAGTCTTTGCAGTGAATAGCAAAAGGACACATCTAACGAATCCAAATGGGATGGAATCTCTGGGAGTGCCTGAAGCATTTTGCAATTTCTTAAATATAGGTGTCTGAGTAGACCAAGATCCTTGATGCTTTCTGGAAGAAAATGAATTGGAGTTCCACTTAAATCTAGACTCTCCAAGAAGCGTGGCAGTGAAAACGAGGTACATCTCAACATTTTCCTCGTTGAAAACCTAGAGGGAAAGAATAGCTTCAATGGAAGAGATGAAATGAATGATGTACTTGCAACAATTCCATCACTTTGAAGCAACTTGCGCCCCTGATGATGCCCTACCTCCATATTCAGGCTGTTAAGATTTGAGCAACCATCTAAAACCAGCTCTTGAAGTGAATTCAATCTACTCATTTCTACTGGAAGCTCCATAAGACTTGTACAATTTCTTAGATTTAAGATCAACAATCTTTGTAAATCACCAATAGATTCGTGAATTTGAACCAAATGGATGCAGTCTTCAAGTATTAGCTTTTCAAGGGCTGGGAGACCCGAGAAGTCTGGGGTTCTAATGAGATCCCGAGAGTGACGGAGATCAAGAATTTTCAATTTTGGAAGAAACTGTGAAAATACGTGAATTTAGTTGTTATCAATTGAAAATGAGAGATATAGCTATAGAGAGACTTGACCATACCGGTTTGCCCTTCCAAGCATCAACTAGACAGCTTCTGGATAGATCAAGAACCACCAGCTTCTCCAAGCATATGTGATTTGGTATGGAGCTCCAAGACAATCCATGCCAACATAACCATATCAAATTCTTGGGAAAGTGCTCAAAACTTCCATGAAAATTATAGTAGTTTAGTTGGAGAAATTTTACATCTGGCATCTTTCTAAAAGCATCCGTGCTGAGGATGGAAAACAAACTTGTTTGGCCAGTTTGTAATTTTCCCCCATCGGAAAAATCGAAAAGCCATTGTTGAAAGAAGTTAAGCCTGCGGCGCTTGCGACAAACCATTGAATCAGTACAGACAACTTCTGCATAATGATCTTCCATTAATGCATGCATATCAATGGTAAGGCCACGTAATTTTTCAGCATCCTGCATAATAATATTAAAAGTACATGAGAAAGGAAAGTAGATGAATGAATATGTCAAGGCACCACAAACCATTTAAGTAGACATTTAAAAAAATTCAGCTACTTACAGTAGTTCCTTTTAAAACTGTAAAAGCATCCCCATGATGCCATATTCTTTGACATTTGGGTGATTCTTGACGAGCAATTTCCCTACCCATATCTCTTACTAGTTGATGCATCCACAACCTTTGATCACTGTTGATTTCAACAAGACATCTATCGATGAGATTGTCAATCCCAAATCTTGCACCTTTATCGAGCCCATCCAGTATCCTAACTGCATCATCCACATCCATTCCATTGAAGAAACATGCGATATCAAGGAATAAGTTCTTCGGATAATCACCATCAAGAAAGTCGTAACTTATTCGAAGAACCTTTTGAACTTCAAAATTAGGAATCACTTCCATTTGTTGTAATGCGCTTTCCCATAT
>Ga0325411_1003659_pt1 | contig 17347 bp, 8 predicted proteins | sample PopdelMetagenome_13_FD_206181 | JGI IMG/M metagenome (GOLD analysis project Ga0325411, IMG submission 206181) | Populus deltoides microbial communities from Bellville, Georgia, United States - Xylem-PdIQD-R4 | ecosystem: Host-associated > Plants > Phyllosphere > Stem > Wood/Secondary xylem...
ATTCTGAAAATATATAATTTCAAGAAAACTATTGGCATTTGCAACTTACTTTTTATGAGTCTGACATGCTAAGAGATTTTTATGAATTAATTATTAAAAAATAAGAATTTTTATATTTTATATTTCAGATCTTGTTTTTTATGATAGATTTTTCACCGAGTTATAATTTCAGGATATGAATATTGGTTGAATCAAAGTTAAAATATACATATCATGCTTTCCAGGATGGTATCATGAACATAAATTCTAATTCATTTGGATCTCTAATCAAACTTGCAAAATCGAGCTGAAATTCTACCTGTAGCAGGATTCTCTGCTTTCACACTATAGATTCAAATGGACATATCTTAAGTTTCAAATATCAAAATCATGCTATTCAAAAGCCCAAAATCATCTACATATTTAGGAATACAACTTTTATGTAGGATGTCAAGTTAGATAAATTTGGGCACAAGCTGAAGGACAAGATTGGTGTTCTGATCTGATAAGGAAACTAATGGTGACGAGAATCCCACTATAGCTGGGAGTCTGAAATAGAAATGATGGACCTTAGAATGTAAGAAAGGTGCAAATTAAGGCTCTAACATTCTAAATGATAGAATATAGCTAGAATAACCGGATATTGCAACAAACCAAGTCAGAAACAAAAGTTTAAGCTGCAGTAGAGTGTAAATTACAAAAAAGTTGTGCCAACAACATAATCAGTTTCCAACATAAATTTTGAGGGATTTAACCAACCTTAATAGATAGATAAAGAAAAAGAATTAAGTAATATTAAGGACTTCTAATTAGGATAAGAATCCTAACAAAAGATAACAGTTGAGGGAGGGAATAAAATAAGCAAATCATGACAAAAAGAACTCTCTTCTTCTTCTCTGTAGCATTCTTTTCTCTCTTTTTTTTGTTAATTTTCTGGCATCTATGAACTAAAGTTTGGCTTTCGGTTCAAGGGAAACAGACACCATCTTTATTATTAAGTTGTCAGAAATAATATCATCATTGTAATTCTTTCACACTTCAACATTTAACAGTTTTACTGACGAAACTATTCCATCGGTGTAAGATTACCAATTCGTCGGTAAAATCATTACCGATTAATTTCCCGATAGAAAACGTCGCCGGCATAGCGTTCTTCGGTAATTCCAAGTTCTGTCGCTAATTTTGGCGGTAAAAAATAAATAAATAACTGATGGTTTTACAGACAAAAAATGCGTGTAAAAAAATATTCCCGCTGGAAATATACCGATGGAATAATTTTTTCTGTATTTCCAGTGGTAAATCACCGACAGAATAGTTCTGTCGGTGAGCGTGGCATATGCAGTAAATATTTTGAAACTCGATAAAACACCGACGAAATATATCCGTCGGTGATGGTGACATATGCAGTAAATATTTTTCAACTATATGTAAAATACCAATGGACTACGTCCATCTAGAAATCCGTCGGTTGTGATTTAAAAAAAATTAAAAATTATGTAGAGTAAATAATATAAAATTATATAAATTAATAGTAAAAAAACCAATTATGCAAATAAAATTGTATGAAACATCAAAAATATAAAAATAAAGTTAAATAATATTCATCCAAATATTCATTACAAATTTAATGTGTTTCCAAAAAAAAACTAAACCAGAACAATGGCGGAGCTGGAGGAGGAGGAGGCTGGTTGTTTCCGGGATCAAATGGCCAAAAAGAGGGGCGCACATGTATCTCCCATAAATGATCTCATGTACATGATCATTTGGCGGAGTTGTTCATAATTTGCCGAGAGTCGCTCGTATTTTTCGGTGAGATGAGTCATGTGTTGCTGTAAGACCACTAACTCCTTAAATTGGGTGGTCGATACTGATTGGGAGCTCCCATCGGTTGAGACACTACGGCCGCTCGCAAGTTCTCAGTCGTAGTGTTGGAGAGCCCGCACACCCGATTTTTATCGGGTCCACCAAATGATCCTACCTCCATCCACAAATCCAGATTGAAATCCAGATGGGTCGAAGGATTGTCCCCATATCTCTCCCTCAACCGGCTATTATAGGTCTCCTGAAAATTAAAAAAGAAATCATCATATTCAATTCAAGAAAATAATAACTTACAAAATAAAATGGTGGAACGAAGATACGTACCACGAAGTGTTGCACCCCCTTGTGGTGGTCTTCACTCCGCACGTGCATCTCTACAAACAGCTCCATTGGGCTCGGCTCACGTCCAAGAGACGTAGCCTGTAAGAAAAAAATGTTGCAAGTTAAATATATTTATAAGTAACAACAAATTAATTAATGATATATTTTATTTAAATTAATCTTGCCATCCGTTTTGCATGTGCAGCAAACCGAATCGAGCCGCCGGTGTGCGTGATCACTGAACCATGAATTTTCCGGCTCTGGTTGTTGGCACCGGACTGTGAGCGTTGTGTGAACCACTCAGACATCATGTGCTGAATATATTGTGGCCATATATCCCCTGAGATGTATAGCGGTTTGAAATCCTGCCAAACTGCCATGTCATTCCAGCCTTTCTGTGATTGATACCAAAAATCACGCAACCTACTTCCATAGTGACAAATTAGATTTTAAAACATAAATTTTAAAAAATATATATTGTATTATTTTCGACGTTACCTAGTTGCCGCGTGATTTTCCCACACCCTCCTCGCAACATTGTCATGCACGCTATCCCACTTGAATTTGTGTTGTGTATAAATAATTTATTTAAAATAAAAATAAAAATTTATTAAAATAAGCTCGAAATTAGAAATTAACACCAACCTGAAATCTTCAAAACCATGCTTCGATATAAGGTCTCCAATCAGGATGTCTGGAAACCTGACTCTATTGAAATAATGGAATCTATTGACGATTTAAACGCCGATGTTATTACTCGGGTGGCCTCAATGTTTGCGAACCTTAAAATAAATTAAATTAATGAAATATTAATTAGTTAGTCATAAATTGTGTTATAATTAAAAAAAACTAAAACCAAAACAAACTTACATTGAAAGGTCGTCCTTCCAATGTGCCTGATACTTGCGGGTGAATTGATTCCGTTGTGAAGGCACACTGCCTCTGCGCTGTGAAACCGCGCTGGAAGAGGCAACATCGCGAGTCGGTGCAGGTGCCTCTTCTTGATAGGCACCTAAGGAGAAGTCATCCTCGCTGCTAGAAGAACTAGCTGCAACCATATGCTCACGATGTGCTATTGATTTCATTCACTACCAGAAAACCAGCGAAAACCAATGGAATTACCGACAGAATTTTTTCGTTAGTAATTTTTACCGATGGAAATAATTCTGTCTCAAACTCTGTTGGTATATACCGATGGAATCAGGCCATCGGCGATACTGTCGGTATATATTAACAAAATAAGTCTATCAGTATATACCGACGGTATCGTTGACGACCTATATAGTTTGTTTGGAAAGTTGCAATGGTGTGGTGACGTGGATTATTTTAAGACGAGTTTACCGACGGAATGACCGAGGGATTCAAACCAATATAGTTGTACAATGACGTGGTACTTTCACCGGCGGAATCACCGATGGAATCATCAACGAAACGTGTCCGTTGGTGATTCCATCGGTAAAAGCCATTATATACACACTCTGCCGACACTCTCTTTCTCTGTTTCTCCTTCTTCTTCCCCTTCTCCTTGTTAAAGAAGATGATAACCACATTGAAGAATGCAATGAAGCTGATGATAACAATTCAATTGAGGATGAAGATGAAAATTCTGACTAACTAAACATGTTGTAAAGCCTTATTTTTATAATGTAATATTTTTTAATATGAAATATTTATTCTTCTTTAATTGTCAGCTCTTGTTATTATGATGTGTGTGTTGTAAGTTTGCAATTCAAGATTTTGTGAAGGGGATAGACAAAAAATAAAAAATATTGACTGTTTCACCGACGGACTATAACCTGTCGGTTTTTCACAGAGAGTTGAAAAAAATTTGCGGGATTGTGCCACAATCACCGACGAATACACTGAAGGACTATAACCTGTCGGTATTTCATAAAGAGTTGAAAAAATTTACCAACGGCTTCACCGACGGAGTCACCAACGCTTTACGCACATCCCGAAGCGCACGCATGTCAGACGCGTGGTTGGTCGACACAATTACCGATGGATTTTTCGACGGATCGAAAAGTCTGGCGGGATTTTCAAACTTTTTTTATGCGAATATCCATTAATTACCGACGGTATTACCGATGAAATTTAATGCCACTGACAACAATAAATGTCCGTCGGTAATACCGTCGGAAATAATGATATGTAAAAACCCCCCACCCCCTATTTGGTTCATTTTTTCTCTTGGCTCTTCATCTCCATTTCTCTTCTTCTCTCCATTTCTATTTAGTTTTTGGAAGACATTTTATTGTTTTGGTGGTAGTTTTAAACATATTAAAAGGTATGTATTCTTTTTTTTTTTTTATCTTTGTATTTTTTTTATTTTAATTATGATTATTGTTTTTGGCGTTCTTTGTTTTGTGTATTGTTTATAGTTAAAATCTTAAAATCAACACACTATTTAGGTAAACAATTTTTATTCCTATATTTATTTTGAATTGATGTAGTGTTTTTTAGTTTTGTGTATTGTTTGTTTTGTGTTTAGGTTGTTTTGTATAGTGTTTTTTAATTTTTTAATTTTATTATTTAATTTTATGATATTATTGTTTGTATTTCCATAATTGTTATTGTTTAATTTATGTTTTAAATGTTAATTAATATATAGAATTAAATTTAATTAGTTTATCTTAATTTAGGATATTATTGTTTGCATTGCTATAATTGTTATTGTTGAATTTATGTTTTAAATGTTAATTGAAATATAGAATTAAATTTAATTAGTTTATCTTAATTTTAATATATTATTGTTTGTTATGTTGTTTATTACTTTTATTAATTTTAATTGTTATTTATGAATTTGTATTGATTTTAGTTGAAAATATATAGATGTTGAATTTTTATAGATGTTAGGTTGTATATGTTAGGTTGTATAGAGTTGATTTTGCAATATTTGTAGGTATGAAAACTGTAGGTAGTCTCTAATATAGGGGAGGTGCTGTCAAATTTTTTTAAATGATTGAATTTCTATAGATGTTAGGTTGTATATATGATGTTGCTGGAGTCAATTGGTTTGTGGTTATTGTAAAGATTTGCAGGTTTGAAAACTATGGGTAGCCTTCTGTATAGGGGAGATGCTGCCGAATTTTTTTAAAATAATTGAAGTTAATTGTGTAATTATTCATATATATTTGTGTAGATGCGTATAATGAAATCTACAACACATCGTTAGCAGACGGTTGCAGCTAGTTCTTCTAGCAGCAAGGAGGATGTATCCTTAGGTGCTAATCACGGCGAGAAATCTGCACCAACTTGTGATGCTGCCTCTTCTAGTGTGGTTTCATAGCGCAGAGGTGGTGTGCCTCCACAGCGGCGTCAATTCGCCCGCAAGTACCAGGCACAATGGAAAGATGACCTCTAAGTGTAAGTTTGTTTAGGTTTTAGTTTTTTTTTTAACTTATAACATAATTTATGAACTAATTAATATTATTAATTTTATTTAATTTCAGGTTCACAAATATTGAGGCTGCAAGGGTTATAACATTAGCGTTTAAATCGTCGATGGAGATTCCATTGTTTCAATGGAGCCAAGTTTCCAAACATCCTGAGTGGAAACCTAATATCGATGCATGGTTTAAGTGATTTCAGGTCGGTGTTAACTTTTAATTTCCAGCTTATTTTTAATAAATTATTTTTATAATTTATATCTTGTACTATTTTTATTTTATATGAATTATTTATATACACAGAACAAATTTGAGTGAGATAGGGCGAACAACAATGTTGTGAGGAGGGTATGAAAGAATCATGCGGCAACTAGGTAACATTGAAAATAATATTTATTTTTGTTTTATAATTTTATGTTCTAAATTCTAATTTGTTACTATGGAATTTAGTTGCTTGATTTTTGGTATGACATCCTAAAAAAATCAAAAAGACATGCGAGGGATAACGGTCTTGAAGGATGGAATGAGGTGGCGGTTTGGCGGGAATTCAAACCGCCATTCATATCGGGGGAAATATGGACAGCATATATTGAGCACATGACCTCAAAGCGGTTCTCACGATGCTCACAGTCCGGCGCCAACAACCGGAACCGGTAAATTTATGGTTCGGTGACCACGCACACTGGCAGATCCGTCCCATTCAGTGCACATGCAAAGCGGATGGTAAGATTAATTTTAATGAAATATATTGTTAATTAATTTGTCGTTTCTTATAATATATTTAACTTGCAACATATTTTTTCCTTACAGGCTGCGTCTCTTGGACGTGAGCCGAGTTCAATGGAGTTGTTTGTAGAGACGCTTGTGCGGAGTCTAAACCGCCAAAAGAGGGTGCAGCAGTTCATGGACAACCGTGCTCAGCACTTCGTGGTATGTTCATTCATTCATTTTATTTTGTAAGTTATTATTTTCTTGAATTGAATATGATGATTTTTTTAAAAAAAAAATTCAGGAGACCTATAATAGCTGGTTGAGGGAGAGATATGGGGACAATCTTTCGACCCATCCAGATTTCGATCCAAATTTGTGGATGGAGGTGGGATCGTCTGGTGTACCCGAAAAAAATCAGGTCTATGGACTCTTCAACACTACAGCCAAAAACTTGTATTCGGCCCGTAGTGTCTCAACCGTTAGGAGCTCTTCATCAATATCGAGCACCCAATCTAAGTTCATGGCCTTGAAACAACAATATCAACAACTCTCGATGAATTATGATGAGCTCCATCAAATAGTCATGGAGATGAGATCAAAGATGGGTGATGATACATGTGTAGTTTCTTTTTGGTCGTACGGTCCCGAAAACAACCAGCCTTCTCCTCCTCCTCCTCCTCCAGCTCCGCCGCTATTCTAGTTTAATTTTGTTTTTTAAACACATTAAATTTGTAATGAATATTTGGATGAATATTATTTAACATTATTTTTATATTTTTAATGTTTAATCCAATTTTATTTGTTTATTAAGCTTTTTTACTATTAATAAATTATTATTTTTATATATTTTAAATACATACTGATGGCTTTACCGACGAACATTATCCATCGGTATTTCACAAAGAGTTGCCAAACAATTACCACCCATGCCATAATTACCGACGGACACTATCCATCGGTACTTACTGTTGAAAATTCAAACGAGTGTAGTCCGTCGGTAATGTTCTCGAGGGAAATTCTTTTTTTTTTGCCGTGCATATCCGTCTGTAAGACCGTCGGTGAGTGGTTTTTTTGTTTGCGACAGAATTAGCGACGGAAAGGGGAATTACCGACGATTAGAATACCGACGGACTAAGGTTGTCGGTGAGATCGTTGTTAATAATTTTACCCACGGAGTTTATGCCTTACACCGACATAATTATTCCGTCAGTAAAACTGTTTAATGGTGTAGTGATTCTATGCATCTACACAAATTTATACAAATACATTACATAATTAAATTCGATTATTAAAAAAAATTTGGCAGCACCTCCCATATACTGGAGACTACCCAAAGCCTTCAAACATGCAAATATTGACAGTAGCCATAAACCAATTGACTCCATTGAAAAATCTTATATATAACCTAACATCTATAGAAATTTAACAATAAAATAAAGGAAAAATATAACATTTAATTTTATATATTCAACTAACATCTATAGAAATTCATCAATAACAATTAAAATTAATGGAAATAATTCAACACATATCATGTAATAATAGAGTAAAATTGAGATAAAATAATGAAATTTAATCCTATATATTCAATTTTTATGGCAATACAAACAATAAAATATATTGAACAAATTAAAAAAAAACTATAGACTTTAGGAATGAAAAATGCTTACCTTAATTGTATGTTTATTTCAGGATTTTATCTGCGTACAATACAAAAAAAAAAAAAACACAACAAAAACATATTATTAATAAAACAAAGAAAAAATGAGAAAAATAAAATCATTAAGCATATTAAATGAAAATACATACCTTTTAATTTGTTGAAGATTACAAGAAGTTCAAGATTACAATAAAATAACTTAAATTTTCACAATAGATGAGAGCAAAAAAAGAGGAGATGAAATGTAAGAGGAGAGAAATGAACTGAAAGGGCTGTCACTGGGATTTATACTGCAGTTTTACCGACGGCATCACCAATAGACTATTTAATTAATATTATTTTTAATTATTTCGTCAGTGAATTTTCAAATGTCCATCAGTAAATTTTGAATTTCGTACTAAAATTTTTAAATGAACCTCCATAATTTTCACAATCTGTCGATATATACACGCGGTCAGAGATGCATTAATACCTGCGCTTTAGAATTTGCACAGTCTGTCGGTGAGTCTGTCGATAATTGTGAACTGCACCACCATAGAACTCAACAGTCCCACCCGCTGAGGAATGCAAATGGACTGTATTCGTCTGTAGAGACATCGGTGATTATGACATGTGGAGTAAATATTTTGCAACTCTTGGTAAAATACCAACAGACTGTATCCGTCTATAGAGACATCGCTAATTGTGGCATGTGCAGTAAATATTTTTCAACTCTCAGTAAAATACCGACAGACTGTATCCGTCAGTAGAAATGTTGGTGATTGTGCACTCTGCATGAGCGATTATGTTTGTATTGCCTATTTATCCTCTTGTAAACACTTAAATTACAAGCTGCTCGCACATAACAATAACCATAGTGAACAATTATAAAATAAATATTTTGTGTTACAAAATATCATCTATAATATTACATCATAAAAAAATGCTTTACACTTTCGTGTTCTGATAGTTAGTTAGAATTTTATTCTTTTTCTTCTTTGTCAATTGAATTGTCATCAGCTCCATCACAATCTTCAATGTGGATATCATAATCATCATCTTCATCAACATTTGCTTATCCGCTAGAGCTCAGAACAACATTCAACTCCTCTGCATCAACATCAACAAGACTATCATCGAAAACCCAAAAATTTGAATTTTCTTCTAAGTCAATCGAAGGAGAAAATCGATATGGTTCAACCAACTCACTAACTTGAAAGACTTCATTTCGCACACTTGTGTCTTTGTTCTCATCTTGAACAACCTCTACACGACCCCTGAGTTTTGTTTTTAAAACAGATAATAAATCAACTCTTGATCGATTCTTTCTAAAGGAAAGGGTGTATGTGTAATAAACCTGTTGACATTGCTTTGTGAAAACAAAGACATCGTTTACGTTGCGGAGTCTAGCTTTTGAGTTGATTTCGACTAGACCATAGTGAGGATCTACTCTGATTCCTCTGTTAGTGGTGTCATACCAATAGCATTTGAATAAAAACACTCTATTCTGCTCGCTATGATATTGTGATTCGACGACCTCTTCTAATTTACCATAGTAGTCAACTTCAAACTCACTATAAGTCGATCCCTTAACACAAACACCGTTGTTGTATGTCTTTCTTCCATGACCGTATTCTTTAGTATGAAACACATATCCATTGACAAAATACTTGTTGTAGCACTTAACTTTCCTTTCAGGGCCCAAGCTTAGTGAAGACAATGAAATAGCAACACTCCTTCCTATTTGATAAAACCTTGTATATCATGTATAATAATGAACAGTAAACGAGAATTCTGTAATGACATACAATAAATTTACAAGAGATAATGAGTTTGTGATAGTACTTACATGTGTTTTGAACCACGTCGCAAATTATTGATCTTGTAATCGAAAGATTTGAGATTCGGTCAGCTGTGAGTTATTGGATGGTAAATATTGTCGACGTTGCCTACAAGGTTTTCAAAATTATATGAGTTTATGATATTATAATATATAAATAGTATATTTTTAACAAAGTTTAAGTAGTACATATACTTACTGAATAAAAGGTCTCAGCTCATCATAGTTAAATAGTACATAATTTTGTGATTGTCTGAACTCTATTTTAGACAAATATCTTTCCCTTACGGCATTTTTAGGTGTGGGCTGTCTAGGATTGAAGAATATTGATAAGTTCCCACTGGAAGGTAGTTCACCATCATCATCATGTTGTGGAACGTTTTTGATTCTCGTTCTCAAATGAGGTTCGAAATAGTACGAGATAAATGTTAATTTTGAATCATAACTCTAGATTTTTGTTCATCCTTCATTGTAATAATATCTCAGGGCAAACACCAGTTTGACTTGAGGGGTGATGACTTAATGGTAGTGGGGGACAAGGTTTTTTTGTTACCTATTCCATTAGGAACCACATATTTTTTGGTCCATCACATTCATGCATTTATGATTCAGGTGACGATATTGAACATTATGAAACTGCGCAAAGAGTTAAGCAAACTTTACAACGTTACAAAGAAGTTGGACTGCTCGGACCGAGTATGGCCGTAGATAAAAAACATGAACTCCGGCCTCATACACATCCCGGTGGCAAGTTATAAACCGTGAGTATGACTAGCCGACAAGAATAAGGAGCAGTAAATGACCTGAATGGGTTGAATATGTCTGTACACAACCCAAGATGCACGTTCCTTGATTCAGTTGCAAAGTGAGGATGCACATTGTTAAAGTGTTTCCATGCTTTGCCGTCAGAAGGATGCACCATCACTCCATCAACCCCATCATGTGATCGGTGCCATGTCATATGCTTAGCAGTCCTTGGTGACATGAATAACTATGCAATCTAGGTGTGATTAGGAAGTATTTATGTTTTTTTATATGCCACGAGAGTTTTCCCCTGCCAGTTCTGGGTTTGTAACGGGAATGTCCACAAGTCATGCACTTGGTCAGCTCATCATTTTCAAGGTAGTATAACATGCAGAAGTTAGGGCACATGTTAATTTTCCGGTATCCTAAACAGAGGGGTTTCATCATGGACTGTGCAGCATAGAAGTTCTCTTTCAGCCTGTTCCCTTCATGTAAAATGCTTCTCGTCCATTTGATAATTTTATCATAACCAACCACACTCAACTAGTGATCTGACTTGATGGTGAACACATTTGCTACGGCCGATAATTTATTATGGTTTGTGTAGCCATCCCATAATGGTTCGTCAGAATATTTCAACAGATCAAAAAACCTTGTTGCCTCAGCATTAGGTTCTTTTGCGATTGAACATTAACTGACATTACCTTGATTCATTATCATTGCATCCATAACTATATTCTTGTAAGGATTACTGTTTTCATTTGCAACTACATGCACGTTGCTAGCACTAGAAGTTGACCCAACCACCCTTTCTACCATGCTCTCATTACGAACAAATAGTTCTCCGTGTGCATACCAACACAGGTAATCCTCCATGAACCCTTTATGTAGAAGATGCATCATTAAAACATCTGGATGCAGATACTTTTTAATTTTACACTTCTTGCATGGATACTTAGTACCGCCTCTAGTAAAATTTCTGGGAATAGATGTTGCGAAATTAATAAAACCCTGAACCCCATTACAATAATTCATCCTCCGCAATCCTTGCGGTGAATCTCTAACCTCTATAAAATTAAGTGAATAAACTTGTAAAAATATTGGTTTACCTCAAGATTATCGAACAAACTAATTAAAACTTCTCATAAATATTCATTATCAATTATCAATGTCCATACAAATTTATACATATAAATTTAGAGAAATTACAACTCCACAATAGCATTGATAAAAATTAAAACGGACCCGTTAAACAAGCTATTAATTATTTCATCACAACACATCTAATTCGGTAATTCAACAAAGTTTCAATAATTTACAAATAAATACAATTTTACAAAATCTAAAACAAACCATAACAAGTATAAAAGTATACATTCATACTACAAGTTTGTTTGAGAAATAACAATAAAACATGTACATACACTAACAAAATACATATACTAAAAAAACAATAAAATTGACATTTAAATGTTAAAATTAAAAAAAGATAGATTTACTTACAAAAAATGATAAAACCCCCAATAAATCAGAACATGGATGTTGTGACCATGAGAGTTAAAGAAAGATGACTTGTTTTAAGAAGAGGAAGATATTTTTAAGTGGAGTGGTTGTTTGCAGTTTGGGAGGGGAGAGTTGGGATGGGGAAGAAAAAGGAGAAATATGAGAGGTGAGGGTCGGCAAAGTGGTGATATATTAACTTTTAGTGATAGGATCACCAACAGAATACTTCGGTCGGTGCTCCCATCAGTAATTCTGACGGTGAATTGGTCACGTCACTATACGGAGATCCCGGTTTGAATCCCTCAGTCATTCCATCAGTAAAATTGTTTTAGCATCCATCGGTAATTATCACCGCAATTTACCGACATAATTATTTCGTTGGTTTTAGATGAATTTCTGGTATTGTCATATTCAAGTACTTATTTATCCTTATTTCAAAATTATGCTACTGATTTCTGTTCATGCTTATTGAATTGTTTTAAGATAATATATATGTGCTTTCTAGTTTCTTTCAATCCGTAGTTGTTGTTAGGGACTAGAATAAGAAGCAAAGGAGTGAACTTGATTGTTGTAACTATGACTTTAATTTATTAGGGAGGAATACGCTAAATTAAATTGCTCAAGCTATTAAACGGCTACTTATAAGAAATTTTATAGACTTTGCTCCAAAGGCTACTGCCGAGTGAATTAAAATTTCTTTTCAATATTAAATTCGCTTTATGGTAAGAAATTGATTAGAAAGATTTATCTAATTAATTTACTGATAATCTCATCCAATATGATACTGGTAGGGAATGCAGAAATGTCTTGGTGGATAATAATGGGCGGTGTTTGGTTATTTTATGGAACAGAAACAATGGGGTTAGGATTTTCCATGTATTTTCTATGAGTTTAAAAGAGAAAAAAAGTGAGGGTGAAATTTGTTTTTGGGCAGTTCTACGACCCTTGCTCTAATACCATGTAGAAAAACAATGGTATCTACAAACTCAATTTTTTGTATGTTATTCTTCTCCTTCTTGGAGGAAATATATAGGTAGAATTTAAAATAGGCAACAATCTTATTCTAAGAAACAAAAATAATACTATACAAGATTTGATTTGATTTGATTCCTATAATTAATCAGATTCATATAATTACAATGTATACAAGATTTGATATGACTTATATAATTGATCAGATTACATAATCAACTTCTATATTTATAATAGACAACTCATCATGCCAATAATGATGGTTGGCGAGTTTCTGAATTAAATTCAAAATTTCAATTAGACGTTACAGATGAAAACACCGGTAAAAAAATTAATTTTTAATTTTCTGGTGGTAAAGACATCGTTAATGCTTGGCGTGTTATGAAAATATTTGATTAAATTGAAACTTTCAATTAGACTTCACACACGGATACACCAATAAAAAAATTAAAAATATTAATATTTAATTGGTCGTTATGAACACCATTGGTAAAAAAGATCCAAATTAAAAGCACATTTCTCTTCTTATCTCTTCCTCTACAACTTCTTCTCTCCTACTCCTAAATCTTCATCTTTCTTTCTTTTCTCTCTCTCTCCTTCTCTCGCCCATCTATTCTCTTCTCTTCTTCTCCACGCGCAGATATGTCTTCTCCTATCTTTTCCCTCTCTTCTTCTCTTGTTATTTAACATAATCTTCTCCTATCTTTTCTCTTCTCTTCTTCTTTTTTTTTTTTAATCTCTTCTCAGGCTAGGGAAAACTCACAATGACATTAAGGTAATATTATTCCTTTTCCCTCTCTTTTTTGTGTTTTTTTTTCATCTTTTATATTTTGTGCTCTTAATAATTGTATGAATGTTGTTGGAATTTTTTAAATTTTAATTTTATTTTTCTATTATTTAATGATTGTATAAATGGAGATTTTTGAATCATAACTCTAGATTTTTGTTCGTGTTTCGCTGTAATAATATCTTGGGGCAAACAACAGTTTGACTTGGGGGGGCGATGACTTAGTGGCAGTTGTGGGCAAGGTTGCTTTGTTACCTATTTCATTAGGAACGACAGATTTTTTGGTCCATCACATTCATACATTTATGATTCATGTGACGGTATTGAACATTAAGAAATTGCGCAAAGAGTTAAGCAAACTTTACAACGTTACAAAGAACTTCGATAGGAGCAGTTGACAATTGAATCCAATTTTCCCATTATTTTTGTATCTGTAATAGTGCAAAAAGAGGGCCCGACTCCAAGGTGGATTTCACCATGGTGGCTTGCTTAAAATTATAATAAGCTTTTTTTATTCAATCAACGAGCTTGAAGGAGTTAATTCAATGTAATATTTTTTTAGAAATATTAAAATTAATGAAAAAAATCATTTTTTTTCTCATTTTTTCAATTTCAACATTCCATTCATCTCCTCAACAATATAGGCCTCACATATCGAAGCCTCAACATGCGCCTTGTTCTTAACCTTTTTCTTAATATTTAACAGGTGCCTACAGGGAATTAATCAAATATTTTCAATTAAAAAAACAATGAAAATACTTTTATATATGAATTACATTACAACTATAATATCTAACCGTTCGAATAGATACATCCATCTATACTGGACCAGTCCTCTAACTTTTGCCTCAAATGGTAAATGTATGGGTAAATGCTCCATTGAGTTAAAAAATGATGGAGAGAATATCATCTCAAGTTTGCATATTGTCTCAACGATATTTGTTTCAAGCCTCTCAATGTGATCAACATTCAACTTGCTGGAGCATATATCTCTAAAGAAATAACTAATCTCCGTGAGTGCATCTCATATCCCTTTTGACAACAAATCACGATAAGCTAATGGAATGAGTATTTGCATAAACATGTGGCAGTCATGACTCTTCATTCCATACAATCTGCATTCCTCCATATTAACCAACCTTGATATATTTGAGCCATGTCCATCGGGAAAACAAAGACTCTTAAGCCATTTGTAGACTAGTAGTTGTGTATTTTTCTCTAACACGAAGCTTGCTCTGGGTTTTGCGACCCGTGACCCATCAAAAACCAACTCCATATTTTTACAGTTACAAAACAATGCTATATCCAATCTAGCCTTGATGTTGTCTTTTGTCTTCCCTTTCACATCCATGACGATGTTGAAAATGTTCTTAAACACGTTCTTTTCTATGTGTATGACGTCAAGGTTATGGCGGAGGAGATTGGTCTTCCAATAAGGAAGTTCCCAGAAAATACTTTGCCTTACCCAGTTGTGGGTCAAACCAAAACCAGGAAACTTCTGCTTACCAGATTGAGAAACAAACACAATGTCATCGCACTCTGATACAACGTCATGCAATTCTTCAACAGAAAGACGCGAGGGTGCAACATCATTTTCAACTCTACCAACAAAGAAATCTTTTATATTCCTTCTATACCTGTGATTCGTTAGCAAGAAACGATGGTGACAGTAAAAAAAGAAGCTTTACCTCCATTTGTTAGCGTGAATGTCTTGTTGTTTTCCATACAGTATGAAAATTCTAGTTTTCCATGCGTGCTCCAACCAGAAACCATTCCATAAGCTGGAAAATTATTGATAGTCCACATCAACGCCACCCTCATAACAAAATTTTGTTTCCTCGATCTATCATAAGTCAAAGCTCTAGATGACCACAACTACGTCAACTCATCAATTAACGGTCGAAGACGAACAATTATATTCCAGCCCGGACTGTTCGGACCGAGTATGACCGTAGATAAAAACATGAACTTCGGCCTCATACACATCCCGGTGGCAAGTTATCAACCGTGAGTATGACCGGCCAACAAGAATAAGGAGCAGCAAATGACCTGAATGGGTTGACTCCATCTGTACACAACCCAAGACGCATGTTCCTTGATTCAACTGAAAAGTGAGGATGCACACTGTTAAAGTGTTTCCATGCTTCACCGTCAGAAGGATGCACCATCACTCTATCAAGCGCATCATGTGATCGGTGCCATGTCATATGCTCAGCAGTCCTTGGTGATATGAATAACCTCTGCAGTCTAGGAGTGATTAGGAAGTATCTATGTTTTTTATATGCCACGGAGTCTTTCCCCGCTCAGCATTTTCAAGGTAGTATAACATGCAGAAGTTAGGGCACATGTCAATTTTTTGGTATCCTAAACTGAGGGGTTTCTTTATGGACTTTGTAGCATAGAAGTTCTTTTTCAGCTTGTTCCCTTTCGGTAAAATGTTTCTCGCCCATTTGATAATTTTTTCATAACCACTCACTCAACTCGTGATCTGACATGATGGTGAACACCTATGCTATGACTGATAATTTATTGTGCTTCGTGCAACCATCCCATAATGGTTCGTCAGAATGTTTTAACAGATCAAAAAACCATTTTGCGTCTGCATTAGGTTCTTCTTCTATGATTAGACATTGACTGACATTACCTTGATTCATTCTCATTGCATCCATAACCATATTCTTGTAAGGATTATTATTGTCATTTGCAATTCCATGCACGTTGCTAGCACTAAAAGTTGACCCAACCACCCTTTCTACCATGCTCTCATCACGAACAAATAGTTCTCCATGTGCATACCAACACAGGTAATCCTCCATGAACCCTTTGTGTAGAAGATGCATCATTACAACAAGCTATTAATTATTTCATCACAACACATCTAATTCGGTAATTCAAAAAAGTTTCAATAATTTACAAAGAAATACAATTTTACAAAATCTAAAACAAACCATAACAAGTACAAAATTATACATTCATACTACAAGTTTGTTTGAGAAGTAACAATAAAACATTTACATACACTAACAAAATACATATACTAAAAAAAACAATAAAATTGACATTTAAATGTTAAAATTAAAAAAGATAGATTTACTTACAAAAAATGATAAAATCCATAATAAATCAGAACACGGATGTTGTGGCCATAAAAGTTAAAGAAAGATGACTTGTGTTGAGAAGAGGGGGATATTTTTAGGAGGAGTGGTTGTTTGCAGTTTGGGAGGGGAGAGTTGGGATGGGAAAGGAAAAGGAGAAATAAGGGAGGAGAGGGTCGGCACAATGGTGATCCTGGTTTGAATCCCTCGGTAAAATCTCTCACAAAAACTTCCACATCATTGAACTGCTTTTTTTTTAAAATTCTAAATATTCTGTCTGTACTTTAGTTGGTATATACTGACAACATTAGTCCATCGGTATATACCGACTGAATTACCAATGGATTAGTATCCGTTGGTAATTATCACTGTAATTTACCGACATAATTATTTCATTGGTAATTCCGTTGGTTTTAGACGAATTTCTGGTAGTGTCATATTCAAGTACTTATTTATCCTTATTTCAAAATTATGCTACTGATTTCTATTCATGCTTATTGAATTTTTTTAAGATGGTATATATGTGCTTTCTAGTTTCTTTCAATC
>Ga0325411_1003663_pt1 | contig 17340 bp, 11 predicted proteins | sample PopdelMetagenome_13_FD_206181 | JGI IMG/M metagenome (GOLD analysis project Ga0325411, IMG submission 206181) | Populus deltoides microbial communities from Bellville, Georgia, United States - Xylem-PdIQD-R4 | ecosystem: Host-associated > Plants > Phyllosphere > Stem > Wood/Secondary xylem...
ATTGTGTTGTTGTTAACTATAATTTATACAATAAACCTCCCTGTGGTTCGACCCCGGTCTTGCCGGGTTATTTATTACTTCGACACTCCTCCACTTGGGAGAAGACATCAATCTTTTGGTCGTGTCAGTTGCCTTTTTAAATTGTCGGATATTTGTATTGCTATATTATTGTGATATTCATATTTCAATAATATGTATTTTATTTTCAGGACCATCGCATGCACGTCAGGAGTAGATTCTAGCTTAGGTTTTTTTTTTTTGTAATTTAGGTTCTAGGGAGTATACCCTTATATTTGGTAATATTACAACTTTTATTTAACCCAATTTGTATAATTGATGTTTAAATTTGAATAGATGAATTTAATTCGGTAGTTTATATGACTATGTTCCATTAAGCATGTTTATATCTTTAACCATCCATAATGATAATTGTTGTACAGTGTATATCATCAACATTGTGGTTGATATGGATGGTGATGTTTGTGGGATTGAGACCCAGGATGATTGGGTTGAATTGAGTTGGAGATGCGATATATTAGAAGTGTAAACAGGTCGTATGTCGATAACTTGAGACCTCCCGGTATAGGGGGGACTCCGTCAAAATTTCAGTAAATTTTAATATGAAAACCATGAATATATATATATATATATATATAAGAAAAAAAAATTATTTGTTTTCGGTTGACATAAGAGTGTTGTTTTTATCTCCAAGTAGAGGATGTTACACCTATGCTATGAAAGGAACTTGATTTGTTGTTAACATAAATTATAATCATGAATACCTGACAACATTTACAAGTATTAGCCTTATTCGAATAAGATAACTAATGTAATCATGTTAACAATTTATAATCCGATTGGAACCTCCTTTGTGTGTGGTTTCCAATTGAGTAATAAAAAGAATTTATACTATACTTGTTTGAAATACCATTAGTGGATCCTCTAACCTTGACAATTATTTTATCCTTGTTTAATCCTTACATCAATATCACATCTCAAAGCTCTCTTTAACTTATTATTGTTGTTGTTGTTGTTGTTGTTGTTGTTATCTATAATTTATATAATTAACCTTCCTGTGGTTCGACTCCGATCTAAAACGAGTTTATACTATATAATTTATATTGTTGTTTAATCCTTACATCTAAAAAGAGTTTATACTATACTTGTTTGAAATACCATTAGTGGATCCTCTAACCTTGACAATTATTTTATCCTTGTTTAATCCTTACATCAATATCACATCTCAAAGCTCTCCTTATTATTGTTGTTGTTGTTGTTGTTGTTGTTATTTATAATTTATATAATTAACCTTCCTGTGGTTCGACCCCGATCTTACCGAGTTATTTATTACTTCGACACTCCTGCACTTGGGAGAAGACATCAATCTTTTGGTCGTGTTAGTGGCTATATAGTTTCAGTCAGTCCGAGAGTTAGTGCGAGGTTCTCAGGGTGTGGAAAGAGTAATGAATGACACCCAAGGTCAATAAGTGAGCAGGGTCAGACTACGTAATTCAAAAGAAGGGATTTCATACCTCCTATAGGGAGGAATCCTCCTTCGAAAAAAGATAAGAGCGGGTCATCATTCAGGCCACTCCCGAGAAAAGGGGGGAGTTTTGTTCATGGTGGGAGTTTAGGAGGCGCTAGACGAGTTAATATTGGGGGATCATGGGAGGTCAGACCCGTTAAAAGGCAAGTGTTATAGGGGATTCATGGAGCAAAGGGGACCTGTCTACCTATTATGCATGAGATGTAACCAGAAACACCCCGGAGATTGTTTAACCACACCAGAATGATGCTATGTTTGTAGAGGCAAAGGGCATCGATGGAGGGACTGCCAGTATTTGAGAAGACATTGTTTCCATTGTGCAGAAACAAGTCACAGAAAGAAAGAATGTCCACATAGAGCCACCGAAAGAGTACAGGGACAGGGGATGGTTACCCAAAGCTAGCAACAATCAGTGACAGTTGATCGGCTTGTATGACCTTATTAGTCGGGGATAAGTGCCAATGAGGGCCGACCCAGGTTCCAGGAGGAAAGGACTCAGAGTAGGATATACCATATGACTCAGAAAGATGTGGGGGCAATGCTAGATGTCGTAGCAGGTACACTACAATTAGGTTTAATACAAGTTTATGCTTTAATCAATCCTAGGACTAGTCATTCTTTTGTGGCCCATTGAATTATCAGTAATTTAAATGTGTTACCAAGTAGATTGAGTGTAGGGATGGGAGTTAGTACACCTTTGGGGAAAAATATAAACTTTGATGAGGTATACAAGGGAGTGATACTATACATTGAGGGGGTAGAGCTAAGGGTGGACCTCATGCCTTTAGAATTATATGATTTTGACTTGATTCCAGGAATGGATTGGTTGAGTAGATATAGGGCATAAGTAGATTTTTTCACAAATATCGTAACCTCCAAGATGTGAGTGGAAAAAGGGTAGTATTCAGGGGAGAGAGGAGGGTGATTCCAAACTCTATAATCTCGGTCATGACTGTTGGAAAACTGATTAGAAAAGGATGCCCTGCTTGGTTGTCTTATGTAAGAGAATTAAAGAAGGGAAGCATAGAATTAGCAAATATCTCTATTGTAAAAGAATTTTCAGACATGTTTCCGGAGGAGTTACCGGGGCTACCTCCAATTAAGGAGATTGAAGTTTCCATTAAGACTCTTCCAAGGGTCAACGCTATAGCACAATCCCCTTACAGAATGACCCTTATAGAACTAATTGAACTGAAGATTCAGCTTTAGGAGTGGCTGGACAAAGGGTTCATACAGCCGAGCAATTCATCTTGGGGAGCTCTAGTGCTATTTGTAAAGAACAAGGATGGTACATTTTGACCATGTATCGACAATCATCATCCCGCTACCACGGATAGACGATCTGTTAGATCAGTTGAAGGGTGCGAGAGTATTCTTGAAGATAGATATGATTACAGTATAATCAATAAGAATCAGAGAACATGACATACAAAAAACTGTCTTTAGAACCCACTATGGCCATTATGAATTCTTAGTGATGCCTTTTGGGTTAACAAATGCCCCGACGGTATTTATAAACCTAATGAATCGAGTGTTTCGGCTTTATTTAGATAAATGTGTGGTAGTGTTTATTGATGATATACTGGTATATTCGAGCTCTTATTTGGAACACGAGAAGCACTTGAGGAAGGTGTTGGAGATATTGAGAGAAAATAAATTGTATGCAAAACTAGATAAATGTGAGTTCTGGCTCAAAGAGGTGATATTTTTGGGACATGTTGTAACATCCCTCATTTCGGGATAAAAACAACAATCTCATGTCCACCGAAAAACAGAGTAATTAATTTTTTTATTCATGGTTTTCGTATTAGAATCTACCGAAATTTCAACGGAGTCCCCTTATACCGGAAGGTCCCAAGTTATCGATATGTAACCTATTTACACTTCTAATAACTCGCATCTCATAACTTAAATCCCGACCCAATCATCCTGGGTTTCAATTTCCACAAATATTCTCACACCTATCAACAAAAATATTTATGATATACATTATATAACAAAATATCATTATGGATAGATAAAAAAATATAAATACATAAACATGAAATATGGTTATATGAACTACAGAGTTAAGTTCATTCAATCAAATTTAAACATTAATTATACAAATTAAGTTACACCACATTTTAATGTTTACAAAATACAAGGGTATACCCCCTAGAATCTAAATGATAAAAAGGGAATATAAGTTAGGATCAACTCCTGTCGTGCATGCGATGATCCTGAAATGAAATATATATTATTGAAAGGTGAATATCACATAAATATAACAACACAAATATCTAACAATATCAACAAGGTAACATGCATTCATATTTTATTCACTTCTCCTTTCTGGTTTTCATTTGAATATCTTCCTTATTCAACTATTAGTAATTGTGCACTCTACCACCATTAACCTCCATTCTAGACTTTATAAGATCAAATATGATTATTTTTGTTTAACACATTACCGATACTAATTTCACTGGTATCATCAGTATCACCCTATAGGAGTTGATGCAAGTTGATCATCTTACCTGGGATCCTAACATACACTAAATGTATGCTAGCCAATACATGGTGATCCCTTTACCCGGGATCCTAACATACACTAAATCTATGCTAGCCAATATGCGGTGATCCCTTTACCCGGGATCCTAACATACACTAAATATATGTTAACCAAAACATGGTGATCCCCTTACCCGGGATCCTAACATACACTAAATGTATGTTAGTCCAAACATGGCGATCCCCTTACCTAGGATCTTAACATACACCAAATATATACTAGTTTACGCCTCAAATCACATTTCTCATATTTTCTTTGTCAATGATAGTTTCATCACTTAGCAATTCACACAACAACCTTTCCCCTTGAATACACATACATTCAGTAATTCACATTTCACATTGGTAATATATATTAAATCATGGAATTTAACTAGAAGGTATAGGTGTGATTCACCTACCTGCAATAAAAGCTCTACTCGTGCTCCCCTGCTGCTGCTGTTCCACCACGCCTATGGTCCCTCCTGTAAATCACAGGTTTATCTCATAAATTTTCCTCACTCAATGATATATTTTATAATAACCATATCAACAACCAATAAGTTTTTCTTTCAGTCATTTCTTAATATTTGATGTTTTTCTCATTTCATCCATTAATATTATCGTTCTTTGTCCAACCCCAGTTATCATTCCTTTCTTTATATTTGGATTGTTAGTATCTCGTTTTTTAACTGTTACCGTCTGACTTCTCCTCAGATTTTTAACTATATCTAGAGTTATAGAACTCAAATCTATAATTTAACATCCAGACATCAATTCATAATCGACTTTAAAACAACGCATAAGACCATGTTTAGAATATCTTACCCAGTACGAATCAAGGTCTCGATCCCTCCTTTTCTTTCTAATGACAGCCAGCCCTTTTCTCTTCTCTTCTTGTTTAATTTTTTCTAGTTAATCCCTTGCCCACCAATGTTTATTGTACCTATAACCCTTAATCTTGGATAGGTTCTTAAAATTTGGTGTTTCTCTCTTGATCTGTAAAAATAGATACCAAAACTCCCTCTCTTCTTTCTTCACGATAGTTGCAGGTTTGTTTTTGGTAAGAAGGGTAGTATTTATGCTCTATAATTATTCTTATTTGCATTTAGGCCCCATTTTCTTTAAGTGTATTTGTTTTGCCCCCACTTCTTTTTAGTTTAGTTTGTTTTCTTTAATTTAATCCAGCCTTTTTTTTTCTCGGGATTTACACATGTTATTTCAGCAAGGGGAATATGTGTGGACCCAGGAAAAGTAGAGGAAGTTCTAAAGTGGGAGAAACCCACAAATGTGACCGAAATCTGAAGCTTCTTAGGCCTTGCGGGGTATTATAGAAGGTTTATCGAAGGGTTTTCTACAATAGCATCGTCTCTAACCAAGTTAACTCGTAAAGAAGTAAGGTTTATTTGGTCAAAGGAATACGATAAGAGCTTTCAGGAGTTGAAAAGAAGACTCATATCAGCCCCCGTTTTGGCCCTTCTTTCCGGAATAAAAGGGTTTATGGTTTACAATGATGCCTTAAAGAGGGATTTGGGATGTGTGCTAATGCAACATGGGAAGGTGATCGCCTATGCTTCCAGGCAGTTAAAGCTATATGAAACGAACTACCTAGTCCATGACCTGGAACTTGCAGCAGTAGTATTTGCCTTTTGAGTATGAAGACATTATTTGTATGGACATAAGTCCAGATTTTCACCGGTCATAAGAGTTTGAAATATTTAATGTCGTAAAAAGGAGTTAAACATGTGACAGAGGAGATGGGTGCAATTGATAAAGGACTACGATTGCATAATTGACTACCATCCTAGCAGAGCCAATGTAGTGGTGAACGCCTTAAGTCGAAAAGGGAAGGTAATATTGGGTGGTACAGGAAACACAGAACATGAGAATTTATTGGAAATGAAAAAGATGGACTTACAGTTAAGTATGGGTCCTGAAGGGTCACTATTGGCTCATATAAAGATTAGATTAGTGTTGCGGGATAAAGTTCTAGAAGCCTAGTTGACAGATGAAGGCATAGGAAAAATCAAGAAAAAGATAGAGCAAGGCAAAGAGTTATCTTTTCAAGTTTTGCCGGGAGGGTTGGTGGCAATAGGCAGACGAGTTTACTTACTTGAGAGTAAGGTCTTAAAGAATGAGATATTAAAGGAAGCTCATAAATATCATTTTGCAACCCATCCTGAGAGCACCAAGATGTACAAGGATCTCAAGGAGTACTACTAGTGGTCAAAAATGAAGGAGATATCAGAATATGTGTCAAAATGTGGGATATGTCAACAAGTGAAGATAGAACATCAAAGGTCGGCGGGGGAATTGCAACCGCTACCAACTCCAGAATGGAAATGGGAAAATAAAGCCATGGACTTTGTAACCAAATTGCCAAAGGGGAAAAGGGGCATGATGTTATATAGGTGGTTGTAGATAGACTAACGAAGTCGGCTCTGTTCTTGCCCACCAAGATGACAGAACCTGTAGACAAGTTCGCCAAATTATACGTGAATGAAGTGATTAGACTATATGGAGTGCCCTTATCAATTGTCAGATCGAGACCCAAGATTCACCTCGAGGTTATGGCCATTCTTACAACGAGCTTTAAGAACCGAGGTGAACCTGAGCACGACATTGCACCCCCAAACAGATGGCCAATATGAAAGAACTATCCAAACACTTGAAGACCTTCTAACGTCATGTGTGCTAGAGTTTGGGGGAAACTGGGAAGACTTGTTATCGTTAGTAGAGTTCGTGTATAATAATAGTTACCAATCTTCTATCGGGATGGCTCCATATAAAGCCCTTTATGGGATGAAATGTCGCACTCCGATATGTTGGGATGAAATTGTAGAAAGGAAACTCTTGGGTCATGAAACGGTACAAATAACAATTGATAAAGTAAGGGTGATCAGGCAAAAAATGAAGGAAGCCCAAGATAGACAGAAGAGTTATTTGGATAACCAGAGGAGACGTTTAGATTCCAAATAAGGGATATAGTATTCTTAAAGGTGGCACCTTGGAAAGGCATCATTCGAATTGGAATGAAAGGAAATCTTGGTCCGAGATACATTAGCCCATTTGAGGTGATAGCTAGGATAGGACCGGTTACTTACCGCCTGAAGCTACCGGCACACCTAAAGAAGATTCATAATGTGTTCCATGTATCACTATTACGAATGGTGGAAGTGGATCCTTCCTGAGTGTAACCTCCAATTCCCATTGAAGTAAGGGAAGATTTGACACTCGAGACCAGGCCAGTCAAGATCATAGATTGCGGTGAAAAAATATTGAGAAATAAGAGAATACCACTGGTTAGAGTGTTGTGGAGGAACTTACAAATAGAGGAAGAAACGTGGGGGAGAGAATCAGAGATTAAGGAAAAATACCCCCACTTCTTCCTGAAAAGAGGTATGCAGTTTAAATTTCAAGGATGAAATTTTTGTTAGGAGGGGAGAATGTGAAACCCAAGAACAAATTATACAAAAAAAAGGGATTTATAATAATTAAAAATTTTATAATACAAAAATAGTGTAACTACAAAAAATAATAATAATAATAATTATGGTGATAAAATTTAATAGTTTTGGAGAAACAAAAAAGAGCTTGATTGAGAAAAAAAAAAAGGGAGAAAGATGGGGCCAAAATGGAATTAAGAAGAAATGGGACTATAAATACCCCATTCCTTCTCTCTCCTATGGCCGACTGGACAACATCAAGAAGGGAGGAAAATTTTAGATTTTCCTTCATCAAGCCTAGGAGAAAACACCTAAGTTAGTATACCTACATAAGTCTTGGAATTATTAAGTGGAGAAAACACACTTGGGCAGAGGATTTACAAGAATAAAAATGAAGAATTTGTGAAGAAAAGAGGGAGAAGGGAGGGTCAGCTGCAGGTGATGAAAAAGGAGTTGAGAAACCTTAATCAAACTAGAAATTAAACCTAAATTTCCCTCAAGTATGTAGTTCTAAATAAATTATGAAAGCTAATTTAAATTCAATTAAGAATTGTGTAGTAATTTGGTTGGTTACTTGTCCTAGGGAGCCTGTTCCCTTGAACAAGCCTATTTGTTCATGTCTGTATATTTTGACTTGCTGGTTTCTAGCTATGTTTCACTTTTGATCTATACAATTTCTTACATTTGATAAAAAAAAAATAATAATTGTGTAGTGATTTCAAGTTGAACAATTAGGGTTCTAGAGTAAAAAAATTAGGGGAATGCGAAAATAATTGGAATTAAATGGATAGGAGTTGCATAAGTTACCTAAAAGGATGAAATTATATAAAGAAGATTTAAAAAAAAAAACCCATAGCCAAAGGAGCAAGAGTGGCTGGCCAAGGTGGGTTAGAGAGGAAGGGGAGAAATTCTGATTTTTCCTTCTTGTTCCATAAGAACATTGAAAAATATTGTCATGGGGTAAACAATGATGAAATGTTGTGGATGAGTGTATAAAAAGAGGAAAGCAACCCTTAGTTCCCTTAAGCCAAATTCAACTAAGAGCCAAGTGAGGGAAAGAAGGAGAAAAAAATCCTGGTATGTTGTGTGTTCATGATGCATAAATTAGGCATAGTGGAAAGCTTAATTGAAAATCATTGATGAATCTGGTCAGATTCATCACCTCCTTTCCAGAGGAGATTCGGGCCCCAGAAAAAAAAAACTTAGGGACAATCTCTTCATAAGAGTTGTAGCTAGGAGTGTAGCTTTCCAACGAATCCGACTCCTGTTGGCAGATTTCGCCAAGTCAATAAAACAACGAAATTTAGCCATATCAAAGGTAGAATTTGTTTTCTTAATCCCTTTGTAAAGTGTGTAACATCGTGTCTTGATCTTAAAAAAGAAATAAACTATGATCAAAATTGAATTCATGATGTCCACTTGGGCTCCTAATGAGTTGAAAATGTTAAAGGATAATAATGAGGAATGTAGGTGAGAAAGAAAAGAATGATAAAAGAGAAATGAATATTATTGCCATTGTTGTTGTTGTGTTGTGATATGTGGACTAATATGGAATAATGATAGGTGTTTGTGGTTTTAGGAGGAACTGCGGGAGGAGTGTAACAACAACAGGGGAACGCAAGTCGAGCGTCTATAGTAGATAGATACTCGGTACCTATATCTCCTATAGTTAATAATTATTTTAACTATAAATTTTGGTGCTTATTGAAGAGGAAAAGAAAAGGGGAAAATGAAAGGTTAAACGATGGGAAAATGGAAACGGAGAACTAGATTTAATTTATGGGTCCTTTTGGAGGAAATTGACAGTAAAAATGAACTTTAGGAATGACTGTTCCTTGAATTTGATTAGCTTGTCCCAGATCCGGAAGGCTAATGATGTTAGCCAAGTTGGCTAACATCGGCATGACCGGTTCGTTGGAGGAGGAATATAGAACTTGATTAACTATTCGAGTTCAGAATAGTTAATGATATTGGCGGGTGCCGTCGATATCGGAAACATTTATGGGACTTCATTAGCTTTCTGAGGTGAAAGCTAATTATGTCAAGAATCCTTGACATCAGCATACCCAAGGACCTCCCAAGGTAACATGGAACATTGATTAACTATTTCGGCCTAAAAATAGTTAATAACACCAACGATCGTGTTAGTGTTGACATTTTCATGAATTTGATTAGTTGACCCCAAGACATGGAAATAAATACACTAATAGGGGTCATTAGTGTCGACAGTAGTCTTCCCAATGTGGGGAGAAGTGGCAGGGTGAATACCCTCGATCAGAGCTTGGATTATAAAAAAAAAAGAGGGGCATAGTTAAAGGGAACAAATTTGCTAATCCTTAAAAGGGGCTATTTGTGGTGTATAAAATTGCATATGACTTAAGTAGATAGATGTGTTGTATAATTTTTCTTTCGTGAAATTGGTTGTATTTTTTTTTAATTATATGAAAAATTTATGTTTTGCAGGTCCCTCCTATTCACGTCAGGAGTAGAATTTAGGTTCTTTGATCCCTTTTTATATAAGTTAGGAACTTAGAGATTATTCAAGTAATTGTTTTGTGCAGTAAACATGTAAGCTGAATATAATAGTATACTCATTGTATTATTTTGTGTTTGTAATATTAAATGTATCAATATATGCTTGGGATATTATAATGTACTAGCTTATGTTTAGAATGCTAAACTGTGTTGTGTTTATATATGAAATTTCAGTGCTTGGATAGTTCTTTTAACTACTAATTTATGCATGTGATATGAGATGGAGATTGAGTATGAAGCTTTCTCTCGAGTATATTCTCGAATGAATTAAATGGTTGAATTGGACCAATTATGGATGTGTTTATGGGTGGGTTGTGATTATAAATGTGTGCAGGGTATATTGTTGATACCTTGGGACCTCCCGGTATAAGGGAGACTTGAAATTTTGGTGAACTCAATGTAAAAAAAAAATCTCCATTTACCCTCTACGTGAAAGTTAAACGGATAGATTAATTTAACCAACAAGGCTGTTACATCGCCATATTTGGAGATTATATTGCAACTCATTAAAGATCTTTATGGAACTAGGAAACTCCCGAAACAAGATCTTTGTGGAACTACTCAAAACTTAAACTTTACAAAAATACAAAGAAAGCAACATTATGATCTTGGTCTAAAAACTAAGATGCCTAAATGCATGGTAAATGCCTCCTTTTATAGGCCAAAATTCAAAACTATTGATATGATGACTAATTGTTGAGTGAGTGGCCACCTCTTAACTTGGTAACAATCCTTATCTTTTTGTCTGCAGAAAATGTCATTGCTAACATCAGAATTTGAACCGATAATCTTCATGAAAGTTCTGGAAAATTATCTTAGCTTTCCAACAAAAAAGAATGAGGTCATTTTGACTTCTATAACTCAAGATATGGGTTGAACACTGAACAGTGTCTGGGCTACATGACAGATTCTGACTTCTCTATTGTTGCTACAATTTGAACTTGAAAATGGTCCTTTTGAGTCTTGGACTCTCATGAAAATTTTAGGCCTATGTCTTAGCTTTCTATCCATATAAACCAGACCTAAATCCAATTCTACAGCTTCAGTTATGATCCAATAACCGAATGGTGTTCCAATTTGAATTCAACCAGCATCTCTTTTCTAAGCTTAGCCCTCTCTTTGTCTTCTCAATTTCAGTAATTAAACTCATCAATCAATCCTTCGATTTATGTGATAGGCCTGCATTTAAAATGAACATTTACCATAAATTAAAGGTATCTTATATTATCAGACTTGTTATTATAAAACATGCTCTAGTTAAGGAGTTATTGATACTTCAAGTGTAAAATGATGATATAAAACCTTGATAAAAATGCACTTTTAAGTACTAATCACACCCCCTAACCAGCTTATTACCAGTCCCTAGCAATCAAAGTGTTAAAATAGAAAAACAATGTACAAAACCCAAAAAGCAAGGTATTCATCATTCAACTTCCATTCATCTATCTTAATAAACAAATTCTCATTAGATTTATTTATCTGCTTCATACTGTCGAAACAAGATATTAATAAACCTTCTTTTTATGTGCTTAATGTATGAAAACATAGATGATGAGGCTTTTATTGGAAGAAAACAATATTTTGTTCTAATGTTTTTCTAAGGTTAACTTTCTTGGGATGAGATTATTATCTTTTTTTTTCTTTTTTTTTAAAATATGTATGCATATAACTTAAAACACAATGCATCTTTAACTCATGTAACGAGCTTTCGGCTAATAACTCCCAGACCAGTTGGTCTTAAGACATTAGGTGTTGAGACACCCCTACGAGCTTAGTATCTTGGGTTGCAGATATTGATACGTAGATAGTGCAATGTTTGATTCCCTTAAGCTTTTCTCCTTAACCCATGTAACAAGCACTGGGCCAATAGCTCCCAAGTCAGTTGACTTTAGGGTATTAGGTGTTAAAACACCCCTTTGAGCTTAATTGTTTAGGTTAAGGAGGCTACGAAACCAAACTTATCTACGTTTTTATTATCATATTTTTTTTTGCAAATTATATACTATCCCTTTTTCTTAGTTGTTACCTTTAACAAAAGAACATAAATAATGTAATAATTCAATGTGCAACTTACAATCATATGTTAAAGTGTGTGTGTGAAAATGAAGGTTTAAGAATACTTGTTAAATAAGTATATGAGCAGAATCAAGTGATAACAATGCGAGAGTTTGTAAACCTGAATATTTCAAGAGGTATTCTGATAGACCTTGATAAGAATATTTACTAAGATGCGTCTCAAGAGTCAATAAAATTCCTCTTTACTCTGCCATCCTAATAACAGTTTTGTCAAATGGTTTTAATAATTGAAAAAAAAACAGTTAGTAAGTTAGGTTTTTTTTTTAATGTCAACGACTACCCTCTGTTGCAATGTCACGGTTACACAAATTAATTACCCTAACTTCAAACACAACACATAAGATGGTATAGAGCAAGCAAGGGTCAATCCAACGAGGAAGATTCAAGTCAGATTTTTATGCTAGAAAAAATGCCATTTGGGGGGGATTCGGATGTTATCTGGGCTAAAGCAAAAGAAAACAGAAAACTATCAAATAAAATTTAATAAAATCAAAAAATTATCAAGAGAATAAACCTTGGTTGCAAGCACACATCCACCTACAGAAATCAGAACTGATCATGGAAATGAAACATCAATTTATATTCTGAATATTTATCTCTTCTTAACATTGGTTAGTTAACGGATCCGCCGTATAACTAACCCTAACTATCAAACAACCATAGCATCCGCACTAGTAATTTAATTCAATGGCAGCCTTAAGAACTAGATAAGTTGAGTAATTAAGAAAACATAACTGTTCGCAGTCTATGTTTGATTGGATTAAATGTTCTCCCTAAGATTAATAACATAGATTCACCACAATTATTAAACTTGGTTGCTTCACAAGTTCATATACCACAACTCTGGTTTTGATATCAAACTTAGCAATAGATTGTCTACAATAATAACTTAGAGTCCGCTCTAGCAATTAAAATAAGCAATCATAGAAAAAATAAGCATAGGAGAACAAACATATTCATCATATAAACTATAAAGAAAAGGTAAAATAAATCTCACAGTTCTTGAAATCCGAAGGTTTCCGTGTCCTTGCAACCAAGAAAAAGAGTTTAGTCTTGCATATTTGTTGAACAACTAATAAAAAAGAATGAGGAATACATGATTTCAGGTTTCTTAGAGGAAGGGGGTGTTTTTCTCTTCTTGGCTGGCTCCCCACTTCTCTTCTCTCATTCTTTTTATATCCTAGGAAACTCTAGTCTCTATTTTACAAAATAGCCCTCCCTTAAGTAGACAGTTTACATTTAAGTACTTCAATAACTATTTTCCTAAAAAAGAGAAATAGCCTTGCATGAAATCTTCAAGCTTTGACTTAAAGGAGCTAAATTTCTGAAATAAAAACTTGGATGTCGGTTTAGATGCTTCAAAATGTAATTTGAACTCATTTTTTCATGAAACCTGTTTGCTAGCAGAATTAAGTTGTCATCTTTGAAAAATCATATCTCCCTCATATGACATTTTTTGTCTGAAATTTGGAGCATTAATAGGTCTTCGAGTCAGGAATCTAAAACAATTGAGTTTGCATCAAATGGACTTCTATAGCTTCAAATATTCAAATTGGAATGGTCGAAGGTCAACACTGGCAGATTGCAAGATTTGACTTTGAAGGCTACGATTTCCATGCTCTTCCTTATTTTATTTTCTTGCCTTAGAGGCCCAGAAATGTATGGATGTTAGATTTTTAATGCCACTAGAATCACTTCATTTCGACCTCTAAAGCTCATGCTCTACACAAAACATCGACTGAAGGTCTAATCTGTCAATTACCTCCAATTTACTCCTTTTTGCATCTATCATCCAAAAGTGCCTTCAAAACATAAAACAAATAATATCAAGGCATTTTATATATAAAACATAGGCAAAACACTAGTTAAATGTGGGTGAAACTATCAAATAATAATGTTGCATCAAATACCGCCACACTTAGCTCTTGCTCGTCCTCGAGAAAGGATAGATAAAATCAAATTGAAATTAAATTAAATCAAATCACTATGACTAATCTCCTAATCTCCCATCAATATCCAAGAATATATGCATTATAAACAAGAATACACTCAAGAAGGATAAAAAGTATAAATTTTCATGAATTTATTTACATGCAAACTTCAAAACTCAATTAATCGTCGGGATTTAAATGAAAGTTGTGTCATGCCAAAGTGATAGGTCCTCTCATTGATATACACTCGAATAATATGGTTGCACCAAACATCAATGAAGCAAACTTGATCCTAGAGCTCTCAAATGTGTTTTTATAGGATATGTCATCACATATAAAAAGGTTACAAATGTTATCATCCATCTTCAAACAAAATCTTTATGTCAAAGGATGTAACTTTTGATGAAAACCAATCTTATTTTCACAGGTCTTATCTTCAGGGGGAGGATAACACAGAAGATAAGAATAAGAGATATTTTTTCATTCCAAATCCCAGCTCAGCATCAATCATCTTCTTTTATTTCACCTTCTGTTGAGTCTCTGAATCTTGAATCTTTACAACCAAAAACCAATCTGATTGAGTCTCCAAATCTTACAAAAGAATCTTTACAGTTAGAAACTACTGCTACTCGACCTTTCCAAGTATATAGAAGGAGAATACAGCCTGACCAAACACTCTTGCAAGCTCAAGAATCTGAACTAAAGTAGGGTAATGAACTTTCTCATCCATCTTTATATGCTCCCTGATGTTAATAACCTTGATCAACTTTTTTATCCATCTTCATCTACTCCTGATATTAATGACCTTGATCAATTAATTGCTATTAGAAAAGGAATAAGAGAATGCACTAAAAATCCTTTATATCCTATAGCTAATTTTATATCCTTCCAAAAATTCTCACCATCACACGAGTATTTCTCTTAAAAATAAATACTATACCTATTCTGAAAACCTTGCATGAGGCTCTAACAAAAGAGAATTGAAAACTGTCTTAAGAGAAGAGATAAATGCACTAGAAAAGAATCAAATATGGGAAATAGTTGAGTTACCAAAAGAAAAAAACAGTGGGGTGTAAGTGGGTTTATGCCCTGAAATATAAAGTTGATGGTAGCCTAGAAAGGTATAAAGTCAGGTTGGTTGCAAAAGGATATACACAAATATTTGGGATAGACCAAGAGATATTTGCTTCAGTTGCTGAGAGAACACCATTTGAATTTTTTTTCTTTATCAACTAATTTTGGATGGTGTATACAACAATATGATGTAAAGAATGCTTTCTTACATGGAGAGTTGGAAAAGGAGGTTTTTATTGATCCACCAATAAGATCCAGCCACTCTCTTCCTCCTAACCAAGTCTGCAAACTAAAAAAGGCACTCTATGGCTTAAAACAATCACCTAAAGCATGGTTCAAAAGGTTCATAAAAGCCATGATTTCAATGGGATATCGACAAAGTCAATGAGATCATACTTTGTTCATTAAACACTCCACTTCAAAGAAAGTTACTATTTTGATTGTTTATGTTGATGACATCATAATAACAGGTGATGATCTTATTGAAAGAGACATGTTAAGAAAGAGACTTGCTGTAGAATTTGAAATAAAAAAAACTAGGGATGCTAAAATATTTTCTTGGTATAAAGGTGGCACATTCAGAAAAAGGAATTTTTATCTCCCAACAGAAATATATTCTTGATCTTCTAAAGAAAACAAGAATGATAAATTGCAAACCATATGAGACACCTATTGATCTAAAGCATAGGCTTGACAATGATGAGGAAGGAACCACAACTAATAAGGGTCAATACTTTAGGTTAGCTGGTAAGCTGATTTACTTAGCTCACATTCATCCAAACATTGTCTTTGTAATGAGCTTGGTGAATCAATTCATGCACAACCTAAAAGATTCACACCTGCAGGCAATTTATAGACTCTCCAGATATTTAAAGTCTACTCCTAGAAAAGAATTCTATATAAGAAGCATGAGAATCTGAAACTTGAATGCTATATACAGATGTTGATTATGTTGGTGCCTTAATGGATAGAAGGTCAACATCAAGTTATTATACTCTACTATGAGGAAATCTTGTGATGTGGAGAAGCAAAAAACATAATGTTGTGTCAAAATCAAGTGTAGAAGCAAAGTTCATATTAATAGCATTTGGAATTTGTGAGTTACTATGGATGAAGATTGTCCTATAGGATCTAAGAATCAAGTGGGATGAGCTATTGAGGTTGTACTGTGACCATAAATCTGCCATTGGAATAGCACATCCAATTCAACATGATAAAACTAAACATGTGGAAGTAGACAGACATTTCATCAAAGAAAAATTGGATAATGGATTGATTTGCACGCCATATGTTCCTACTGGGGGACAACTTGCTGATATATTTACCAAAGGTGTTCAGAATCCTTCGTTCAGAAGCATCTTGGACAAGCTAGGATGAAAGATCTCTTCTATCCAGCTTAAGGGGGAGTGTTGAAGATTCTGAAAGAATTAAGGATGATTTGGATCTAATTTGTAGGAGATGAAAACAGAAAGACAAATATTCTTTCCAGTTGAATTAGAATCTGGAAGTAATACCTATTTATGTGTAGTTAATAGCTTTCCTAAATTAGACTCATAAATGTTGTATATATTCATGAATTTCTTCTGAGATAAATGAGAAAAACAGAGATAAAAAATTCTCCATACCTCCCACTTGGATGGAGAAGAAAAAGACTTACAGCCCCTCGAAAAAGAAAAGAAAAAACTTATAAATACACTTTGAACAACCCAAGCAAGGGATTCACAATCTTCTTTCTCAAAATTTATTCTTAGTATTTATGATACATAAACAAAACAAAAGGAAGCATTTTTATTCTTAGAATTTAATGCTCATTTACCATAAATTTTCATAATAAAGTCATTGATTTAATTATTAAAATGTCACTAAAATTCCTAAAAATATATTATTTTTGCAGGAAATCTAATCTCTGTCACCAATCCTAGAATCATCAGTTATGAAAAATAGAAAATTGACATGAATTTATGATCATTCAAATACAGCGAAAAATAACATCCTTTACATTCTGGATTTTGAAAGCATCATCACGATAATAATATTAAAGAGCTCAGTTATTCTAGATTGAACTGCAATATAATTGATTTTGTTTTTGTCAATCAGGAAGGGCATCAAGAAAATTAAAAAAAAAAATGTGAGCCTTGAGATACAATTGCACGTCCATAGTCTCAACTCTAAAAAGACTTCACCTAAGTCAGCTGACATT
>Ga0325411_1003665_pt1 | contig 17337 bp, 9 predicted proteins | sample PopdelMetagenome_13_FD_206181 | JGI IMG/M metagenome (GOLD analysis project Ga0325411, IMG submission 206181) | Populus deltoides microbial communities from Bellville, Georgia, United States - Xylem-PdIQD-R4 | ecosystem: Host-associated > Plants > Phyllosphere > Stem > Wood/Secondary xylem...
AATTTCTTTCAAATACATTAAAATCTCATGTATTGATTCTTGAATGACCGTGTATATATAAATAAGTCATCATTTAAGGTAGTGGAGTTATTTTTTTTTTCAAATTTTATCTGAAAAGGTTCATTATAGAAAACAAAGTTGGTGGAAAATGTTGTTTCCAAGTTCTGCATTTAGTACATTATTAGGACATCCCCTCCATTCATTAGTGTAATATGTATAATAATATAGCATTGTAGTAATCATAAGTATCCAAATTGTCTAAATTCAAAATAGGGAATTTGAAATATATCTCCTAATTATTGGGATATTGGTATCAATTCTACCATCAAATAATTTCTTATATCAGTTTTATCTTTAAACATCATATGTATTCCTAACCATATATATATACCATGAAATTTAGAATTTAAGATATATCCATTAAAACGGACGAAATATAAATTTGATCTAGGTGTTTTGAAAAAAAATTTATCATATTATCCCTTTAGTTTTGGCGGGGTCAGTTTTAATTACAATTTCTCTTTATATATGTAAAATTAGACCGAAATCAAGGGGAAAATATGATTAAAGAAAATAGAACTAATAGGAGCAATATACGACTATTGGCATAAATGTATAACAAAAACAACTAGATACTTATAGCATATGAGAGATAAATACAAAGAAAAGAGAGAAAATTATGATAGGAATTCTCTTTTCAATTAAAAACTTATTTTCTTAATTCTTCAAAATGTGATAAGAATTCTCTTCTTATTAAAAATTATATTTTAAATTCTCTCATTCTTTGTTTTCCTCTTCTATGCTGTATCTAATAATTACAGGTTGGGCACAGTAAGATTTTCGTGATTTTTCACCAATTTTTCCAAATTGATTTCTCAGTTATGAAAAAACAAATTCATATGGGATTATTTTTCCTACGACAAAGTGAATTGCTGGACGTGTAATGATATGCGAATATAGTTTCCTAATTATTTTATAAGCCTTAAGTGGTCACACCCTTTAGTTGTCAGGCAAGCACTAGCCGTTTTTTCAGAAAAGTTGGTCAGCCATGGAATACATGAGCATGAGCATAGAGATCACCTCCATGCCTTTGCCTCGACCATCCCTGCCTATATAAACCATATATTGCTTGGCACACAAAAACATGAAGTAGAGAGGTAAGATATTGCACAAAATAGAGTGAAGTTTGGTCTAGGAGTTTTGCATGAAGAGGTAGAGAGTAGAATGCAGCCAAGGATGACTTGCCGGCATTTCCTCCTAGCTAGCAAGCAAGCCTTCTATTTGGCATGCCTGGCCGGCAGGTTGTCCTTGGCTATATTTTGTTCTCTTCTTCTCATGTGAGACTCCAGGCCTATAAGTGGAAGGTGTAGAAGCCTCCCAACAGCTCGACCTCCTTTGTATACATCCACAGACACATGAAATTTATTGGTTTACATATGTTGTTACATCTTCTACATCTCTTCAACCATAGATTCTTGGGATTCTCTTCTATGCTTTTCTATATTGGTTCTTCATCAATCTTGCTTTTTTCTTTTTTCCTTTTTTATGCCAGGGACAGATGGATATGTCATCTTACAAATTTTGATAATTTTTCGAGCTTCAAAGCTCCATAAGAGACGACGATTTTCGAGCAGAGGATGATTTTTTAGCTTATAAGTTTTCGAATTCTATTTTATTGGATTGAAGGCGAATGTCCCTGTTGTATATTAATTATTAGTTTATGATATTCATCTATATATATATATATATATAGATGGATTGGAGTTGTGACCACGTACGGTCCACGGTTTTAGCACCACGCAATATTGTTCATTTTGGACTTTGTTCACATTATGACCGATCAAGCTTCAGTGACTGTTTACCAAAAACACAGGTTTTCGCAAGTTCATAAAATTATGTATGGAGGCTGACACTTTGCCCAATGTTGTCAAGGAAGTCGATGACCTCATGACAAAGGAGCCAAACTCATGGAGATAGATCCAAACCACTGGTTTGGATTGCAACTTCTAGAAATAAACCTTGTTTTAGATAAATCTTTAAGGATAAATAGTTCTATTTATCCTTGAATTATTGAATAAGTTTTTAATATATTTTTAATTATGTCTATATTGTTGTATTGGATTCGATTTTATCAATATATTCTCTATTCAGATTTCTTCATTTAATAAAACTATGTTTTTTTATTTCAAAGTTATCTTTGAGATGTATAAGAATATATCAGAAACTCAGAATTTCTCTTTTTTTTAAGATATAAAAAGTTTCACAATCACTCACCACTTGTATTTTTAAAAATAGAGAGTTTAATTTTCTTAATTAAAATTATATTCTGATATAGTTACGTATTTCAGAATTAAAAATATAGTTATTAATATGGATATAGAAAGATCTGACATAAATACATATTAGGAAATCGAATATTATATAAGAATATAATAGACACAAATCAAAATATTAAGGACTTGTTGAATTATATAAATTATATAAGTATATGAAATGAGTCATTTATTTAAATTATAATCAAATACCCATTAGGCTTTTTAACTATGACAAACAGATGTTTCATGGCACCAAAGATTTCTATGGTTTTGATTGCCCCAACAATAAATCCTATGATTCAAAGAACATAAAGACATCTTGATTCTTGATATTTTGAATTTGAGACAAAGTTAACACTATCATCAAATTCTTAAACATGTCTTTTTGTGAAAGTCAAAGTTTTGATCCTAAGAATGATCACAAATGACACAGTTTTTTGTAATTAATTTCTATAAAGCTTAATAATTAATTATCAAGTTTGACCAATGCCCATTTATATAGAAATTTAAAACGCATTGAATGAATTGATTATCAATTTGTCACCAAAATCAAGATGTTAGGCATCTAATTATAATCTTTGGAACCACATATGACATATATGATCCATGTCTTAAAACCACAAGGACATCTGTTCCTATTAAACCCACAAATCGATAGCCCCAAAATCAATAACTTCGTGATCGATCAATTATTGCTGAAAAAATCAATGAACAGCCAGTCAGATCCGGGCATGTTACTCTATAAATCCCCAAGAATTGAGAGTAGTTTTTTTTTTCACATATACTAGTTCATCCGAAGGTTCAAATTACTCTATACTCCTAAATTAATTTATAAATCTTTTAGTCCACTTTGATTAGGCTGATAGAAATGATGAATAGAGAGGTCAATGTAGACCAAAAGTGGAAGCACAAGGGTTGATTTTTATTGCAATGATTTTATTTTGAACATATTCACATAATATATATCTGATGATTTAAACCTAATTTTATTAGATATATTAGTAAATTGACAAATGGATGCACATTTGATTCAAACTACACAAATCAAGCAATAAAACAGTCATGGATGGTTGAGTTGCAAAGGGGCTAGGTCGTTCTCCCACTCTCCAATACTTCGAATGCAATTGTCCATGGGACAAATTATTACATATGATTAAATATATTCTTACAAATTATAGTTAGGACAAGAAATTACCATTTTTAGAGGTTCTTCCATCAAGAAATTAACCCAACGTTTGCCTAAGCATTTAGTAAAACTTTGTAACAAATTGCTCATAATATCTTTTAAGAAATTGTCTTCCTTTATTTCTCATCAATATATTCAAACAAGCACAACTTCATTTCCCTCACTTTCCTTGAATCAAACAACAAAAATTGAACTTTTTTCCTCACTTTAATTCTTTTTTATATTCTCTACCACTTTCTAGTCTACAAGTTGCACGTGTTTTCCTATAAAGTGTTCAGGAATTATAAGAATATGATCAAAAGTTTATTGAGAATTCAATCTCCACTTTCATCATAATCCAAACGTTATCAAAAAAAAAAAAAAAACCTTTAAATTCTAGATGATTATTTTAATGATTTTTTATAAACAAAAGTGATTTGCACCTAATATTTAACGATTAAAATATATGAAATAGAACTGCTGTCAAGCTGAAACACCACAAGATAGGAGTTAAGAAAATATATAATTCTGGGAGTGTTGATTTTTATATGTTTTGTTATTACCCTTCATAATAAAAAATTATGTCGATTACAAGCGTCCATTAAATTTGAAAGCTTTTTTGTCAGAAAAATTCTTGAATTTTCTTTATATGAATTCTTGACCGCCAGAATATTCTCAAATTATTTTCATTCCACAAAGTGCTATTGTAGCTTTTTATCCTGTCAGAAATATGGATGATTTTAATTTCTAAGCGATCGCTCCATTCAATTTGAAAATAGCCTAGTGGCTGTGAGTGGGAGGGAAGCATTTCCCCTTTTAGAAAAGGCACTTTCCGTTTTTAGAAAATTTTCAGCCTTGGAATCTTATGGGCAAAACAATAATGCATAAGACTACTAGCTGGTATTACTGATTTCATTTCATCTTTTCCTATATAAATATCAACAATTGTGAGCATGTGTGTGTGCATTGAGTTGCAATCCCATGAGGATCATTTGTTTATGGTCTAAGAGATTTGCATGAAGATGTTGATAGTAGAATGCAGCCAAGAATGATTTGCCGGCGCCGGCCAGCACTTGTTGCAAAGCAACTAAGCAAGGGCTTCAAATGTTTTTGGCACTCCGGCAAGTTGTTCTTGGCTACATTTGGATATCTTCTTCTCATGTGAAACTCTATAGACCTATTTATAGAAGACATGTTTAATTTACACACACACACACACACACACCTATATATATATAACCTAGCAAACTAATTATATAAGAGTTTTATGCAATTAGTATATGTTTTATGTTTTTATTATAAATATTTTCTCCCCCTAAATAATTTGGCAGAGAAATTTTCAATAAAAATGGTCATAAACACTTATAATGATCTGTTTCTCTCTCTTATATATATATAAATGCTTGTCCTTTATTTATTTGTTAGTTTGTTTGTTTACTAGAAGATTGTCTTATGAACTTCAAAAGCTATTCCTTATTCAGGAATCTCTTTGGTGGCAGATATCCAAAATTTAGTGGTGCAAACTTGGGGTCAAGAATACAAAATTTCGCCATCTCTATGCAATCTCTAGAAATTGGGATAACATTATTTCATCAATTGTCCATCACTATCTTTGACTACTATATATAAGAACATCATCTTCATTCTTGATAGTTTGCCTCCTCCGCGACTTGAAGGTGTTAATTTTCGGAAACTGCAGCTATCTTCTGCTGCTTTCCTGAAGGCCCTTTTTCTTATTAGGAAATTAAAGCTGAGTGCGGGACTGTGAAGGGTTTTATAAGACTCCAATACAGATGGAATCTACTTGGTTAAGTCTATGCGTTCTGCTTTGTTTGCTAGATCTAGTGGATCTTCCCAAAGTTTTATATCACGTATTTGAAGCGGTTTTATCCCTCCAAAGGTTGAAATCCTTTGCATGGATGGCAATTATTGATAAAATATATACAAGGCTCGTCTTATTTAGAAGAGACACTCTTCCAGCTTCACATGCTCTTTATCCTTTCTGTTCATCTGCTAAAGAATCGGTAGACCATGAATGAATTCATTGTTGTTTTTCTTGGAAAGTTTGGGCCATGTTTATATTCTGGTTTGGTATTGATTGGTGCGTGCCTCTTTCTCTTGCTGATTTTTACCATCAATGGGAAATCTTCGTTCAGGGTAAATTTCAGAGGCAATCAGAATAGAATCAAAAGAGATTTTAAGAGATTAAGAATAGAGTAAGGCCTTGAATGCCATTCAGCCAGTAGGAGTTCAGTAGGGCTTCTTCTGTTTTTTTCTTTTTTCAGTGTATGGTATATTTGGTTGATTCGAAAAAAAGTGGTTTTTCAAAATTCTGATCCTCTTTTGGATGATTTGTTCTACTTTGTTTTATCCCGTTTATGTATTTGGATCAGAGTTCTTAGGTAACTATTTATATTACTGTATTGGAACAGAAAAGATGTAAAGAAACTCACTAGAGACAGATTTATGTCTATTTCTTCAATCAAAAATGTTTTTTCCTTCCATATAGGTCCCTTTTATCCATTATCAATAACCAAACACGACTTTGTGGATGATTTTCCCTACAATGCTTTCGATTTATCCAGGTCAGCTGATGGTCTTAATAGGACTGCCATTAACTGGATTCTTCCTTGCGCTTGTTGGTTCAAGTGGAATTGTAATGGTTCTCAACTGGAAAATCATGGTAATGGTGGCATCTTGTATTTTGTGGTGGATTTTGAAGTCTAATGAAGCTGGACTTTTAGCCATTAGGAAAGCTTTGGATGTTACATCTTCAAACGATGGTTTTAGTGGCATAAAATCTCATGCTAGAATCGGATTCTCAAAATCGTTATTGGTTGGATGAAAATGAGTCTAAGAGGACATTGACATCTCCTCTAAGTTCTTTCAGAAGATCAAGAATGTTGACGTACCGAGAGAAGGAAACAGAATGTCCAATCAATTAGCTAAGCAAGGAGAGCACTTCATCGTCCCAGAAGATCTTATAATTGCTTAGACATAGGCTGGTTGACAATGAAATTGGCATCAGGCAAAGTAGTCATTAGCTGTATTGTTAACATTTGAATATTTAACCTTAATCAAGTTAAAATCTAAGATTTTAATTCTTGTTTTTCTAGGATCTGAGGTCACAAAAAGGGGGCCGATAGTGATTGTAGAATAATTAGAGGATGAAACGCGTAATGGGAAAAAAAATGATAGAAACTCGTTGACATTGAAAACGGCATCAAGGAAAATCATTTTCTGTGGAATAGAAAATCCCACAAGCAAGTACAAAAACACATTGACAAGAGCACCAATATTGATGTCCAAATATATATTTGACCACTAGTATTTGATGACAGATGAGGATTCTCTAGAAATGGAATATTATATTAGTACAATTCTTTGTCAAAAGAATTTTATGTCGGGTGTGCTTTACTAAGTGGATTCTGAATTTCCATCGTCAAATAATTAAGAGAGTAATCATTTCCCTTCACATCCGATTTTTATTTGCCCTTTTCCCTTCTATAATCAGTTCTAGGTAGTTGCCCAATTGAGTTCAATTATCAAATAGTTTTCCATGCATGCTCTTAATGAAAAAGAGGGATTCAATTGAAAAGTTTCTAATTCCTTGAGGATGTATTTGAGACAAGTTTTGGTTTGGTAACTCGTTCAAGACCCCATGTATTTTTGGACAGCTTGTGAGATTTGCCTACTAACTTTAAACTAATAGCTAATGGTTTGGAGAAAAATATTTTACTTTTCACATAAAATTCTTTACATAATTTTTTAAAAAAATATTTGGCAAGTAATAATATATAAAAAAAATATGATATTTGGTAGACTTTTAATGTGTTCCAAGTCCAAATTATTTTCTTGGCATTGCTTCATCGAGAAGGAGGAGACCACAGATAACAACAATCAACCATTGATTTCGAAAAACTTTCCAAAGAAAGGATTTCAATCAGGCAATAGGCATTGACTTTCTGCTTTCCCCTCAAAGTTAGAAAGGAGAAATTAAAGAAATGGACAATTATTTGAGCGGCATATGTGATTGGATTGAATCCAATTCTTGTAGGACCAAACCCTTTTTTTGTAAGTATAGAATATAACTCAAGAGAATGTGAGAATCTAAGAGCTTTACCTCTCTGTATCTTATTCTTTAAATTCATGATGAGGGTCGCTGGAAATCAATTCTCATGTTTGAATACGGATAGGACTGACTGAAAAAGAGAGTGAGAAGAGGATCTTTCTTAGCAAATTACGAAAGGGCCCAAAAGGTATTCCACATACATTATTAGTGAAGTATATGCATTTATTAGACTTAATTATTTTTTCTTGATTGAAAAAAAAAAAGAATAGACATCCAATGTTAGAAGAATATGTCATTAATTAAAGACAATAAACAATGATATTTTATATGATAATATTTTTTATGTCTATAATAAATTATGTTACAAAATAGGAAAATTGATTAAATTCCTTATTAACTAGATCCTTAATCGATCACTCTTTTGCATAGATATATCCTGCCTTGTCCATATGTCGACATCCATGGATAGTCAAACATGGGTACGAGCCCTTGGACACTTTAAATAAAGTACCTTTGTACATATGACATCCTTGGATACTTAGGTTCCATTATCTTCATTATCTCCACACAAGCAAGCCCGATCACCTCAAGGGATGAACTCAACTCCATTAGAACGCAAATGGTAACACGAGAAGAGGTAATTGAAATTGATGGTACACATAATAATAATACAAAAAAATCTGTTTCAGCCATAATTGGACCGAATTAAAAACAGAAGAACGGAGACTAAAAAGAAAACACAAGAAGTTAGCATACAAGAGAGAGAGAAAAGGAGAGATAAAGAAAAGCACACTAAAATCACACCAAAGATTTGACGATGACACCTCTAATATAATTAAAAAAATCTTGATAAGAAGAATTGATATACACCTTGAAAGGTTGCCTTTTGAGGCTAGTGTGGGTCGCATGCATTGTCCAAAAAATATCAGAGTAGCTTCTTTAATGACAGGTGCATCAAATGCGCCATTCACAAAAAAATATTTAAAAGTATCCAGTTTTGACCAATAGCCCAAACCCCTCCTCTTTCTCTTATCTTGACATAGAAAAATCACAAAAAATTCTTAGGGATTGGCAAACACCTTAATGCATTTTTTCATTCTCGAGAAGTTAGAGTGGGTGCACATTAAAATCTTTCATGCAAAGTAGACATCACTTTTCTCATTTATAACCATTAATCACCAACTTTTTTACCAATAACATGACAAGCACAATGGCTAATTTCTCCATCATCATGTGCTTACAACACCACTCTCCATTAGATGAACATTAATTTCTCCATTAATGATATTCTCTACTCACCAAGAGACTTTTCATCATTAAGTTGTAGCTCTATACATCATTAGGTAACTATAGCACCACACTTTATGAGACAAGTGTTACTAAGATCTATAAATACCTTTAGTCACTAAGTTAAAAAAAACAACTAGCAACCACACAATAATTCTAGGAAGCATAAGCTATCATTCAACAATTAAACAAGCTCAAACAAAACACACAGCCTTCACATATACACTCTCCCACATTATTTACATTCTTGTACATTGTTTTTGTTTTATATTTTACTAGCTCAATATTGAAGGGTTTTCTATTATAAGGGAATTCTTATGCAAAAAAAGCTTAGGAAAATAGTTGTCAGCCCACTGGACCAATGACAAAGCTCAGTCACCCCACCAGCCCAAAATCACAAGCCATAGAAAAGTACAAATCCAATCTAAAGTTTTTCACGAATTCATTATGAATATAGCTACATGTATAAGTAAACTCCCAACAATCTATCTTTTTATTTATGTGGTTAATTAATATTGTGACCTCATGTTGGTAATGTTTCAGGGGCTACAATTATCTAGTTTAGATGGCATGTAATGTCATAAAACAAGATGAAAATACATAAACTAGCAACAGAATTAAAAAATCAAATCCTACCATGCATGTACTAAAATATTTAAGGTTGCATTTAAATATAAAAAAATCATGGCAACAAATAATTAGTATACTAAAAATAGTGTAGATGTAAGTTACTTACTTGTATAAAAAAATTTGGACAAAGTAAGGAAGTGTTTATGTTAATGATTAAAACATGTGTCATTAAAGACTAAAATGCTTGTCACTTAATGCAAATAATTTTTTGAAAAGTAGTCTCCCAGGATTCTAAGAACTTAATTTTTAAAAAAATAAACTTTCTTTGATAGTCTACGAACCAAAAGAATAATTGAATTTAAATCTCTCTATAAATGAATACAACCTAAGCTCTTGAACATAAGAAAAAGGGGTGAAAAACCTAAGCAAGCTAATGGGAAATAAAAAACCTAAGAAAATCGAACATGAGAAGGCAAATGAGGTGTTGCATTGTGTGCAAAACATCTCTCATTCAACCTCTTTTTATAGTGATTTTTTTAACCAAAATTAATGCAAAATTGATTTGAGTAATTATCAAAATTAATTCATATCACTTTGCTTTAATTACCATCATAAAAAAAAATAGTTTTTACCTTGAAAACCATATATTTTTACTTAGAAACTAAAATTATTCATGAAGTGGAAGATTAAACTATTTATTCATGGGCTAGCTAAACTAAATGGGCAAGCAAAATAATTCCTTATATGCCAAAAAAAAAATCAATTTATAGAAAATCCAAAATCAAAATGGGTAGGCAAAAAATATTTCTTTATAAGTCAAAATTTTATTTTGCAACAAACCTAAACTTAAGGACCTATATATATATAGAGTCAGTGTTTGTGTAATGTAAGCCGAGTGAGCATCCGAGGCAAGTAAGCATGTGAGTGTAGTTTAAGCTCAAAATTCACTTTATCTAGGTTCTCTCTCTTCTAAAAATTTTGGTGTGTATAGACTCTTTTAAAACTTTTTAACTTTCCATTATATATATAAGTTACAAGAAAGTCTTATATTTTTTTGATATAGAATAGAGAGTTTTGAGTTTCAAAAAATATATCAACTAAAAATTTTTTAGAATTAATTTCGTATTTATCCATAATTTATTTTAATTATATTAATGTTCTATGTTAAAATACTTTTAGTGAAGAAAGATATTTCAATAAAAATATACTCCACTTTTAATTTAGCCTGAAACAAATTTCTAACCACTTAAGATGTTATTCATTAATTCGTTACACATACATGATGGGGAAACTTCAAGTGCAGGGAAGACAAAGAAAATGGAAGCACTAGAATTATGTTGCCATGGAGGCAAGCACAATATCAACGTGCATTCAATTAATTATCCTTATATTATGCCTCTAACTTAAACATATAAGAACAAATTCGTGTTGACATTTTCTAACCAATTACACCTTCTCTTAAAAATCTTCAAGATTTTATTCCAAATATTAATGGCATACAGCATCCATTTTACTACATTAGTGGAATGCAGGACCAGCAATATATACGTGTTGTGTGCTCTATTTGAAGTTTTTATCGATAAAAGTAGCAAGATAATGCAGGTGGAAGCTTTTGTTCATATTGCCGTACAAGTGGCATGCATGTTGGCCAGTGGCATCTTTTGGTTTTGAAACAACAAAGCTTTGTGGAATTGGAATTTCCGAGTCATGCATGAAACCTTATCATCGACTACTGTATATAAATATGCTAACAATGCTGCAAGTTTTACGTGAAATTGAGTTAGGTTTGCTAGAGAAGCTAAGGCGATACGTACGTAGCTAGGATGATCAATCATGATCATCAAAATGAAGCTTAGTTCTCTATTATCTTGCATGGAGTGATAGAGAGTGGATTTGAGCCAAGGATGACTTGCCGCAGATGCATGGTCCTTGCTGATCACATACCAAGGGGGGTTTTGGGTGGCAAGCATCCTTGGTTCTCCTTCGCTCTGTATTTCCTCATGCGAGATTGTTTTCCAATTGCTTCAAAGGTTGCCATGGTTTTCAAGAAGCAACAAGAGGGGCTAGATGTTCTGATTTATTTACTGAAGTGAGTGGTTTTCATTTTTTTTTTTAGTTTCATAACTAAATTAGAAACGTATTCATAATCTACGTACTGTGTATAGATATTAAATGCCTAATTCAAATTGTACATTCTTTTATTAAAATGATTTAACCACGAGGTGTTAATTAACCTAGCTAGTTCTCTTTTGGTTTTAATAGAAAAGTCCGGAACTTTTTGAAAAATAAAATAAAATAAAGAGATATTAATTGTATAAATGAGGGATTACAGGTGGCCACATTCATCCCAAACTTGTTGAAAATTTCACATATACCCTTGCTTTCATAATCTTGTTGGAAAGGGATCAGCTCAAGGCCGAGCTCATGAAGTGTCATGTTTTCAAGGGTTGGCGTGAAGGATTAATTGAATCTGCACCCAATTACAAGGATTAAAATGATTTTCACCTTATTTCTTATTGTTGTTGTTGTTATTTTGTATAGTCCTCCTTTTATATCTCAAAATTCAAGGCATAGCATGCATGTCTATTGTGTAATAAAAACAAATGTATTTGCATTGAAAATTCAGTTAAAAACAAAAGGAAGAAGAAGGAGCATGATCCTCTAAACATAAAAACATCTTGGCTGGAATCCACGACCACAAGGTTAAGAACTAGACGGGCTTCATAGTTTTTAATATATATTGCAAAGGTGTTTAAAAGTATAATAATTGTTATTTTTAATTAAAGTATTTTTGATTCAGAAATGAATCAAAATAATATATTTATTATTTTTAAAAAATTATTTTTAATATTAGCATATCAAAATAATCTAAAAATACTAAAACAATAAATTTAAAATAAAAAAAATAAATTTTTTTAACTTTTAAAATACAAAAACAATGGTTCTGAATCTTAATACAATATAAAAACAACACTATTGGCTACAGAAATCAATGTTAGCCAGACAAAGAGGGCCATTGATGGGCCCAGAACAAGTAACACACACACACACAGAATCCCAACACTTTCGAGATGTTGGCCTCTGATTGGCATGAGCAACCACCACCATCTTCCCTCCTCCGTCTTGGTATGATCAAGAGAACCAGATCTATCTGTATGGATAAATCATGGGGCTACCACTTGAGAATCAAATTAACAGTCTACCAACTTGTTTGAGAACCGGCCTGTTTGCATCCTTTAAATGGAAACTCTACTAGAGCGCACATCCTCTCTTTTTTTTCTGACTCATACATTGAACACTATTTCTTGCTTAGACTGAGACTAAAACCATTGCCCTTAGATATTGAGTTTGTTTAACTTAAACTACCAAAAAGAATTATTGGCCCAACGACCCTAATCCATGGCCCACTCTAATATTCATGGGCTCCAGATCTGGCCTTTTGATACACGTGTTAAAAAATATCATGCTGTTTTTTCAAAATAATTAAGAAAAGAAAAGGAGTCCTATTAAACATTTAAACCTCCTTGGGTCTAAAAAGTCCATTTGATCACTCATCAACTTAAAAACTTAACTCGAGATATGTTTTATTTTAAATTAGTTTAAAAATTGATTTAATTAAATCTAGGTGGAGTACGATAAGGGATTTTAAATAAAAAATACAAAATTTTATTTAAAAAAATTAAAAAGATATCTTTTGACATTGACCTCGCAAACTCATAATCTTTAATAGTTACACGAAACTTGTTGTGACAATATACAGTATCAATGTATTTATATATAACGAAACTAAAAATGAGCAGAATCAATAAGCTGGAATAGCTCAGTTGGTTAGAGCGTGTGGCTGTTAACCACAAGGTCGGAGGTTCAAGCCCTCCTTCTAGCGAGTTGACATTTTCTTTTATGCCGGCTAATGTATGATGTTATCGTTTTTTTTTTAAAGGAAAACTTTTTGAATCCAAAAACCAGAAGCAGAATATTTTTTCGAAGGACACCTTCGCTCTAGAAGAACAAAGAATGAAAGCCACCATGCTTGGCTTTACTATTCATGTTGATAAAATAAATTCTGTACCCCGAATCCGATTCTTTCTAATAACACTTGGATCCCTGAAGTCAACTGATTAGACTTTCAAGACCAAGTTCCTGAGAGATAACTTGAGATTAATCCAAGAAAGCCAACCACGCATTCACCGCATGCATTAATTATTATCAACTTTCACAGAGAGAGAGAGAGAGAGAGAGAGAGAGAGAGAGATCGATCTTATTGACATTCGAAAAATTGTCAGGAGTTGTTCGTTCTCCTTTCCTTTTCAAAAAATAAAACTGCCAACAAATTTTGAAAGAAAACTTGGCTTGCAAAGCTCTTAAAAAATCATTCTGCACAGCATAAACCATTAATTTGAGTGGAGAAGCCATCATGGAGTAGAGTAGCCAACATTCTGCAGACACTTGAATGCTTATGCTTGATCTGAACTACTTATAAGGTTAATATAACATGAATCAAAAACCACGACTAACTCGTACGTTGTGAAGGCCAGATTGAATTGTACAGAAAGAGCTCCTCATTTAAGGGAAAGGAGGAGTTTAGACTTGGCAGAATTAAGGCTCTAATAAGCTCTCATGTAGGCCAAGAAGTGAAAAATACAAGGCGGTGAGGGATCATTTGTGTCCCATTTGATTAAATTGTAAGACCATATGAGAAACTGTGTGTAACTTTGCTTATAAATAGAATGAGTATGGTAGTAATTGTTTTTTAAAATAATATTTTAAAAAATATATATTAAAATAATATTTTTTTATTTAAAAAAATTATTTTTAACATTAATATAAAGAAAAAAATAAAAAAATCAAATCTTTATAAAAATATTTTTAAAACATAAAAATAAAAAAAGCAAATAGCTTTAGCCCATATAAATTCTCAAGGTTATTATATTTTAGGATAAGCGTGAGAGGAGTGTTTATTCTCGACGAGAATAGATAGTTAGCGGTTTCTCTTGCATGTTGCATAGAGAAAAGAATAAGATTTTCTTATTCTCTCCTGTATCAAGTTAGAATGATAGATCGAGAGAGAAAGTGAGATTGGATTATTTGAGATTTTGGAATAAGAATAATTTTATGTGATTTCTTATAATCTTTAACTATTTTATAGTAGATTTCCTCTATTGTTCATTTATCTTGTAGATCTAAATATTGAACAATATAATTTTTTTTAAATGAATGGGAGTTTATTATCATCAAACTTATCAATAAAAAACAGATGTTGGATGTCGTTAATTTTAGTATCCGTGGGACTAGTTAAGATATGCGCAAATTGATCCGGACATTCTAATTAATTAAAATAATAAAAAAACAGATGTTGGAAAATTGGTAACAGATTCCCAAGTTCTTTTTTTCAACCCTGAATAAGTTTTAATATTATATTTATTTGCAACAAACATTTTTCCTTGAAAATCAGTTGATAAAATTTCTCAACCGATGATACCAACCGCAGGTATGCTGTTGCAAATAAATTTGGAGGCTAATTTATTGGAAAGAATGTATCAGTAGAAAAATATCGGCAAGAGAGAAAATTAAATTACCAATCAATTATCATACGAAAGAACTTGTTGCTAAAAATCCTCAACAAAAACTAATACCAATATAGCTTACTAACGACCACCAGCTATGGGTGATTATTACCAACAGCTTACCGATTGCCAACAGTTGTTGACTTTGACAGAAATAAAATCTATGTTAGATCGTGTTCATTGTTTTTGCTGTATGTTTCAATACTAAGATACTTTCTGATGAGCATCGCAGCTTCTGTGTAATTGACTTTGACATGCTAAAGAAGAATAAAACGTTTAGCTGAAGAAATTTCGAGCCACCTAAAATAATGCATGTGAGCTCTCACTCAGGCAGGTCCATGAACGAGTACCCTAAATGACACTCCCTTACGCGTCTCCTCAATAATCTGGTATCGTTTAGGTTTTTGCTTTCAGACTTTATTTGATTTTGGAATATTTTGACAACCAATTATCTATTTTTTACGTTGAAAAAAACAGATAAAAAAGTGGATGATATACCAAACAAAATATTTATATCCCCCAGCACTAGCTCACAATATCATATCAGTATTTATCACTTTCACAAGATTTGAGGATTTAGGGGAGAAAATTTACTTGAAACACTTCTGAATTACAAAAGTAAGAGAAATACTCTCACGAAAGGATATGAAACTAATCCAAGTACTGGCCATGCAGATGCCTTGCATATGAGAGGGAACCTTATCATACCACTCTATCTGAAGTCCAAGAATCAATTCCCGTTGACATATTATATTGCCACTTCTTATGATATCTGCCTCATGCTAATTTGGATGACAAGAGAATAAATTGACCTAGTTGCATTGATACCCTTAGGTGGCGTGATGGTTTGGATAGAGATTTGCAATCCGTATTCCTTGAATATTTTGGGCTATAAATACGTAGACAATGCTGCGCAAGATTGATATTGAGATCTAGTAGAGAAAAGAGAGTACTGGAGATGTTCCATTAGGAGATGTAATTAATTAGGGACAATGTTGAAGCTTCTTGATGCTTATCTTGAGTGTCTTCCATGAAAAGATGAAGAGTAGAGACCGAGCCAAGAATGACTTGCCGGCAGGCTAGCAATTGCTACGTACAGAGCAATATGTATGCTAGAATGAGTATTCCGCCGAGTCGTTCTTGGCTCAACTTTGCTCTTCGTTTTCTCATGCGAGCCTCTCAAGAGCTAATTGCGTGCCGATGGCGATGGCACACCTTGAGCCCAGACCTCGGAACTATGTTCTCAATCTTCGCTGAAGGTTTATTTTAATTTTATGCATTCTTTTGTGTGTTGCTAAACGTATTTTATATATAACCCACATCATCAGGGATGGTGATTTTTTCCTTTTGAATGTTACCCTTCGTTAGTTTAATTATATGTCAATTGAAAATAAATCTATTTTCTATATGATTTTAAAAACGAACTCTCTACACTGTTCAATGAACAGTGTTCATGAGCCTGTACGAACAATGTTTTCTCAAACACAATTAGTGGAATAGTCTCTGTTTACCCAATCAAAAAGCTTCCTTAATTTTCTTACGATGCCGACACACAGTCAATAATCTTTTTTCATAGTGTAGGAACAATCCCCAAGTGCATGCAGGATAGAATTACTGGTCCATATCATATATAAGTATATATATAGACGGAGAGGGAGAGGGAGAATCCAGGGGAAAAACCTGATCATGTCCACCAATTTGGACTCCTACCCTTTTAACTTTTAAGTTGCCGGAAGGAAGCATATATATCATGTACTGATACTTTGGGCCCTAAGCATGCCATCAAGTAGTTGACAGAGGAGAGAGATTTCCAATTAAAGAGCGATAAATGAAATGAGTGCGATTGCCTCCAATAATTCTTTCCTCTGAGTGGATTTTTTGGTGTTGACAATAGGGCTAAAATAATTCATACTAGAAAGGTTAGGATATAACTCACCATTATGAACATGGAAGGAGGTTTTTTCCTTTTTTTTTTCTAATTTTATCATTAACATTGTGTTTGTATTCAATTTTTTTATTGCTTTATTTTAATATCATCCTTCATGCTTAATATTAAATTAATCTTTATAATTTGTTTTGATTTATTTTATATAAAGTTATTTCAGTCTCAAACAAAAATCCTGTCATTTGATTTATGTTCAATTTTATGAACGTTTATTTTTATTATCATATAATTAAGTGAAGAGTGATTTTAAAAAACAAAATTATGAAGCTCATTGGAGTTCATGACTCGAGTTGCAGTTTTAATAGGTTAAACTATAAAGCCTAAGTCGATCCAATATATCACTATTTCAATATTAAAACAAAAGGTATCATCTTGAAATTTTTTTTAAAGTTCAACCATGTTTTTTATTAGTTGTCCGA
>Ga0325411_1003668_pt1 | contig 17333 bp, 7 predicted proteins | sample PopdelMetagenome_13_FD_206181 | JGI IMG/M metagenome (GOLD analysis project Ga0325411, IMG submission 206181) | Populus deltoides microbial communities from Bellville, Georgia, United States - Xylem-PdIQD-R4 | ecosystem: Host-associated > Plants > Phyllosphere > Stem > Wood/Secondary xylem...
GGGTAGGAGATCAAAACAAGGAAGCGTAACAGATATCAAAACAGAAAGCAAGAATTCGTGGACGAGAGCAAGGGATGAGATCCAATCACTTTCTACCATCCCATTGGTCCACGTAGCTCTCACCTTCTAATCCCTCGACACATGTCTGGGACCAATCCTTCGCCCCGAATATTTATGCCTTGCACGTGGTCATGCCCACTGACGTCACTTTGTCGCAGAGTACACAGGGAAAGAAAAAAAAGAGCCGACGGTTCTCCGTCTCTGGTTTCAAATAGTGGTTTCTTCGTCTCTGATTTCAAAATGTTTTTTTTTCTTCTTTTTTTTTTTATTAAGAGTGTGCTTGGTATTGCGGTAGCTGTTGTGGTTGTGATTTGAAAAAAGTTGTTTTATAAAAAGTACTTTTAGTTGAGGTTGGTTTGAAAAAATAGATGTTTGGTTAAAACTGTGGTTAAAATTAAGGTTGAAAAAAAAAATAGTTTAATGTGTTTGGTTAAGAATGCTTTTGAAATTAAGATTATAAAATAATTTTAAATATATATATATATATTAATAGTTTTTAATTTAAATATTATATATTTAACGACTGTTATTACATTATGAAATGAATAATACTTAATATAAAATATTATTTATTGTTCTATTAAACTATCTACAATTCCATCACGTATGAAATACATCCGACAACATCACGTATAAAAGACTACAGTTGCATTGGTTTCGTAAGTACGCAACAACATCAGGTAAAATATTATCAGAAATAAAATTGGGATTGCGACCAAATTCTATAAATATTACATCATCAAGCGATCTCCTTCTAATTTATATTGTGTTATTGAATAATGTGAAACACTAGTTTTTTGAATAAAACACAATTAAAAATAAATATTTTTTTTTACTGGATCGGACCTAGTTCAATGTATTTTTATAGCTTTGAACCGGGTCCAATCTCCACTGTTCACGTGAACAGTGGAGGAACTCTACACTGTGCACTTAAGTGAACAGTGGAGAGTTTACTCTCCACAGGAGAAGAACGCAGGAGAAGAATTCGGGAGAAGCAGATAAAACTTGCTTCTCATAAACTGAGTTTCGACCTCAGTTTTTAGGTGGGACCCATGTGAAAAAAAGTGTGGTTTATAATAACCAAACACTGATTTTTAATATTTGCTTTCAACCGCTGCCGCTGTCGCATTACCAAACGGGGTCTAAGAACCCTCAGAACTTACTTTACTATTTTCTCAATTAGAGTTTTCTTGCACTGATTTTATCACTCAATCTGATCGATTCTATTTGATCAATTATTTTCTTAAGTGGGTTTTTTTAATCTGTTTGAAATTTTAATTGCATGAGTGATCATGGTGGTTTCTCGTGCTGGTGATTTTACGAGCATTTGATGAAGATGATGGCAATGAGAGGGAAGGGAATGATGGAAATTAGGAAAGAATAAAACTCAAGTAAGACTCTATTTCATATATTCTATTTCTTTCATTCTTTTTGTTTCAAATCTTGGTATTTAAAGAATCTTCCCTAACTAAAATACTTAGAACTTTGATATAATGAATTGTACATTATACTAAAAGAGATTAGTTTTTGGCGTTAATGCACATCTCCTCGTAATATTATGATTATTGATTGAAATAGTATTTTTTTTAATTTTTGTTTAGATCTTCTAATTTTTATTTTGCATTATTTAATCCTTTTTAACTCAAATCAACACTCAATTACATATTTTTTTAAAAAGGAATGGTTAAATTAAAAGACGGGAACTGAAGTGAAAATACGGGTAGAATAGATGGTGAATTTGAAATTTATTATAAAAGCTCATTTTACTTCCCTATAGTTTTTAGCTATTAGATAATCAGTCCCTTTAATTTTTATAAAATTAATTTTTGTACCAAACTTTATTTTTCTAATTTTTGAGTTTTTTTTTTTGTGGAAGGAAAGGGAAAGAGAGGGAGTCACTGAATTTCAACATAAATAGAGAAAGTGGACACGTTGGTGATGATTATAACCACCAAAATAGTTGATTTTTGTGTTAAATAGTTCCATATGATGAGGAAAGTTGAGATGAGATGTTTTTTTTACCTTGAAAGTGTCTAAAAAAACAAATCTGAGCTTGAGAAGATTTTGGATTTCAGGTTGATTTTGGATTTTGTGTCAGGTTTTTGTGTTTTTAAAGGTCATAGATTGGTTTAACAAGGTTCCTAGAGTGTTTTCTAGGTGTTTTAGGCCAAAAATAGGTTTGTTTATAAAACAAACTCTGGGCCTGTTTTTCCAACCACCACAAAGGTTAGATTCTAGGGATTTTGAGATGACACGTCGTCTACTGATACAAGATGATTGGGGCTCCACCTCCTTAGTAACTTTTTTTAAAAAAATAAAGGCACGTGTGCTTGGGCTTGACCTAGCAAGCTCAACGTGGGTCGTTGCTTGATGGGCCTAGCTTGTCAGGCTCAATAGCACCTGCCTTAATTCGTTCTTTTTTTAATTTTGAATATTTTTTATTAATGCCTTATTTTCTATGTATTTTGTACAATAATTTTTTTTGTTTTTGTTTTAATTTTTTTTGCTTATTTAGACTTTTTTAGATTGTGGTTATTTTTTAATGATATTGAGTATATTTAATTTTTAAATATGTTGAAATGTTTCATTTGTGATTTTTTTTAAAATTCTATATATATTAATTTTTAAAAAATAAATATTGGTTTTTTTCATAAGATTTTTAATATGGGCAACCTTACATAATATTTTTTTTCTTTTATTGTATTTAATAAATTTAATGTGTATGTCACTTTATATTACAAATTTATTTTGATTAATAAATTCATTAAACAAAACTACGTAAATTACCTGTTTTGCGATATTAAATATTTTGATCTACACTTGTCTCTTAGTTTTTTTAGTTTTGTTTTTTTTATTGTTGTTATTTCTTTATTTATTTACATAATGGTTATTGATTTGTTTAGTTAGATGCGTACATAAGTTTTTTGTTTCACATCTAGGATTTTGTTTATGTAAAAAAACACGTTGAAAAATTCTGTATGTTCAATTTTTTTATTATGTTTTGATGTTTTAAATTTGATCTTTATTATTATGATTTATGATATTTTCCTTCAACCCTTTTATGCTCGATTCATGATTTCTTTATGTGCTTTTCGGGTCACTACCCTGATATACGTGCGACCTCTTTCAATTAACAAAATTTTAGATTTTTTTTACTCATTTTAAAATGTTAATATCACATGAATATTTTTTTATGTTGATAAAAAAGTAACTCGTCTCGTAGAGTAGTGCGAGCTAGTTATCTAGTTCAAACCTAAACAATGATGGATATTATCAAGCTCGTGAGCTAAATCAGTAACAACTTGCATACACAAAATTGTGTAACTAGGATTTTGTGGATTTCTAAGACAAGTAGATTAGAATCTTAGTTCATTGGAAGCAAATATTTTATGGGGTTTCTTTGAAAATTTTAGGGGTCCTTTTTGTTTTTCATTTTTTATGACTTGTGGGCTTAGAAATTAAAGAAAAAAATAAAGAGTTTGCAGAAATAGAGGTTGGTAGCCATAGAAGTACGAGAAATTAAAACTTTGATATTTAGATATGGCTTTTTTTTTAAATTCTTAAACTTTATGGTGTTAATTTTGTATCGATCATAAGAAAAGTCCATGAATTACAATAACATTTAAACCAGGATGCATTAATTAACATATGGAAACAAAATAAATTTGGATAGTGAAACATATCTTTTCTTGTACCTATTGGTTGGTATTCAAAGCAGACTATCTTTCTGAAATTCAAATGCTAATCACATATATGATCTTGTAGTATATTTATTTATAATTTTTTTTATCTAAATAATCCTAAACTTAGCTCTAATCCAAACTTGTTAATCTATCTGTTCTTTATCTATATACTTATTAAAAAGTATCGGTGAAAATAATCATAAAAGATATTGCAGTTATAAAATTTGAATTGGCACGGAAATTGTAAACTTCAAGCTAAGAAACATATACAAGGATATTTGTGATTTATACAATCCAAATTGCAAATTTATAAAACTTGTTTCACCCTGAGAATATCAGGACACGAGGAGATAAGCTCTCGAGCTACAACAAACCAAAATAATCAGACTGAGATATTTTAACACGATGAGCTAAAGAAAGACTTAACAAAAAAAAGTGGAGATTAAAATCCAACTTAATCAAAATTAAAAAAAATTAATTAAGGACTTAATTAAACTTTTAATAGGTTTAATTGGCTTAACTAAAGACTTAATTAAAGAAAAATTAAGTTTAAAAGTCAATTTGGCCATAATTGGAATAATTAATTAAGTTAAAGGACTTCATTTAACTTATAATAGTTTTATGAATACAATCGAGGACTTAATTGAAGAAAAATCAAGTTTGAAGGCCTAATTCTGGTCAATTCACAAAAATTAGAAGATTAGGAACATAATTTAAACTTGAAAAGGCTTAATTGGTGCAATTAGGAGTTAAGTTGAAAGAAATTTAAAGACCACAGACTTATTGAGAGTCATATTGAAGAATTTCAAAACCAAAGACCAAAGTGCATAAGGTGTGTAAGTTTGAGGACTGAAATTAATCAAATTAGGGATATACTTGAAGAAATTAAAATTTTAATGGTTGATAAGTATGAAATTGCATAATTTTAAAGCCGAAAAACAAAGGGCAAAAGATAATCAAATTAAAGGATTTAAATCAATGTTTCTAAGGGTGTAATTACTAAAATTGAGAAGTTTTAGGACCAATTAAGGATTCATATGCTTAAATTGGAAAGACAAGGACTAAACTTAAATTTTCCTAAAATTTTATTTTAAAAACCCTAATTTTTAGGATTTAAACCAACAACGCATCATTCGGACTTCAATGAAGAAATAAGTGACACGTCATTTGGTCTTTTTATCATCCCATTTAGTTGAGAAGGTTGATCGAGTTGTCTCTTTCAAGCGATTGAATGTGGCATCTTCAACCACCTTACAGGCTCTAACCACTACTCGACTTAGAAACATCTCATCTACAAGGATTATCTATCATTATCACATGTTTGTACCTCATTCGGTTCCATGAACTTAACAACATCTTGTCTATGATCAATCGTCTTTGCATTAACAAATTCAAGTTGATCAAGAGCTCACATTTCAATTAATGAATTTGAAGTTTTAGACCTCTAAATTCAATTTGGTTTGCTCTTAATGACATATCTACATCCCCTCTACAAGGTTTAGGTCAATAAATGATACATTTATGACACAATATCCACAATGATCTTGACAAAGTACCCAAATCAATCATCTATGACTAAAGAAAAATTCATCATGATAGAAAAGACTTCTAAGTTATTCTCTCATGTATGATTTTGGTTTTCATGAGGACAAAAAGGCACTAGGCAACACCTATTTCAAAAAGAAAGGTTTTAAAAGAGAAAGAATAAGAATCTTCCTTAAAAATCTCTTGGCAAAAAATCATCATAGTTTTGAAATTTCTGGTATTGGTTTGGTTATAAAAGAGCATTTACTCTTGAGTAAAGGATAAGGGTTTTTGGAGAGAAGAAACAGAAAAGAAAAAGAGAAAGATCAAAGAAAATTAAACTATAAAGTTTCTTAATAAAAAGCCTATAAAGTATCAGTAAGAAGTGGAAGGAAAGAGGTGAAAGGTAGAGTTTATGAGTCCAGGATTGGAAGAAAACATACCAGAGATCTAAAGCTTGAAGAAGGAGCAAGAAATGCCTAGCAAATGAGACAATATTATTACACAATGTATACCTCTAACTTTAATGATGGAGAGGAGCTCAATGAGCACACTCCTTCCGTTTCTATTTTGTTTTTTAGATTTCTGCCTAAAATGTTTGTTAGGCATCCTTTGAAGTTATTTGTCAATTTAAATGTAATAGATGCTTGTTTTTAAGATGCTTGTTTTTAAAATGTTTAGTTATGTCATGAATCATCATGTATTTTTAAGTTTTGTTTGATGTCTATTTTGTGCTTTAGAATTTATGATTAAGTGATGAATGATAATTTAAAATGTTGTTTTGGCATGATTTAAGGCTTAGTTTAATCAATAATATATTTAATGCAAAATATGTTAGAGTGTGAAGTTGTTTTAGTTGATCTTGAGCTGTTTTTGATAGCCTATAAAGTTTACTTGAACTATAAGCATGATGCTTATGGTTAGGGAAGGGGGAATCAATTAATAGACCAATGTTTATATATAAAGGGATGTAATTTTTGCTGGCTGTTGGTAATTGGTTATGCTGGTTATTTTACTACCATTTATGGATTCTTGTTGTTTATGATGGTTCAAACAAATTGTATTTAGCATGTTTAATCTATATTTGCAATGCTTAGGTCCATTTTCATGGTTTTATGCTTTTCTTATGGGGTTGTAGCTTTTTGGGCACTTCTAGATTTGTGTTCTTGAGTGTTCTTCATCTGAAATTTGGGTTCCCTCATAATCTGATGTTTTTGTTTTCCTTGTGAGCTTCGGTTGAGTCTCAGACCTGTGTATGAGAGTTCTATGCCATTTTTTATTCCTTTTATTACATGTTTTGGATCAATCAATCCTTAGTTCTTTTTAATGCCTAGGTTAAGGGTCATAATTGTCGGTTTTGATTTGTTGAAAATAAGAACTTGTTATTACTTTTCAACACATGATTGTGCATTAGTTCTCCATTTTGCATTTTGACATGATCTAACCAAGGTTGTTAAAATTGCAATTTTGACACTGCACGGAAAATGCAAAACAAACTCGGATCGTAAAATCATAAAATCGTAAGGAATTTTAAAATACATTAAAAAAAATCATGCTTCAAATAAAAATTCATACATAGTTCAAGCATATGAAAATACATGCTTCAAATAAAAATTCATACATAGTTCAAGTATCTTAAAATACATAGTTCAAATAAAAATTCATACATAAGTTAAATAACTTTTTATTAGCTAATAATTAACAAACTTAAAACAAACAATCTGCTGGTGTGTCATGTGAACTAAAACCAGCTTCATTGCCTTCATCTTCCTCATTATTCCTCAGACGTTCATCAATATCATTAGCATCAAGAACATTATTAGTGTCACTACTAGTACCAATACCAATATTATGAACATTAGTGCTATTACTAGTACCAACACCAATATCATCAATTTGAATTTTCAAATCATCTTTAGTACCATGACTCTCCATTTCAGCATCATTAGGAATTTCTTCTTCATCACTTTCATCTTCATTACCATTTTTTCTTCGTGTTGCACTGTCAATAGCACCAAGCAAATCAATGTTTGAATGTTTTTCTCCCTCGGCTAGGGGTGATCATTTTCGATTCGGTTTGATTTTTATCAAAAAAAGTAACCAAATCGAATTTTTTTTGAAAAAAACCGAAACCGAACCGAAACTAGGTCAAACCGACCGGTTTCGGTTCGTTTTTTAGGGCAAAAACTGGTTAAAACCGGTTTGGCTCGGTTTTTCCGGTTTTGGCTCAGTTTTCTCGGTTTTGGCTCGGTTTGACTCGTTTTTTTCTGGTTTTTTGTCGGTTTTGGTTCGGTTCGGTTTTTTAGGTTTTTGCTTATAAAATCGAAACTGAACCGAATCGGCTGGTTTTTTCAAAAATTTAATCGATTTTTTTCGGTTCAGTTTTTTCAGTTATTTTTTTCCGGTTTTCTCGGTTTAATCGGTTTTCCAGTTTTTTTGCTCACCCCTACCCTCGGTTATCCAATCATCATCAAATGAAAGATCATCTTCTACACCAAAATCATCAACTTGCTTTTTTACTTGATTATTATTCAATTTCAAATTGCACATTACAAATACCAAGTCATTTATTTTTCTCTAGTGCAAATAATTTTTTTGTTTTCTATGAACCTAAATAAACAATTCAAATTTATAAGATTTTTATCAAATATTTCAACATTTAAAATAAAAAAATAAAAAAACTTACCATTTCAAATGCACTCCAGTTACGCTCACATCCAGATGAAATACAAGTCAAGCTTAGAACTCGGATTGTAAAGGTTTGTAATTCTGGACATTCATCCTCATAAAAATCCCACCATTGAGCTGGAGTTTTTTTTTTTTTAATCTCTTGCTGTCTTGGCAACCTCAATGCCAAACAACCCTTTTGTATCCTTGAATGATTCAAGTTGAAGTCAATTTTGTACCTTTCACTTGCATTACACCATCCTTTCTAAGCATTGATATAATCCAATTTTAATATTGGCATTAACCTTAAAATTGGGATTATAATGATAATGAGGATTCAAATAATAAGTTGCTGCATGTAAGGGTCTGTGGAGTTGAAGTTCTCATCTTGCATCAACAATATTCCATATAGATATATAACTATATAAAAAAACAATAAAAATATCATTACAATGTAGAAATATCTCAATTGGAAGTATCTCTAAAGACATTCATATTAATAAATGACAACATTTGAAATAAAAATTAACAAGATATATACCTTTTTTTCACAGAACCAAAATTCACTTGTATCTTCTCTTTTGCTTCATCCATTGCTTTATATATAAAACTTATAGCTGGTTTCTCATCTGAATCTACTAACCGAAGAACTTTAATTAAAGGTACGCTGCCTTAATACATACAGTGACATCATGTCAAAACTTGTTGTCCAAAACACAATTATGAATTTGTTTCCCTTCTTCTATTCTTGCAAACCTACATGAACTCCACTGTTTGGAAGTAAACATAGTTATCAACTGTATTTTATGATAATTCAAACATCCTAGAGTCAAATATGCAGTAGCAAATCAAGTGGCAGCATGCCTAATCAAATCCCTTCTTTTCGTAAAGTGCCTTAGCATGGAAATAAGAATAGTTCTTGAATAAATATATGAGGTGATTCTCCTCCCTTTAGCAATAGTTACTTGATGAACCTCTAACTTCTTCTCAAAATCTTCTAATATCAAATCAATACAATGGGCAACACATGGTGTCAAAAAAAAACTCTTTCTTTTTTCTATTAATAATTGTCCCATTGTCTTATAATTTGCAGCATTATCGGTGACTACTTGGACAACATTTTCCTCCCCAATCCTCTCCACAATGGCATCTAAGATTTCAAATACCTTATCAGCAGTTTTGGACATATTAGAAGTATCCACCGATGACAAAAAAATTATCGCTTGAGGACTATTGACCAAAAAGTTACAAATACAATGTCTTTTTTTATTTGTCCATCCATCAAACATTATTGAACAATCTGTTTTCTTTTTTCCATTCTAGCTTGTACTCCTCAAGCAATGTCATTATTTGATCCTCTTTCTGCTTCAAATACTTCTCTCTAATATCATGGTAAGATGGAGGTTTAAAACCTGGCCATGCTTTACAACCAATTCAAGTGCCTTTAGAAACTCAAGGTTTTTTACACAATTAAATGGAATTGCACTAATGTAGAAAAACCTTGCAATTTGTCAACATGCTTCTTCTCTAATATCCTTTTTTAGCAATTGATTTAGGGTTGTTTGTGTACTTCCACTCCCACTAGCTGCTCTCTTTCCTTTGTCCCTGGAGCTAATTTCTTTTATTTCATCATCATCATCATTTCCACTATATTGATGGGCCTTTCTTTTCTTTTCAGTTGCTTCTAGATTTTTCACCAAAACACCCAAAATTATTTGCTTAACATTTTCTAAAACTTGTTGACATGACTCAACATCCTTACGAGTGTAAACCAAATGCTGTTTGAAACGAAAATACCTCCACTGATAATTTTTTGACAATACTTACACTGAACTTTTCTAAAATTCTTATCAATAGCTATACCATATTGCCATCCCATATCAAGTCTATTACCAGAAGAATTTTTTCTAGATGCCATAAGTTCAACAATTCAAAAATCAACTCAAATCAGTCTCTAATCAATCCAAACATTTTATGATTGTAATTAACTTTTATGATTGTAATTAACAATTCACAAAATTATAATACTTTTAATCTGCTTCAGTACATATACTATACAATTAAATTTTTCATCAAATCATTCCATCGTTCCATTAATAAAATGGCATCCTAAAATAATACTTTCAATCGTACTGAAATGGCATCCTAAAATCATTCTACAGTCCACACCACAGACACAGAGCAATCAGGCAGAGACATTCAAATTTCCACATTCCACAAACACATTTGATTTTTGGGTTTCGTCGCTGAGTTCTTGGCGTTCTTGGCTTTAGATTCAAATGAAAAACTCTTTTTGATTTTCTTTCTTTCTTTTTTGTTTGTGGGTCGTGCTTTTGGGCTTGGATTAGAAAGCCTAACCTACGTAGCTGGGCGGAGCCCATTCCAGGTTTAAGGCATTGTTTAGTTGTACAAAATTTTACAAAGAAAACGATGCATTTTTATAATCCTTATGACGTGTTTGACAAATACTCCCTAGCGAATTTTCACTAGTTTTTTTTAATTGTTTTTCTTGTTTTGGTAAACAAACCCCAAATAATTTTCAAAACTTCTGAAAAATTCCAGAGATCATCTTAAAATTATTTATGGGTCCTTTACATATTTTTCAACCATTTCATTTAATATTTGGGCTGCAAACTTATATTGTAAGATACTGGCCCGATATTAAATATACATGCTTTTCTTTAAAATTTTAGAAAAATACAAAAAAATCCAAAATTTCTTATTTAAAAAGATAATAAAATATATTTTTGTTTGTGTGCATATGAACAAAATTCTAAAAGTTTTCATGCATATATTACAAAAAAGATAAATTATGTTTTTATCATACTTTGTTATGAGAGCATATCCCTATAAATTGCATATAATTTTTCATATGGCAAAGCATCTAAATAGTTGGATATTTTCAAGATGAATTAGAGGCAGAACTGGAAGAACTGGAAATGAGTTGAATTGGAAAAACTTTTTCAGCCAACAATAGCAACTATTTTATTTTTTGATTGATTTCAAAGTTCCTTCTTAGCTAAAAATAAGGAGCATGTATATGAATAATATATACTTGAATGCTTATCTAATGTAAATAGCATGGATGTGATCATATTTTTTTAAAGAGTTAGCTAAAATGACTTTTTAGCTATTTTAGCTAAAAACTTAGCTAAAATATAAAGAGTATGGATGTAGATGCTCTTATACATTTACTAGAAGTTTCCTAGAGGTTTTTTTTTTTTTTTTTACCAAAATAGCTTAGTGGAAAAAAATTAACATTAAAAAATAAAAATAACAAAAACCTAAAACTAATTATGAAATTATTGCACATCTACTCACATATTATTATTCAGTGGATCCTTTTTAGACTTTCAATTTACAGATTCTTCTTCTTTTTTGGCTTTCTTTTTGTCCTTCTATTAATAGGTAATCTAGAGATATTTTTTTATTAATATTTGATTTTGGTTTTATCCTTAATAATTGTCATTTTGCCACCTATTCATGCCGTCATTTTTTTAATGACATCTTAAGCTAGCATTTTTCATGGTTGTAGGGTGTAATGTTTATGCATTTAATGCTAGCAATTTCTTGGCAAGTAAAAGATGTGTCAGTCATTGTTGATTTGATTTATGGTTTGGTTAGATTGCTAATAAAAATTCTTGGGTTTATCATGAATTATATTATACTAACATGTATGGTTTTTGGTCTCTTGGGATTCTAGTTTCCTCTTTCTTATAAATAAATCTTCTGACCTTTTTTTAGGTTTTGTAAATGCTTTGTTTTTTTATTGTGTTATTGCTTGTTGCATTGGTTTATATTCCTCAATAGGAAATGCATGGCTTTTCTCTTATATTCTAACCCTTTATGTCATATTCTTTGTCATCTGTTGTTACAAATATTTGGTCTCGAAACTAGGTCTCTATGTATTTGGTTTTCCCTTTCAATTAACTTCTATCTTCACCAAGCTTGTTATCATTATTCGTGCTTTACTTAGATGATTGATTTCTACTATAAGACTATAATTTTTTTTCTTTTTTTTTGTTCTTTGTGAAAATCTCTTTAGAAGTTTGTTTGCCTTCATATTTGTGTTGTTAGTCCATCTAGGTTTTCATTTTTGGATATATAATTAGATTATGTGTTATCTAAGGTGACAAGATTAGAATTGATGTTAACATGATATTTTTTTTTATCATGTATTATTAGTGCTTTAGACAAGGATATGATTTTATCTTTATTGTTGATTTTCCCTCAAGAGGAATTTGATGCATGAGATCAACACTATCCTTAAGTTTTTTTTTTGTTTTTTTGAAAACCTGCATCTATCTGTAATGGAATTGCTTCTTCAATGGGTTCTTTGTTGTTTGGCTGACATATTTTTTTTATTCAAATAAGTAGATCATTGATAACTATGTTATTACTATTATAAGTGTTTAACATATTGGTTTCAAAGATTTAATAGTGATATATCTGTAATTAAGTTTGATGTTGGTTGCTCTATAGGTTAGGACATAATAATTTTTTTTAAGTATTTGACATTGTTTTTTATGGCATTGAAAAGATTATGGTGCTCACTAAACAAATAATTGTGCTTCTTTACATGATTTTATCATTCCTTCTATTTTTTTAAAAAATAATCTTAAAATAGATATTAAAATCTATTCTATTTAGGTTTTTGGGTGATGAATGCCATAATATTCTTAGGTTTTCTAATGGTTTTCTCTTACTTAAAGTTTGAAGCAAAGAAAAAAATTTAAAAAATTAATTTTTTTTAAAAGTGCTTTTAAAATGTAAAAACTAACTTAGATATTAGAGTCTGTTCTATTTAGGTTTTTGGGTGGAATGCTACAATATTCATAGGTTTTCTAATGATTTTCTTTTACTTAAAGTTTATCATTAGTTTTTATAATCTTTGATAACTTGTGATTGTGTGTTTATACTTTCATGGGGTTTTTCACTTAATTGGTATTGTAGTGGCGGTTGTTTTTTTATTTAGAAATACAACGAAATAATGTTTTTTTTAAAATTCATTTTGATATCAACACGTCAAAACAATTCAAAAACACAAAAAAAATTTAATTTGAAGTAAAGAAAAAAAATTAAAAATAATAATTTTTTTCAAAAGCAATTTTGGAATGTAAAAACAAACAGATTCTAAATATACTCTTCCCATATGTTTGTTTTTTTTCTTTTTTGCTTTGCAAGTCTTTATATTTCCTTTCTTTCCTACCACCTCCTTTTCTTTCGAGTGTTGAATCCATTAATATTTGAACAAGTTTGAAGGATATAAATTATTTTATTGTGTACTTCCATTTTCTGGCAATAATTTAAATAAACAAATAATTAATAGTTGCAGCACATAAATGCTTGAGATGTTGCTTAACATGTATTGATTATAGATTTTGCAAAGAGATACATTTTCGGTTTCTCTTTTATATATTGAAGTAATTTGTAGGTTTGTTTGTGAAGTTTAGTATGCATTGTTGCGGGGGTGCGCGACATTGAGAATGACGAGTCTGCCTCCTGAGATGTGTTGAAAGGAAAGAGTTTTGGGTATAATCATTATAATTATAAGGTTCAAGAGTCCCCACCTAGTATTACAGTTACTAGGAGACCTATGGTCTGCGAGAGTTTGGGTAAGGGACTGGTTGTGCAAGGAGAAGACGCATCACTCCAGTGCACCCTATCTAAGATAAGTTGTATTATTGTTTGATTGTTATTCTAAGTCGCATTTGTTCATTGGTCTTGTCTAAGGTTCAAGACAGATCTCCATTCGTAAGGAAGTCTCTACCTTATCAAGTTAAATCCTAATAATTTTAATGTCTAAATTTTAGCATCGCATTTCTTTTGCACTTTGTATCTTTAATACCTAATGGTATACTTTAGAATGTAATTTTATACCTCCAAATATTAAAATCTACAACTAATCCTAACATTTTAAATATAAATTGAACAAAATGATTAATGAATGATTTTTGGTATTTTGGTCAAATCCTAACGAATAATCATAAACTGATTATGATATCCATTTTACATTGTAAAATATAAGAAAGATGATTTTTTTATGAAAATATGCTTGGAAAATTTTTAGGATTCGATTGTATGCACAAAAACAAAGCATTTTTTAATGTTTTTTGAAATGAAATTTTATTTTTAATTTTTTTTTGAAGTTTCGGAGGAAACCGAGTATTTTTAATATCGGTATCTTACAGTGTAAGTCTATAGCCCAATATTATACAAAATTATTGGAAAAACATACAAGGGGCTCACAAATATTTTTAAAATGCCATTTTGAAAATTTGGAAAAAAATATTATATATAGTTTAATACTATTTTATTATTATTAAATATATTGGCCTGGGGCCCAGCCCAACCATCTAGGCTCGACCTAGCCGGGTTGGGTCGACAGACGACCCTACAAACCTAGCCTTTCTTTTTTTTTTAGTGGGTTGGACCCAACCCAGCCTAGCGCAACTTAATGATTGGCCTAACTCAATGACTAAGTTGTATTGTAAACAATAAAATGTGAATTATAATTCACGTTTTGCATGTTTACATGTAGAAGAATAAGAAAAACAAGGGGGATGAAGATGATTACCTGACACGAAGATGATTGGTTGGTGGTTGTATTGGGTGGTTCAGTGTGAGGAGGATGGAGGTGCTAGTAGCTCACGGAGGCTATGTTGGTTGCTGGGAAAAGAGGTTGACAAAGATTATTGTGTAGGGGAAAAAGAAGGAGCTCACGGTGGTTGCTCCTGATGCCGATTAGGAAACGAGGTTGCAAGGTTGTTGGATTGTTGTTGGATATGGTGATTCTGAGGTGGTGGTGGTTAAAGAAACTAAAGTTGTGGTGGTGGAGGAGAAAAGAAAGAGGCTAGCAGATGAAAAACTAAGGGAAGGACTGGGTTTTTCCAAACTTTGCACCTTGATTTCTTCCCCCTCAATGCTTGGAATCCACCCCTTTTTATAGGGCTGGAAGAGGGATATTTTATCTCTTTTAGGGACTAGTCTTGGCCCTTGATTCGAACAGGAAGGATCCTAATTGTTGGCTCAAAGTGATCATCATAAACTATCAAATTTTGGCAGTTAAAGGCTGTTTAAGTTAGCCTCTTTGGGTCGATGTCATGATTGTTGTGGTGTTAATCGACTAAAAAAAACCATACCAAGGTATGATCATGTGTCAAGTCATCATAGTAGTGTATGGTTTGTCTGGTTTGATTGAAAGATGAAGCATTAAATGCCTCTGAAAAGCAGCCACCTAAGTAGCTTTTTCAGGAAAGAAAAAGAAGATGATGAATAGTACCTAGATAACAAAACATTTGGTCCCTTTTTTTACTATTCAAAACGACGCTGTTTTAGACTTTTTAGGGTTGTAATTTAAGGATTTGACCAAAGTTCAATTTGGTCTTTCGACTTTTAATTTTTTTCAATTTGGCTAGAGATTTCTTAAAGGGACGGCATAATAGGGCTCGAAGGCACACTATCTAAGAGATAAGAGCTCGAAAGAGCACTCAGAGGAAAACAGATAGGGCTTAAAGATGTACTATCAGAGAGATGAGCAAAGACGCACTCGAAAGGAGATAGGGTTATAAAACACACTTCCCGGGAAGATGAGGGCTCAAAGGCGTACTCGAAAGAAGGTGAGGTTAGAAAACACACTACCCAAGTTGAGGGTTAAAGGCGCACTCTAAAGGAGGTAGGGTTAAAAAACACACTACCTGAGAGATGAGGGCTCAAAGGTGCACTCGAAAGGAAACAGGGTTAGAAAACACACTACCCGAGAGATGAGGGCTCAAAGACGCACTCGAAAGGAGATAGAGTTAGAAAACACATTACTCGAGAGATGAGGGCTAAAAAACGCACTTGAAAGAAAAAAAGATAGGGCTAGAAAGCACACTATCTGAGGGATGAGGGCTCAAAGGTGCACTCGAAATGAGGTAGGGTTAGAAAATGCACTACATGAAAGATGAGTGCCTAAAGGCGTGCTCGAAAGGTGATTTGTGGTAAGACACTTGTCAAAGATCAAAGTATAATGTATTATGATCAATATGTATGTGTATTTACCTAAGAAATATTGGTCTTCTTTTCTTCATGGAGTTTCTTTTTTCTCAGAAGTTTGAGTCTTTATAATAAGTTTTGATAACTTTTTCGCTCTTATTTATTCAAGTCATATCTTGTGATCTTGATTTTTAAGAATGACATGATATCAACCTATTTCTTTGCCTACAAACTTTTATCTTAAAGGTCGCCAACTTTGCCTTACATTTTGTGTTTTCTTATAATAGGAATCATGGAGTCAACTTTATTATGTGCCTTTTTATTGCCCCTCAGCCTAATTATGCCCTCAAGCATTCAATTTGGGTTTTCTTTGGGGATTCAATTATTTGAAAGAAGATTTGGTTATTTTTTATGGATAATTTTTAGAATTCAAAGTTATTCCAAATACAAAAATCATTTCGATGTTAGTTTCAAGCAAACTTGTTCTGAAAAAATTCAAGCGATTTTCATAGATAGGCTTTTATGAGGGTTGAAAAATTTTGTTTTGCTTTCTATTTAGTTATCCTGTTCGTATAATGTCGCTCACGAGTTTTAGTGATCTCACCTAAATTTATTAGTTATTTATTTTAAAAAAAAATTTTTGTTAATTTTTTTTCTTCATTTTCATTCTTAAATATTTAAAATCTTAGAGATTGATGTTTATATTTTTTCTTGATTTTTTTATAATATCAAGTCATGAATTTTTTCTTTTCTTTAAAATACTTTAACAGCACTTTTCGTCGCCGGCGACGTTGCGAGAAGTTCACTAAACCTTATCATTTAAAAGAAGAAAAAGTCATAACAAGATTTCTGTAGGTGAATCTGTAAAAGAATCATTATCGAAACCTGCCTAGCAAACGACCCGCGAACCCGTGGCATGACATGCTGGGCTCGGGGGGCGGGAACACCAGTTTTTTACTATACAGAAAATTCAGCCAAATCCACGGCGAAAACCGGCACAGCTACCGGCAAATTAAAAGACGTGTTGTTTTTCACATTTACGAAATAAAAAGGATAAAAGATTGAATCGATTCCGAGCACGAGCAAGAGCAAGCCAGGGCCCCATCAGTTGCCGGCAAGCGAAGTCTATTTCCCTTCAATCCCCCTTCTCTCTGTATTTTTTCGAGAGCAACTCAAAAAATTGAGCAAAAATGGAGAGCAAGCGGAAGCGGTCTTTCCTTGAAGAAATCGAAGACAATGAATCTGAAAAATCCAAGTGAGCTGAAGTTATTGTTTGGTTCTTCACACACACACACATATATACAGTTTTCCTTAAGGTAATGATTTATTTATTTATTTTTAATTTGCAGGCAGAAGAAGGTTAGATTTCCTAAAGGTAAGAAGGGGAAGAGTGGAGATGAAATAGTGGACAGAAGCAAAGCT
>Ga0325411_1003669_pt1 | contig 17327 bp, 13 predicted proteins | sample PopdelMetagenome_13_FD_206181 | JGI IMG/M metagenome (GOLD analysis project Ga0325411, IMG submission 206181) | Populus deltoides microbial communities from Bellville, Georgia, United States - Xylem-PdIQD-R4 | ecosystem: Host-associated > Plants > Phyllosphere > Stem > Wood/Secondary xylem...
TAATGATAAAACTTAATTTAAGGTTTTACCTGTATCTATTCAAGTAAACTTTTATTTTCTTAAAGAATAATTAAAATGTTATAATTTTAATAAAAATATATTTTTTAAAAAGTTAATAGGTTAAGGGTTTCACTGGATGAATATCAAATCATAAGTGAGTCCAAGCTTTTAAGAGGGTAAGATTGGTTTTTTCCCTCCTGTTTTTCTTCAATTCATAGTTATTAAACCCGGTCTGGGGTTGACTCGGTCAAGGGGCCGGGTCCCGGATTTATGGGCCAACTTCGGTCAACCCGGATCAGTCCGAAAAAATTAAATTTTTAATATTTTATATGAAAAAATCCATATAAATATAAATTATACATATTGTAAATAATGAAGTTTAAAAGAATATTTTAAAAAGTTTTTTTATCCCATATTAAAAAAACATAACTTTTTTCTTGGGAACATATAGTATATATACTAATAGATTTCAAATCCCACATTTAAAAAACATAACTTCTTTTATGGAAACATAGAGTATATATACGAAAAGATTTCAAATCCCACATTGAGAAGATACTATGCTATCCTTTTAAGTTGAAGTATTTAAGCCAAAAAGTTTTTTATCCCACATTAAAAAAATATGATTTTTTTTTGGGAACATAGAGTATATATACGAAAGGACTTCAAATCCCACATTGAAAAAGATATCATGCTATCCTTTTAAGTTGAAGTATTTAAACCAAAAGTTTTTTTATCCCACATTGAAAAAATATGATTTTTTTTCTTGAGAATATAAAGTATATATATGAAAGGGTTTCAGATCTCATATTGAAAAAGATACTATGTTATTATTTTAAGTTGAAATATTTAAACCAAAAGATTTTTTTTATTCTACATTGAAAAAACATGACTTTTTTCTTGGGAATATAGAGTATATATACTAATGAGTTTCAAATCCCACATTTAAAAAAAAACCAGGTGTTATCCGGGTTTGCCCGGGCTATTGCCCCAGCTGGTTTTTTATTAAACCTGGACCGGTTCAGTTATCAAGTCAACCAGGTTTCAGGTCGACCTACCGGACCAGACCGAGTTTAATAACACTGACTGCAATGAGAACCGGTTCAAACCGAAAAAAAGCCGAAACAAGAAACAAAAAAGAGGAGTAGTAAAAGAAATGAAAACTAAAGGGTACGTGGCAATTAAGAAGCACTACAAGTCAAATCGTCCTTAATACTGCTGTGATTGGACCCACCTATCCTACCCTTTTGTACCATCCCCTTCTCCTCTCTGCTACTTGTTTATTTATTTCCCTACTTTTTTAACACTTCCTTGTTCCTTCCATATAGCCATAACCATATAGTGGCAAAGGCACAATCTTTGCTTAAAGATTCATTTTATGATGAGACATGGTGGGTTTAAGTATAGTTCTTGAGGCACAAAAGAGTGGTAGTGTTAACAGCAAAACCCCACAAGTTATCAACAAAGCTACCATGACGATGATGATGATCAGCAACAAACCTTCTTCCGGCCCTCCTAGTTTTTCTTCTGCAACTGCTCCTTTACCTTCTTACAGAAACTGTTCTTTTCCAGTCCCTGCCTTTCTTCAACAATGCTTTCTCTGTGGGCAGAAACTCTTGCCTGGAAAAGATATATACATGTACAAGTAAGTAAAGTGTTGTGCTGGATCTCTGTGACATGTTTCTGCTAACCTTCAAGACTTCATCTTTTCTTGTTTGTGTGCAAAACCCAGATCTTTATAATCTCCTTTTCTTTTGTTTGTGTGCTAAAAAGTTTTGATTTGGATTTTGGCTAAGTATGTTCTTGATTTGTTGTGTGTAGAGGGGACAGGGCTTTTTGTAGCGTGGAGTGCAGGTGCAGGCAGATATTTATGGACGAGGAAGAGACAATAAGGAAAGAGAACTGTTCATTCTCTGCAATGAAACCAACTGCTTCTGCTGCTGCTTCTTCCTCCTCCTCCACTAAAAGCACTTCTACAACTCCTGCATATCGTCACCGCAAAACCACAAGAAACCGAGCGGGTGGTTTTGCTTACTGAGAGGGGGGAAAGGGAGGCCTCGATGGTGCTGTTTTTTCTTCTAGTTTTGCCCTTGTTACTTTTTTGTAATGACATTTCTATCCTTTTTCGTTTGGGTAAACTATGAAGCTGACTAGGGCTTTTAATTAACTTTTTAGCCCCCACATACCTATGGGCATAGTTTACAAACCAGGCTTAACCCGGGAATATTCCACGTAAAAAATAGATAAATACTATGCTATGTTGTAAATTTTAAAGGATTTTTATTTTTATTTTTATTTTTATCCTTTATTAAAAAAACATTTTTTCATTTTTTTTACTGTGAACATATAATATTTATATTATTAGATTTTTAATTCCACTTGGAAAAATTAATAACTTTTAGTGTTTATATAATGAATTTTAATATAAGTTGATAACTAATCAGGAAAAAAAAAGGGGAATCGCCGGCGCAAGGTTAAGGTTAGGCCGAGCTAGAATAAAACCTCCAATTCCCTCGCCGTAGCTATATTTAAGAGTGTTTGTTGATGCTATACAAATATTTTATTTGAAAATAGGAGTAGAATAATTAATGCAAAATGGTGGATTCATTTGAGATGCGCATGTTAGTGTAGGCTTGTAGAGGGAATAAGCACTGAGAGGACGCTGTGCGCTGGTAAGGGAACAATTTTGATGGTGCTAAAGCTAGTAGTGGTGAATCAAGAAGAATTTGTACTTAGGGAAAAAAAAAGAAAAAAAAAAAAGGAAAAAAGAAGAAGAAGAAGAAGAATTTGTACTTGTGGACAATTGTATGGTACCCATTGGCAAACCAAAATTACCATCTAGAACACTGAAGAAGAAGGTTCTCTTATTAGAATATTTCTTGCAAAAAAAACCCTTTGTTTTATTTCTATGTCACCATATGCCTGCGTTCTTTCCTGCCTTTGTTTTGTTTTGTTTGCTTGCAAAAAAAATGCAGAAAATATGAAGGTTTGATTGTAAAATTGACATAAAATTGTGAAACCTGGCTTGGCCGGTGAGTGGGTTGACACGAGACTCGATCGGTTTGAGTTAAATAAAAATTGAAAAAATCTAGTCACTTTGATTATTAATCTATTAATTTTTTTTATCAAAATAATATTATTTTAATTATTTTTAAAAGAATTTTAACACCGAATTAACCTTTTTAAACCCACCCACGGTCCAGTTTCAAAACTATAAAATATGTATATTAACAAAAATTCTAAAATGCCTAGGGAAATCACATTACACTTAGTCACAGGAAACTATTGATTGCTGCAGCAAAATTATATTTTTGTCATTTGAAGAACAAATAGTCTACCTTGATGTTAGGGATAATTTGATTTTTTTCTCTAATGATCCATTGATACTAAAAATTTACCGGGGGTTATATGTACCTTTCAACTTTTTCTAAAACAGTAAATAACTAATTTACCTCTAGGTTAAAAAAAAATTAAACTATTGGTGAAAGGTATTTATATCTTTTTATTTTTTAGTATATAGTAAAAATATATTTTTGCCATTGGAATAAAAAATGTAAGACATGTCCAGATGCATTTCCATCATTTTACATCAATTTTTTTCTTAAAAAAATCAAGATTCATGAATAATTTTTATATTAAAAACTGTTATTACTTGTTTTCTGTGTACTAGCGCGTGGGAGGTGCTCGCGCTTCTCCTAGTAGCCAAACCTATTTTTCCACCGTGTCATTGGAAGAACCATCACGTCCTCTCTCCTCTCGGTGTAGCATGTGACAAGGACGGATAAAATGTTTTGCGTGATTGTTTTTTTTTTCCCTCTCACTTCTCCCCCCAAAAATATTCGTCGTTTGTCTTTGCTTTTGGTATTTCATTTTTAGTCATTGTTCTTTTAATTTTTATTTTTTATTCTTGATATTTTTATGAGAGTTTTGTTTATTTTCAATGCAGTCCTTTTATTTTAATGTCATATATTATGTTTTTCAATTCGGTTCTTATTTTTTTTATTCTTTTTCTTAACCTTTTTGTTAAAGTTGAATTGATTTTCAGTTCCATATTTCAATCACGGTTTATAGTGTATTATTTTTTTCTAATTTGATCCTCATTTTTTTGAATTTTTTTATTAAAGTTATTTTTCTTTTCAATGTAATCATTCTATCAAATGTTTTTTGTTTCCCTCCTATTTGTTTTATATTTTGACTTTCATCCTTCAACGTTTGAATTGTTTGGGATTGGACTTCATATTTTTTTTTAATTTATGGTACTTCCGGTTTAATGACCTGGTTCATAGGTTTAAAATGTTAATGTAGATCAATATCTTTTTTGTTTTGCTCAATTTTGTTTCTGATTTTATCGTTCAACATTATTTTTTTTAAAAGATTGGCTTTATGGTTTTTTTTAAATTTATTTTATGTTAAGTTATCCTGGTCTCATGATATAGACCACGAGTTAACTCAGGTTGACTTGTCTTTTATTACCCAAGTTATATGTTTATCACGTTAACTCGGGTTGTTTTTTTTATCCCAATTTTTTAATCCAAATTTGCACTTCCAAGGTTTTCTATCCAAGTTATAGTGATCTTTTTTTTTTAAAATAAAAATCTTGTTCTTTTACTATCATTGCCTATTTTTCTATATCATCTAATTAAAATATAACCAACTTATTAAATTTAATTGGGCCTATAACCTATGTTGTTTGTTTTTTTAAACGTGCTTGTAACACCTAGACTATCATTGTCTTTTTCTTATTTTTTAATTCTAATTTTAGATTTTATTTTAATTAATACCTTTTTTTTTAATAATTTCTTAACTTATGTTTCAATTAATATCCCTCTTCTATTTTTTTTTCTTGTGTTAGCCTTTTTTGCATAAATGTTTTTTGTTTTAAAAAATTATTTTATATGTATTTAATTTTTAAAGATATTATTTTAATTTATCTATAATTGTTTTATGTTTCATATAGATAAACTTTATTTTTAAAAATAACTTTATTTTTATTCATTTATTTACACAAATAATTATCGATTTATTTAATTAAATAATTGCATAAGCCTTTCTATTTATATTAAAAATTTTTTATATAAAAGACATGTCAAAAAAAATTTATATATATATATATATATATATATACACACACAAAACCCAACCTACAATAAAATACAAGTCAAATAGCTTTTGTGTGTGTGTGTGTGTAAAATGTACACGCGCGCGCACACATGGCAAGTTAGAGAAGAGGGTGGTGGGTGGCAGGCATAAAGTCACTGGATTCTGTCCTCAGACTAGCAAGGTGGGCACGAAGGTATTGATATTGGAATTTAAAAGAATAAGAAAAGGTGTTTGGAATTAGGAACTTGGAATCTTTTATAGTTTCCCACGTGCCCATGCAGTCATGAAAGCTGGAACCCTTGCTTAGCTATGAAGGGCAAACCATACATGGGAAGGTGGGAGAGTATTTTATATGGTGCTATATGCCACCACCCTCCCTGGAAAGCGACAGCTGTGTTCTTGCACCACCCTGTCGATAATCCGATTTTTTATCGGTTCCGAGATGCATTCCAGACAAAACTGTATCACAACTCTTTCTGGGGATCTTCGACCTTTAATCTATGTACAGGTGAACAGAGATTAGTTAAAAATCTATCCAGTCAAACTCTTCAAAAATACAAACAAAGAGAGATTCATCTTCAGGCAGAGCTTTCGCAGTGACAGCTGAGCTCGTGCATATTCACTTGTTCTTCTCTACACGTGACTTGACCATTTTCTTATTACTTTTCAGTTTTGAACACTCAGGGATAAATGATATTTTAGTTTATATCCAAGTCTTTGAATCAACAGCTTCAACTTCCCTGATGAAAGAAGCTACTCATGATAATTCAATGCAGCCAGCATCCACACGATGAATAACTATGACGAAAGTACTATCCAAAGATAAAAGCAGCAACTCAGTTGACTGAGCGACGGAGATTCATACCCACAGGTTCAAAACCATTTTAAGTGTGATCAAATATACATGTTAGGCACAGGAAATTCTGGCTAGAGTCTTTGCATGCCAGGAAGTTTCAATTAATACATACAAGCACTAGCTATAGCATCATGATCATAAATGCATTATCGGCATAGTTGTGATCTCCGTGACCATCAGGATCAACCAGATTTGAATAGCAAAACAGCTTTCTGGTCCAAATAGAAATAAACAAAGTGGTTCGTCTCATGAGTCACATATGAACCTGTATTTCAGGAACAAAATGAAAACAGAACAAAAGTTACTGAACTTTTTCATGAAACAAGTTACACGCAATCCAATTTCCCTCAAAGGATCAAAATGTATCAGTGAGGATGGAAAGCAAGGCATTTTCTTTACCAATTCAGTAAGATAAACTAAAATGAAGCGAGAACAGTTAGCCAACACAGTGTGCACAGTCCAATTAAGATGCACCAATCTCAACAAACATGGGATACATATTCTCGAAGCAAGATGATGGGACGTCTAGTACTACTAGACAGGGATCACTCTCATGTTTGAGCATCTAAACGCTATTTTTCCTCTGTAAAAAAGATATGCAAGTGGCAGTGTTAGAACTAGTATAGAAATCTTACACAAATTCTCATTTACGATTTCTGGAAACTCAGAACATGTTCATGAATACGCAAAGTGCCATTCTCGGTTGTGATCTGGGTGAAATTGAAACCAACAGATGCATTCGTGCACATTTACTTGAAAGAGAGGACAGATAGCGCGATGCTCTTCCCACCTTGGCCCACAATTAACAATCCCTTTCCTTATTTAATTCCCACTTATGCATCATCTTTTTTTTTTCCCCTACCCATGTTTGTTTATAAAAATAAGTATTTTACAACTGAAATTATTAGCTCCAAAAGAGAAATCATTCTAGAAGTTATATTTGGAAAGAATAAGAAGCTGGGCTGGGCTTAAACTCAAGTTGGACAACAAGAAAATTGGAACGGATTCAGGCTGATCAGAACATACTGCAACCTGATTTTAAAACTAGGCAACAAACTAGTATATGGAAAGCTATATCCAATCCAGGCAACTAACCAGTAGAGTTTTCTAGTAAAATCCTACTTAAACACTATATTTCTCCACAATCTGACGTCGTTCTTCTTTCTCATATTTATCTATATATTTGTTAGACAGCACCAAATGATCCGAGATGCAGCCCAACTGGAGGCAGTTTTTAAACCAAAGCAAGTCAAATACCTTTACCAGTAACTGCGAGATATATACCTATCTTTACTTCCTTTTTTTTTTCTTTTGCATAAATTGAAACTGTGAGATAGTTTGAGTGTAAGCTGAGATTTGAGTCAATATCCTATTTCTACTAATCCACAAAATATATGACTTTAAATAATCATAATCTTTTTCTGTACACAGAAAAAGGCATCACTTCAAACAAAAATCTCAAGAGCTTTGTTTGAATTTAACATATAATGCCCCTAATTGATTAACTACTTTTATTGTTTCTTACACAATTGAGTTCCAGCACAAGCTCTGTTCAATAAGAGGTCCATCATGGATCCTCATGCTGTGAAAATACAAACAATTTTGCTGCGCTACCTCTAAAGTAGTTGATTAACAGCCATCTGAAGCAAAGAAAAGAAATTTTCTTTTTCCACCATGTGCATCTCTTGAACATGGATATACCAGTTTCACTCTAACCCCATGTCAGCATGAACTGAACATTGAGATCCCTCACGTTGAAGATTAAATATCCTTGTCAAACTATCAACCATGATATATTTGACAAATTATATTTTTGACAGCCAAATGAGCTATACAAACACTTCAATTAGGCTAAACTTTTAGCAAGCAAAGCCAGAGTCCTATTCTCAAGCAAATGAGATGTCTCTCTGACTTTGTGCAAATAACAATGCATAATTACAATCTGTTCTAAATTACGTGCTATGCCTGATTAAAATCTTTAGGGAAGCCAAGGACTACGAAACTTTTACATGCAGAAAATTAAACAGGAAAAAAGCACGTTACAATAATATAGACTCTTTTCAGATAAACCAATACATTAACCTTCATGCAAATGAAATGAAATCACATTATATTCATTCAAGAATTTCATAAAAAGAAGCTTAAGTGGGCTTCTGAATATTTTGCTTTGTATTGATTTACTCAATAACACCTCTCAAGAGTTGCTTTTTATCATGCATCATCTTCAGAGGTTGTTTCAAAATTCAATAGCATGTATAGATTATTTGAGCCATTTTATTGAAGGTGTAGGCCATGCCTTGCCAATAACAAATGATCATAGTCTTGCCATTATCAATTTTGCACAAACAAACAACTTACGGACAATGAATTAATAGACATTAAATGGCCATAGTTAGAGCTCAACTGCAGAAGGGGAAATACATGCCACATGAAAGCACTGAGAACATATATTATCACTTGAAAAGTCAGTTGATGTCAGCAAAATCCACTCTCCAACCATTAGATCCCCATTGGGATAAGATCACCCAGAAAGATCAAACAAGAACAGCCAAATTCTAAGGCAGACAACAACCTAGCCATTTAGCAAACTAGTTAATTAAGTTTTATCCAAATAATCGAATCCAAACCAGCCTATCACTTCACACAGTCAGAGCCCCAACAACACCTCAAACTGAAAACACAATCAAGTTTGTACTCATCCCTAGCTATCCCTAATATCATCGTCACAAGCAAAACCTAAATTAGTACAATTCCTTAATTCCTAACCAAATCAATGGCTCAAATCCAATTACAGCCCACATCTCTTAATAAGCTATCAACACACAATTGAACCATAGCTTATCACATCCCCTTTGCACCGCAATTACATTATCACAATCAACTATGCCGCCTCTATAACAGAAAGAAACATGTTAATATAGTTTAATCTAAGCCTAGATCTGTCTTCCATATTATTTTAACAATATGATAACATTACCCACCCAGTAATTATTGAACCTAAATATATACCAAAAGCATAGATCTTTAACAAAAACACTCCAAACCCCAAAAAAACAAATGTACTCAATCAATTCTAACAAGAAAAGCAGCCACGAAAATTAAAAAAAAAAAGTGAAAATGGGTTACCGAAATTGCGACCAACAATGCAATGCCAAGTGGGTCCATGCTTCTTATCAAACTCCTTCTTTATATGCTCTGCTACATCCTTCTCTACATTGTTCCTCTCAAATGCCTAAAAATAACAATTAAAAAAAAATTACCCAGAAAGCAAAATCAAAATCAAAATCAAAAACAAAAACAAAAACAAAAACAAAAACAAAAACAAAAACAAAATTATCAAGTAGAAACCCAGTTTAAGAAAAAAAGAAATTAAGTGAGAGAAAGAGAGCTAACTGCGATGGCTATATCAACAGCTTCTTTTTGCATGTCATCTTTCATGTCAGCATTCTTGATGATGATCTTTTTTCCGGGAGGGGCTGCTGCAGCCGGTGATGATTTCCGGTAATAAGAGTCGTTTTCGACCTTCACACCTCCGGTGATGCTTCTTTTCATGTCTTCACTGTTCATTTTCTTTGCTTTGTGGTTAAGTTTTAGGGAATTTGTTTTTTTTTTTTGATAGAGAGGGGAGAGCTTTATGAAGGAAAAGGGAAGTAAGATGTAAGCTGTCTTCTTGTTTTCTGTCGAGTGGGAACACTGAACTCTGAAAGTGAAGTGTGGGATTTATTTGATGATTTTACTTTGGTTTACTGCTACATGTGGTCCCTGTACTTTTGACATTTTCTCAATGCAGTCCTTGTATATTAGGTTGCTCTAATAGCTTCAAAATCCACTTCAAATGAGATTAGATGCTGAAGACGAAAATCCATGTCATTTGGGACATTACTTGGACAAATTCTGTTCTCCTTTTCCACCAAAATACTGCAACATCCCATCTTCAAGCACAAGATCAAGATCTGTGAATAGAAAATGATCACAACCATGATGATCTTTTGTATTTTATGTTTAATTATAAAATGAATCAATGGAGATTTGAGAGGAACACTTGTTACTGCAAAGTAAAGCTTAAAAAGGGGGGGAATATATTAGTAGTAGAGAATATTAGTTAAAAATTAATAATATTTGGTTGGCTATAGTTATTAGATGGTGGAATATTAGTGTATTGCCACCAACTTGAATAATATAATAAATAGTAGCTATGATACCATTTATGGTGTTTAGTAGTATTAGTGGTAGAGGTAGTGGTATAATGGTAGTGATAGTGGTGATGGTGGTGGTAGTATAGTGGTGGTAGTGGTGGAGAAACAGGATTAACGTTGATGAAAATACAACATAATGGATCAAAAGGGAATTGACTGTAACTCATTAATTTCCTTACAAAATAACCTCATTGTTGAAATAATAAGATTCAATCAATTTTAACTTAACTAAAATACATCCCACCACATAAAAATATAGAGGCCAAAAACTTCCAAACATCATTACAAAAAAAAAACAAAAAAAATTCAAAACTGGTTTGCCATAGGCATCCATACATCACTACTAGAATTTTTAGGTTTTTCAATGGATTATTTAATTGATATTTATACTCTCAGTCTGTAGGCAAGAACTTTATTGATAGGCTCATGGACAGAAATACTCCGTCAGAAAAACTCTCATTGGTGATTTGTGGTTTGTTGGTGCGTCCGTCGGTAATAATTTTACTGATGAAAAAAATTGAAAAATAAAACAATTAAAATTCAAAAATTTATTCTCATATGAAAAAGATTCCAACAACAATATTCACACAATTATTAAGGACAGAAAAAGTAAAAAAAAATTAAAAATAACAAAGATAATGCAAAAAAATAAACAAAAAAAAAGAGAAAACAAAACTTCTTACCTTAATTTCATTTGAATTTCAGCTGAGAAGAGAAAAAAGAATAAATAACAAAAAAAGGAAATAAATGTTAATTAACAAAATAAAAAGGAAAAATGAGAAGAGAAAAGAAAAAGAGAAGAGAAGGACATACCTGTTGTTGTTGTGTATAGAGGAGAGGAGAAATTAAGAGAAGAACTTATAAAGGAGAGAAGGAGAAAGATAAGAAAAAGAGAGAGAGAGAGAGAGAAATGCTGGTGGACTTGGGACAGAGGAAGAGAGAAGAAGAGAGAAAACCATCTCATATGATTTTAGGGATTCTAGTATTTTAATTTGAAGTTTTTTTTTAACAGTTTTACTGACAAATAATTAAATATTAATATTTTTAATTTTTCTATTAGTGTTTTTGTTTGTAATGTCTAGTTGAAATTTTCAATTTAATTAAAAGTTTTTAGAACCCCCCAAATATTATCGATGATTTTTCAGTTTGTTAGTGATTCTCAATGCAATTAAGAAGTTAAAAGTTCCAAAGCTCTCGGGAATATATCAACGCACTTAATCCATTGGTGATATCGTTTGAAAACAACACCATCAATAGTGCTATGGAGAAGGGAACTATTCCATTGCTCTCTGAAATATACCGACATACTTAATCCGTTGGTGATCTCGTATTTAATACCATGAATAATGCAATTAAGAAGTGAACAATTCCAAAGCTCTCGGGAAAATATCAATGGACATTAACCATCGGTGATCCCATATGTAATAGACAACATGAACAGTGCAATTGAGAAGTTCAAAGTTCTAATACTCTTTGGAATATATTGACAGACGTAATCTGTCAGTGATACCATTTAAAAACGACACCGTCAATAGTGTCAGGGAGAAAGGAACAATTTCAACGCTTTCTTAAATATACTGACGAACTTAATCCATTGATGATCTCGTATTTAATGGACACCATGAACAATGCAATTGAGAAGTGAACTATTCCAAAGCTCTCTTGAATGTACTGATGGACTTAATCTGTCTTGACACCCTCTGTATTGAACACAATGAACAATGCTAGGGAGAAGAGAACAATTCTAATGGTCTCTTGAATATACCGACGAACTTAATCCATTGATGATCTCGTATTTAATGGACACCATGAACAATGCAATTGAGAAGTGAACTATTCCAAAGCTCTCAGAAAATACCGACGAACATTAATTGTCAGTGATCCTATATATAATGGATAACATGAATAGTGCAATTGAGAAGTTAAAAGTTCCAATGCTCTCTTGAATGTATTGATGAACTTAATTTGTCATGATACCTTCTGTATTGAACACAATGAACAATACTAGGGAGAAGGGAACAATTCCATTGCTCACTGGAATATACCAATAGACTTAATCCGTCGGTGTATCTATTGATATTTTACATTTCATATATATTTCTATCGATTTAAAATATTTTTCATTACTAGATTGTATCTGTATTCCTTATCTATCTACCCTACAAATATTTAAAATCACAACAACATACATAACATAATAACACCAGTTCTGTGTATAATAATAAAATCATATAACATAAATGTTTCCTTGTTATTTAATAATAAATTAACATCATTGTCATTACATTAAAGTTAATTTCATCCATAAATATTACATTATAGTTTATGGCATTACAAATTCGTGTTGTAAAAATTAATCACAATAGTCTTCTTGTTATTGTTCAATTTCATCATCGTCATCTTTATCGCAATCTTCTACGTTGATTTTATTGTTATCATCATCTTCATCAACTTGTGTATGTCCGATGGTTCTCAAAACATCATTTAATCCTCAATGTCAACATCAACATCAACATCAACATCAATAAAAGTATTCTTGGTGATGCAAAAATTTGAATTTTCTTCTAAGTCATTAGACGAAGCAACTCAATATGGATCAACTAACTGATCAAGTTGAAAGACATCATCTCCCACAGTTAATTTATCGTTGACATCCTGAACAACCTAGTCATGACAACTGGGTTTGGTTTTCATTACAAATAACCAATCAACTCTTAAACTATCCTTTTTAAAGAATGGAGTATGTGTGTAATAAACTTGTTGGCATTGCTTGGCAAAAACAAAGACATCATTGATGTTGCGGAGTCTAGCCTTTGTATTATTTTTGACCAAATCATGATGAGGATCTACTCTGATTTCTCTATCAATGGTATCATACCAATAACAATTAAATAAAAAGACTCTATTTTACTCGCTATGATATTGCAATTCAATGACCTCTTCTAACTTCCTATAGTAAGCAACTTCAAACTTATTAGAAGTCGATCCATTAACACAAACTCCACTATTATATATCTTTTTTTATCCTGACTATATTCTTTAGTATGAAACACATATCCATTGATGAAATGCCCGTTATAGCATTTCACTTTTCTTTCAGGACCCAGACTCAATAAAGATAAAGTAACACTAACATTCCCTCCCAATTGATAAATTTGATACATGAAATATAACCATTAATAGTTAATGAGAAATGTGTATTGAAATTAAATATCCCAAGAGATAAGATTAATTAAATAGTCCTTACATGTGTTTTGAATCACATGAAAAATTATTCATATTGTAATCGAAATATTTAGGATTCAGTCAGCTGTGAGTTTTGGGATACTAAAAATTGATGATGTTGCTTAAAAGGAATTCAACAATCTATCAGTTTATGATATTATAAGAGATAAATTGTTTGAAAGCAACGAGATGCTAAGTATTATACTTGCTGAATAAAAGGTCTTAGTTCATCGTAGTTAAACAACACATAATTATATCTTGTCTGAATTCTATTTCTGTTAAATATCTGCCCCTTATAATATTTTTTTGGTACGGGTCATCAAGGATGGAAGAATGTTGATAAGTTCCCACTCAAAGACACTTCCCCACCGTTGTCATGCCTTGTAATGTAGTTGATTCCTGTTCTTAAGTGAGGCTTGAAATAATATGAGATAAATGTTGAGATCTCTTCAATAATATATGCCTTGCATATTGAAGTCTCAACATGCGCCTTGTTTTTTACTTTTCTCTTATGGTTGAATAAGTATCTACATGAAACTAAATAAATGTTTTGAATTTAAAAAAAGATGATAAATTTTTAATTATGATGCATGTGTAATTCCTAACATCTCAAATGGATACATTCATCTATAATGGACTAAACCTTCAACTTTTACATATTGAAGTCTCAACATGCACCTTGTTTTTTACTTTTGTCTTATAGTTGAACAAGTAACTGCATGAAAGTAAATGAACGTTTTGAATTTAAAAAAAGACAACAAAATTTTAATTACGATGCATGTGTAATCCCTAACATCTCGAATGGATACATCCATTTATAATGAACTAGACCTTCAAATTTTGCCTCAAATGATAAATATATGGCTAGATGCTCAATTGAGTCGAAGAATAATGAAGGAAATATCATCTCAAGTTTAAAAATTGTTTAAACGATATTGATTTCAAATCTCTCCATGTGTTGTGTCTATAACTTGTTGGAGCATATATTTCTAAAGAAGTGACTAATCTTCATGAGTGCATTTTATATCCCCCTTAGCAATAAATCCTGATAAGCTAGTGAAATGAGTATTTGCATAAACACGTGATAGTCATGACTCTTCATTCCATACAATTTGCAATCCTTTAAATTCACCAACCTTGATATGTTTGAAGCATATCCATTAGAAAAACAAAGACTCTTAAGCTAATAGTAGACAAATAACTGTACATTCATGTCTAAGGCGAAGCTAGCTTTGGGGTTTACGACCCATGAACCATCATAAACCAACTCCATATTTTTATGGTGACAAAACAAAGATATATCCATTCTAGCCTTGATGTTGTTTTTTTTTTTCCATTTCATGTCCATAACTACGTTGAAAATATTTTCAAACATATTTTTTTTAATATGCATGACATCAAGGTTATGGCGGAGAAGATTGGTTTTCCAATAAGAAAGCTCTTAAAAAATTCTTTGCTTTACCCAATTGTGGGTCAAACCAAAACCAGGAAACTTCTACTTATCGGATTGAAAACCAAACACAATGTCATCATACTCTGTCACCACGTCATACAATTCTTCAGTCAATGGTAGCGGCGGTGCAACATCCCCTTCAACTTTACCAACAAAAAAGTCATTTATGTTTTTTCTGTATTTGTGATATGTTGGTAAGAACCGTCAGTACCAATAAAAAAGATGCTTTATCGTTATTTGTTAAAGTAAAGGCCTTATTATTTTCCATACAATATGAACATGCTAGTTTGCCATGCGAGTTCCAACCAAAAACCATTCCATACACAGAAAAATCATTATTAGTCCACATCAAAGCTGCTTTGATCTAAAAATTCTGTTCCCTTGATACATCATAAGTTAACACAACCACTTTTACTCATCAATTAATTGTTGAAGACAAACATCTATATTCTAACCTGGATTATTAAGATCAAGAATGATTGTAGATAAAAACATGAACTCTAGTCTCATACACATCCCCGATAGCAAGTTGTAAACCGTGAGCATCATCGACCAACAAGAATAAAGAGCAGCAAATGACCCAAATGGATTGAATCTGTCTGTACATAACCCAAAATGCACATTCCTTCATTCCATTGAAAACTGATGATGCACCATATTAAAATATTTTCAGGCTTTACCATAAGAAGGGTGCATCATCGCTCCATCCACCGCATCATGTGAATGATGCAATGTCATGTACTTAAGAGTCTTTGGTGATATAAATAATCTTTGCAGTTTAGGTGTGATTGGAAAGTATCTAAGTTTTTTATATATGACAAGAGTCCTTCCCTTGCTAGTTCTAGGTTTATAATGAGCATGCCTGTATGTTCTGTACTTGGTCAAATCTGTATTTTCAAGGTAGTACAACATGCAGAAGTTTAAAAATATGTTAATTTTCTGGTATCCTAGGCTGAGGGGTTTCATCATGGCTTTAACACCATAAAAGTTCTCTTTCAGCCTATTCCCTTCAAGTAAAATGCTTCCGATCCATTCGACAATTATATCGTAACTGGCCTCACTCAACCTATGATTTGACTTAATGGTGAACACTTGTGCAATGATAGATAATTTACTGTGATTTGTGTACCCATCCCTTAATAGTTCGTCAAAGTCTTTCAAAATATAAAAAAACCTGATCGCATCTGCATTAGATTCTTCATCTACGATTGAACATTGACTAGTATAACCCTGATTCATTCTCATTGCATCCATAATCATATTCCTATAAGGATTACTATTGTCATCTACAACTCCACGCATGTTGCTAGAACTAGAAGATGACCTAACCATCTTTTTTACCATGGTCTCGTGAGGAACATATAGTTCTCCATGTGCAAACTAACACATGTCTCTTAATAAACCTTTTTTTTTTTATATATGGAAGATGCATCATTACAACAACTAGATTGAGAAACTTTTTATTTTCACACCTTTTACATGGATATCTAATATCATTTCTATTAATATTTCTCGGATTAAATAGTGTACAATTAATAAAATCCTGAACTCTATTACAATAATCCATCCTATGCAACCTTTCGGGTGAATTTCGATACATCCATGAACGATCATTCATTACTTATATCAAACCTATATAGAATATTGATGACAACATGTATTAATTAATCACATAAACTAAATAAATTTATAAACATTAGTTTAACTCAAACTTATTCAATCTGTTTTAATAATACTCTTAATTCATTATCAATTATCTACATAAATTCTAATTTCTATACATTTACCAAAAAATTCAACTCTAGAATAAAATCGACAAAATATAAAACAAACCTATTAAATAAGCCACTATTTATTTCATCTCATAACATCTAAGTCACAAATTAAAAATAAATTTCATCAATTTACAAACAAATATAATTTTACAAAATCTCAAACAAACCCTAACATGTATAAATTATATATTCATACAACAAATTTCTATGGGGAAAAGCTATAAAACAAGTAAACACTCAAACAAAATACATATACTACAAAAATATACAATAAAAATTAACATTTTAAAATTGAGTTCAAATAGAAAATGAGTACTTTTACTTACTTGAAGTGAAGAATCCTCAATAAAATTTGAATCAAAATAGGGATACTGACAAACTGAGTGTTGGGGTAGCTAAATTTGTAGTGGAAGTTTGATTTGTGATAAAATTAGTGGGTGTGCTGTTTGTTGCAGAGAAAAATAAAGGAAGAAGAAGAAATGAGGTTCGCTCATCAGGTCATAAATCAAATATTACAAATGAATTTATTGATGAATTTAAATCTGTTGGTAATTTGATCTGTAAAAACGACACGTCATCGTATTTCTTGACCTTTTTTTCATTCTTTTTTTCCCCACCGTACTTCTCTCAGTATATATTGAGAGAATATTTCTGTCAGTGTTTACCGATGAATTTAATAAGAGAATATTCAATTGATAAAATTCACCACAATCTACTGATAA
>Ga0325411_1003670_pt1 | contig 17325 bp, 17 predicted proteins | sample PopdelMetagenome_13_FD_206181 | JGI IMG/M metagenome (GOLD analysis project Ga0325411, IMG submission 206181) | Populus deltoides microbial communities from Bellville, Georgia, United States - Xylem-PdIQD-R4 | ecosystem: Host-associated > Plants > Phyllosphere > Stem > Wood/Secondary xylem...
GCAGAGTCTATGCCATGATTTTCTGCTATTCCTTCTTTGTGTTGATTTGAGCAGATTCTCTGCATGTTTCCCTGATACGCCCCCGCAAGATTGAGTTTCCATCGGCAAGACCAATCTTGTTACGTAATACAATCATTCTTTGTTTGGACAGTGGCTTGGTTAACAGATCAGCGAGTTGGTCTTGTGTGTGTACATGTCTAACCTGAAGACTTCCTTGTTGCACCAAATCTCGTACAAAGTGGAGATCAATTTGAATATGTTTCGTGCGTGAATGGTTCACTGGATTCAAGCTGAGGTGCGTGGCTCCTAGATTATCACATAACAGCAGAGGAGAGTCTTGGATTGGAAATGCAAGTTCTTTGAAGAGAGTGGACAACCAAATTGTTTCTGAGGTCGCATTAGCCAGTGCCCGGTATTCAGCCTCTGTTGAGGAGCGTGCAACTGTTCTCTGTTTCTTGGATGTCCATGAAATGGGATTAGGGCCTAAGAAACTGATGTATGCAGATGTTGACGTGCGGTCATCCACATTCCCAGCCCAGTCGGCATCAGAATATGTGTGTAACACTGAAGGTCCAGCTCTGTGAACCTAAATACCATAGAAAATGGTTTGTTTTAAGTACCGTAGAAGCCGTTTGGTTGCTGTCCGGTGAGTTGTAGTGGGCTTGTGCATAAATTGAAAGAGTTTGTTAAGTGCAAATGAAATATCTGGGCGTGTCAAAGAGAGGTATTGAAGGCTGCCCATAATGCGACGAAATTCTGAGTTGTCCACAGCAGCGATGCCATCAACCAGTTGAAGTGACTGTGTTGTGGATAGAGGCTTGGAGATATCTTTGGCACCACTCATGTTGCTATTAGCTAGAAGCTCACGAATATATTTATGTTGTGTGAGGAATAAGCCGACCTTGGTGGGAATGACTTCAACACCGAGGAAGAAGTGAAGAGGTCCCATGTCCTTGAGAGAAAACATATCTCCTAGCTGCTGAATGAAGGTGGTCGCAAGCGTGGGATTGTTTCCTGTTATGACAAGATCATCAACATAAACCAGTAAGTAGCAGAGATTGGATTCATTGCTGTAAATGAATAGAGAAAAGTCTACCTTGGAGGTGTGGAATCCCATCTGAAGAATAGCAGTTTTGAGTGCTGTATGCCAAGCTCTAGGTGCTTGTTTAAGGCCATAGATGGCCTTAAACAACCTGCAGACATGGTTAGGTTTGGATAGATCTCTGAACCCCGGAGGCTGCACCATGAAGACAGTTTCAGTTAATGCACCATTAAGAAATGCATTGTTAACATCCATTTGACGTAATTCCCAGCCACGCATGACTGCAATAGATAATACAGCTCGTATAGTTGCTGGTTTTACTACAGGGCTGAACGTTTCCGTATAATCAACCCCTGGACGTTGATGGAAACCCTTAGCAACAAGGCGGGCTTTAAATCTATCGGCAGAGCCATCTGCGTTCCTTTTTACCCGAAAGATCCACTTACAACCCACGGGGGTACAGTTAGGAGGTAATGGCATTAGGTCCCATTTTCCATGTTTCATTAGAGCAGTGAGTTCATTTGACATAGCCTCACGCCAGTGAAGTTGAGTAATGGCTTGGCTCACACAAGTTGGTTCTAAGGTATGGGGAAAAGGGTGTTTGGTTACTGTGTGAAGTTGTTTAGGTTTGAAGATTTGGTTCATGGAGTGTGTGGTCATGGTGCGGGTGCGATGAGGAGTATTTACGGGTGGGATAGGACTGGAAACAGTGGAATGTGGAAGAGGAGAAGTTGGACTATGCAGTTCAGTAGGGTGAAGAGGGGGGTGTTGTTCCAAATTTAACGAAGACGCAGGGGTATTGAAATTACCTAGGGAGGATGCAACATTGGCAGGGGAGTCTTCTGGAGACAGTGATGAGGTTGGTGTTGTAGAAACCATTGGTGGTTGCACATCGATCTGTGGGAAACCAAAATGCAGTGGAGTGACTTGATGACTGGCTGGACTAACCGGTTTGGACAGGATTTGTGAGGAGGTGCAGTGATATTGAGTTTCATCAAACAACACATGATGAGAGATAAAGAATTTTTGTAAATAAGGAACAAAACATTTATATGCATTTTGAGTAGATGAATAACCAAGAAAAATGCATGCTCTGGATTTTGGTTGCATTTTATTTGAATTATAGGGACATGTGAGGGGATAACAAATGCAGCCAAATTTTTTAATTTTAAATAACTTGGGGTTTGTTCAAAAAGAGCTTCAAAAGGTGATTTGTGTTGCAAGAGTGGTGTGGGCTGTCGGTTTATGAGGTAAGATGTTGTCTGAAAAGCATAGGGCCAATATGAAAAAACAAGATTTGCATCTTGAAGTAATGTAAGGCCCGTTTCCACAATGTGACGGTGACGGCGTTCTGAAGCGCCATTTTGTTGAGGGGTGTATGGAGCAGTGGTGTAGTGAGTTATGCCATGACGTGAGAAATAAGATTTTAAAGCAATAAATTCACCTCCATTGTCAGAGTAGAGTGTTTTGATTGGTTTTTGAAAACGAGTTTCAACAAACTTTTTGAACAGTGGAAAAATATTAGAGACACCAGATTTAGTTGCCATTGGATAGAACCAAATATATTTTGTATAGTGATCCACAAAAATAAGATAGCATCTTGAACCATCAATTCCAGTATAACTAACTGGACCCCACACATCCGTGTAAATAAGTTCAAGGGGTGCATGGCTTTGAAGACCGGTGCCACGAAAGGATTGTTGATGTATTTTATTAATGGAACAAGAATGACATAAAGATGAAAAAGTTTTTTGCGATGACATAAAGATGAAAAAGTTTTTTGCGATGAAATGGGAAGGGAAAAATTCTTAACAAGATGATGAACAATTTTGAGTGAAGGATGCCCAAGACGCTTGTGCCATCCATCAATTGAAGTCCATTCATGCACATTAGCAACCTTTTGGGGCGTCACCAATGAATCCGGAAAGATATAGATGCCATTGTTACATGCTCCTTTTAGTAGAATCGCCCCCGTGGTCGCGTCCTTCACAAAAAAATGAAAAGGATGAAGTTCAACAAAAACATTATTTTGTTTGGTAAAATGATGGACATAAATTAAATTTTTGCAAAGATTTGGAACATAGAGGGTATCATGGAGTGTAAAGTTTCGGTGGGTAGACTGTAAATTCAAAGAACCAACATGTGAGACTGCCAAACCTGAGCCATCACCATTGAGCACGCCATTGAGGGAAGGTGGAGGGGGTTAATTTTTCATTGATCTGTGCTGTGATATTGAAGGTAATGAGTGGTTTGTCTGCTGTGGAAGAGGGTTGAGTATTGAGGGTGAAATTTGGGTTTTGATCGGAGGATGAAGACATGGTGTTTTGGATCGGTGATTCGTTAGAATTTGAGTGCTCTAATACCATATAGAAACTCAACACAACAACTGTTTCAATGAGTAATTCACCACGCCTTATCGATAATTATTGTGTGCAATATATACAGCAATGTGGAATCAGTTTTGAAAACAAATAATTGGTAATGGTAAGACTGTGCTATTACAATATATAGCTGCAGATTTTACGTTCCAAATATATTGTTGATGGCAGAGTTTGTGCCATGATTTTCTATTATTCCTTCTTTGTGTTGATTTGAGCAGATTCTCTACATGTTTCCCTGATATGTTTTAGAACGTTTTTAGTCTTATGGTTAAAATGTTGTTTGTTAAAAAATTAATTTAGATTTTTTTTTATTTAAAAGTTTTTTATAGTATTTTTAAATTGTTTTAATGTATGTCTAAAATAAATTTTATAACTTAAAAAAATTATTTTAATATATTTTTAAATAAAAAATATTTTTAAAAATAATCATTGCTATATACGAAACCCCACTGTTAATATATCACAATCCTAATAAGATAAAAAAGCCACTATATCCCAACTTTTGTTGCCTACCGTATTTGGCCAGAAGATTTCTTTTTATATATTTTATACTAAAATGGTATTTTCAACCATAGCTTGACAAATAAACACAAAAAGGGATGAATTGCGTGATTTTCCAAGTTTCCTAATTCTTTTCATTAAAATTCTTTTTAGATATAAGAAATTCCAGAGGTAGAATTTCAATGCGAGAGATTAGAGAAAGTATATTTATTAACTAAAAACAAAAAGAAATTGTGTTTTTTTTGTGTGAATAACGTAATAAAACATTATTTAATATAATAATTTTTTTATTTTTTATTTAAATATTTTCTAATTACAACATTAAATATTTAGATTATTAGAAATTGAGTTTTTTAATTTGTTATGGTTAATTTTTTATGAAGTCATTCTAATCTCATGATCTGTGTCACTAATTTGACAGGTTAACCTAGTTGATTCAAGTTTTTTTTTAATTGATATTTTTTATTTAATCCTTTAAAATTTAGTTAATTATGAATTGGGCTTTATGATTTATTTTGGCTTGCTTTCTATGAGGTTATATTAATCTCTTGACATGAGTTTTGTAAGTTAACCCGGGTAAACTTGGTTTGTTTTATTGTGTCCTTTTTTATATTGATTTTTTTTCAATTTCATCATTCATCAATGGATTAATTGAGAATTGAACTTCATAATTTTTTTTGATTTATTTTCTATGAGATTATCTTAGTCTCATAAACCAGAATCACAAGTATGACAAATGAACCTAGATTGACTCAAGTTATTTTTACAGTTTATTTTCTATAAGGTGATTTTGGTTTCATGAATAGGATCATAAGTTTGGTTTCATGAATTTTATTATTTTTTTGAATTCTATCTTGCAACATTGAGTTGATTAAGAATTAGATTTTATAATTTATCCAATTTACTTTGTATGAGATTATCCTAGTTTCATGACTCAGGTCGTGGGTTTGACAAGTTAACTCGGGTTATTTTTTATCTCTTGTTAAAATATTTTTTTCAATTTTATCTATATTGGATTAATTAGGAATTAAATTTTATAATTTACTTTGATTTATTCCATATTAAATTATCATTATCTCATAACTTAAGTAATAAATTCTTTTAGTTAATTAAGTTCACCCACGTATTCACAAAAATGTGAACACTTGGCAGTAATATTAAACTAGAGAACTTCTATTTAAACATAAAAACATAGTAACAGATTGCATGAAATCTATCTGATTTGATTTGAAACCAAGATACACGCATATCTATCATTTTTGTTGGAGTTTCCTTATCTTGTTGAACTATCATCTTGTGTTGAATTTGTTGCCATTGAAACTCCTTCGTCCTCCAATGTCTCTCCACTAGAACAACCTTTAGGGATTAAGTCACGAGCAGTTCGCAAGACAAAGGGTTGCTATAAATCCCAGGAAATTAATAAAACAGATTTATTTTGCACCAGATAGAACTTCATATAATTTTTTTTCATATGAAACTCTGTGGAATTCATAAATGGCTAAACTTTAGCACACAAGGTATAAAATCCATACCTAATATCATGAATGATCAAAATAATTATTTTAAAAAAAAAAAGGAGAATTATCTTTCGTTCAGTTCCACCTACTTAATGGGACTGTTTAATATATAATTCACTCGTTTACTATCAAAAAAAAAAAAAAGAAAAAAAAGGAGAAGACCAAATAAGAGCTTATCAAGGATGAAGCTCAATGAGAGCTCTTGTGCCAAGCACGTTATGTATCTTATAGCTGATGAAACCTGCATCAAAGAAGAGCTTAGCCCACTCCATTTCATTCCTTTCTAGGCCAGTAACAGTCACCATCATTTCTAGATCCCAAAGCAGCTGCGTTTCATTTGACTCCTCGCCGTTTTGGCTCCCTCTCACTATGTCTATGATTATCACCTTCCCAGCTTTCTGCTGGCCCTTACTCATAATTGCATGTTTGCATTGCTTTAGTATTTTCACGCAGTCTTCATCATTCCAGTCATGCAGTGTCCACTGTTCATCATTTTCCATGATTAAGACATATCACAGTTACAAAATAAACTTAAAAACTATTCAGGTTTGACTATAGATCCATTGTTCACCAAGACTCATTAAATTGCTCACGTCATTGTTCATAACTACTTTTACTTTTTTAGGTCCATGTAGTTTTTGTGCTTCGGTCATAGCACTTTATTAATTTCTTTTGTTTTTTCATCCTTAAAAATTATGTTATCTCTCTCTCTCTCTCTCTCTCTCTCTCTCTCTCACACACACACACACACACAAACACACACACACACACACAACAGAGTTTAATCTTGCATTACATACAAACCGCTATTACAAAATAGAATTATAAGTTAGTGTTAAAAAAATTAAAAAAAACAAAAAAAAAAGAATTGTCTTTTTATTTACATTGTTCAAGAAGCAAGAATTTGGACATTTTGATCCCTTATGTTTTCAAAATAGACATTTCAATCAAAACTTTATTTATATTATATTTTAGTCTTTATCAGTTGAGGGATGAGAGAGAAAGCTATCAAAAAGGAAAGGAGAGAGAGTTTTTGGTCAACTCTGTTTTGGGCAAAAAAAAATATTGATCATAGTATCAATGAGTTTATTTTGAAGAGAAAAGTTCATTGAAAATAATTTGACCCTTTAATCATGTTGAAAAAAATAGTTTAGAATTCGAAAAGTTTGTTTAATCTTGGGTTTTTAGTTTGATTAAAATGTATGTGTTGAAAATAGAGTTATAAAGGTTTTTAAGATTTTTTTAGGGTAAAAATGTATTAAATTTAGATTTCAGGGATCCAAAAACTTGAACCCGATTTTTTTTATTACTAGATGTAGCTAGAAAGTGTTACAATGGACAATGGGTTATTTCTCCAGATAGACATGCAGGGCTAGCCTTCCAAGCCTAAGTGTGTCAGACCTATATTTTGAAAGGCCAAACACTAACATGCATGGTTTATCCCTTCAAAGCCTAGTCGCACCTAGGCTTCATTCTCGTGGCCCCTCAATAACTTTTAAATAAATAATACAATAATATTTAAAAGATCACGAGACCAACTCAAAATAATAAAATAAAAAAATTAATGTAAAAAATAGATATAAAAAAAGGATTGATATTAATTCAGGTTAACTTTTTAAACTCGTGATTTAGGTTATGAAGCTAGTATAAATCTAATAAAAAAAATCATGAAGCCTAATTTTAAATCAACCATATATAAATAGATAAAATTAAAAAAAAAATGATTTTAAAATAGAATCTAAAGTAAAAAATAACAATTAAAATAATAAGAATTAAAATTAACTCGCTTTTAATTTTTGATTTGACCAACGTGTATTACAAGACAAGGAGAGAGAATAATGGGGATAAGGAAAAAACAATGTCAACGCCTATCAGCTAACTAGATCCAACATACATTACCCCAATGGAAAGCCTATGGCGCGACGCTTTAGAAAACAAGATGGAAGGTTTTTTCTGGCCAACGAAGGAGCTCGCACACACCTACTTGAATGCAATGGGCCTCCTTTATATGATGGTGTGTATTGTGTAGCTGGCCTGCCTATTCACCATATATAGTCCACTATATTTTTTTATTTTCAATTTTGGTTCCTCAAAATCTAATTATTTTACATCAATGTAATTTCATTTTATATTTCCCAATTGATCATAAATCAAGGGTCGGGATTCTCTATACATTGCAAGTACCCTATATATAGGGGAAAAAAAACTACAAATTCAAGTATTAAATAAAATCAATGTATATGGATGGAATTAAAAAAAATGACCCAAAATAAAATAAACTCATCCCCTGATCATACAAAGGACTCCCTGATATTAACAAACAAAAAAAGGATTGAATTGTCTAACCTCAAATTCAGTCCATAAAATCTAATTCTTTTAAATAAATGAAAAAATTATTTTTATTTTGCCAAACTGAGTATCAACGAGTGACATAATATTTCTCCGACACATCAAGATTCTCATACGCAGGCATGAAAAATAAATCACCAAGATCAATTGCAAGTTAAAGAAATGTTAAAGGACCAAATAAGAAAAATAATAAATTGAGGTACCAGTACCAGAAAACTAGCGAAAACCAATGAAATTACTGACGGAATTTTTTCATTGGTAATTATTACCGACGAAAATAATTTCATCTCAAAATTTATCGGTATATACCGACGGACTAACTCCATCGGAGATACAATCAATATATACCGATGGAATATGTCCGTTGGTATATACCGACCGGATCGCCGATGGGCTATAAAGTTTGTTTGGAAAGATGCAACGGTGTGGTGACGTGGAGTTTTTTCAGACGATTTTACCGACGGAATCACCGATGAAATCACTGATAGATACATTCCGTCGGTAAAAGCCATTATATACGAACCCTCTCTGCCAACACTCTCTTCCTCTGTTTCTCCTTCTTCTTCTTTCCCATCCCACCTCTCCCCTCCCAAACTGCAGTCAACCACCCATCCCAACTCTCCACTATTCTCAACACAAGCACTTAAGTTTCTTATACTTTGTACGTGGTCACAATATCCGTTTCTTGTGGATTTTATCATTTTTTATAAGTAAATATATCCTTTTTAGTTTTAACATTTAAATATGAATTTTATTGTTTTTTTAGTATATGTATTTTGTTAACATATGTACTTGTTTGATTGTTATTTGTCAAAGAAACTTGTAGTATGAATGTATAATTTTGTACTTGTTATAATTTGTTTTAAATTTTTTCAAATTATATTTGTTTGTAAATTATTGAAATTTTCTTTGAATTACACCGAATTAAATGTGTTGTGATGAAATAAATAATTAATAGCTTGTTTAACGGATCTTTTTAATTGTTATCAATTCTATTTCGAAGTTGTGATTTCCGTAAATTTATATATGTATAAATTTGTATGTATGAACGTTGATAGTTGATAATTGATAATGAATATTTAACATAAGTGTTGTTTTAGTTTGTTGGATAATGTCGGGGAAAACCAATATTTTTGTTATGTTTTGTATAGGTTCAATAGAAGTCATCGATGATCGTTCATAGATGTATTGAGACTCACCCCAAGGATTGCGGAGGATGGATTATTGTAACGGTGTCCAGGGTTTTATTAATTTCGCAACATCTATTCCGAGGAATTTTACTAATGGCGGTATTAGGTGTCCATGCAGAAAGTGTAAAAATTTAAAGTTTCTGCATCAAGATGTTGTAACGATGCATCTTCTAACCAAAGAGTTCATAGAGGATTACCTGTGTTGGTATGCACATGGAGAACTATTTCTTCCTAATGAGAGCATGGAAGAACAAGTGGTTGGGTCAACTTCTAGTGCTATCAACATGCATAGAGTTGGAAATGAGAACAGTAATCCTTACAGGAATATGGTTATGGATGCAATGAGAATGAGTGAAGGTAATGTCAGGGAATGTCCAATCATAGAAGAAGAACCTAATGCAGATGCAGCAAGGTTTCTTGATTTGTTGAAAGATTCTGACGAACCATTATGGGATGGCTGCACGAACCACAGTAATTATCAGCCGTAGCACAGGTGTTCACCATCAAGTCAGATCACGGGTTGAGTGAGGTCAGTTATGACAAGATTATTGAATGGGCGAGAAGCATTTTACCTGAAGGGAACATGCTGAAAGAGAACTTCTATACTACCAAGTTCATGATGAAACCCCTCGGTTTAGGATACCAGAAAATTGATATATGCCCTAACTTCTGCATGTTATACTACCTTGAAAATGATGAGATGACCGACTGCATGACATGCGGGCATTCCCGTTACAAACCCAGAACTGGTAGAGGGAAGACTCTCGTGGCTTATAAAAAACTTAGATACTTCCCAATCACACCTAGACTACAGAGGTTATTCATGTCACCAAGGACTGTTAAGCACATGACATGACACCAATCACACCATATGGTTGATGGAGTGATGGTTCATCCTTCTGACGGTGAAGCCTTGAAACACTTTAACAGTGTGCATCCTCACTTTTCAGCTGAATCAAGGAACGTTCGTCTTGGGTTGTGTACAGATGGATTCAACCCATTCGGGTCATTTGCTGCTCCTTATTCTTGTTGGCCGGTCATACTGATGGTTTATAACTTGCCACCGGGGATGTGTATGAGGTCGGAGTTCATGTTTTTATCTATGGTCATACCAGGTTCGAGCAGTCCGAGGAGGAATATAGATGTTTGTCTTCGTCCGTTGATTGATGAGTTGACGCAGTTGTGGTCGTTTGGAGCTTTGACTTATGACATCTCGAGGAAACAGAATTTTGTTATAAGAGCAGCTTTGATGTGGACTATCAATGATTTCCCATCTTATGGAATGGTTTCCAGTTAGAGCACGCATGGAAAGCTAGCATGTCCATATTGTATGGAGAATAACAAGGCATTCACGCTAACAAACAGGGGTAAAGCTTCTTTTTTTTACTGTCACCGTCATTTCTTGCCACCGAATCACAGGTACAGAAAGAACAAAAATGATTTCTTTGTTGGTAGAGTTGAAAAGGATGTTGCACTACCGCGTCTTTCCGGTAAAGAATTGTTTGATGTTGTGTCAAAGTATGGTGACATTGTGTTTGGTCTCCAATCAGGTAAGCAGAAGTTTCCTGGTTTTGGTTTGACCCATAATTGGGTGAAGCGAAGTATCTTTTGGGAGCTTTCTTATTGGAAGACCAATCTTCTCTGCCATAACCTTGACGTCATGCACATTGAAAAAAATGTGTTTGAGAACATTTTCAACACCATCATGGATGTGAAGGGGAAGACAAAGGACAACATCAAGGCTAGATTGAATGTAGCGTTGTTCTGTAACCGTAAAAATATGGAGTTGGTTCGTGATGGGTCACGAGTCGCAAAACCAAGAGCAAGCTTCATGTTAGAGAAAAACGCACAACTACTAGTCTATAAATGGCTTAAGAGTTTGGAATGCAGATTATATGGAATGAAGAGTCATGATTGCCATATGTTTATGCAAACACTCATCCCATTAGCTTTACGTGATTTGTTGTCAAAGGGAATATGAGATGCACTAACAGAGATCATTCATTTCTTCAAAGATATATGCTTCAGCAAGTTGAATGTTGATCACATTGAAAGGCTTGAAAAGAATATCTTCGAGACAATATGCAAACTTGAGATAATATTTCCTCCATCATTTTTTGACTCAATTGAGCATCTAACTGTACATTTACCGTTTAAGGTAAAAGTTGGAGGACCGGTCCAATACAGATGGATGTATCCATTCGAGAGGTTAGATATTATAAGAGCTATGTAATTCATAATTAAATTTTTATATTTTTTAATTGATAATTTTTTATTAATTATATATATATATATATATATACAGGTAATTGTTCATTCTTAAAAAAAAAGGTTAACAACAAGGCACATGTTGAGGCGTCAATATGTGAGGCCTATATTGTTGAGGAGATCTCAACATTTATCTCATACTACTTCGAATCTCATTTGAGAATGAGGATCAACTGTGTTCCATGGCATGATGATGGTGGTGAAGTGCTTTCAAGTGGGAACTTGTCAATATTCTTCAATCCTGGACGACCCACACCTAAAAATGTCGTGAGGGGAAGATATTTGTCTGAAATAGAGTTCAGACAAGCACACAATTATGTCATATTTACTTGTGATGAGCTAAGACATTTTATTAAGTAAGTAGATATTCGACTTAAACTTTGTCAAGAGTGTACTATTTATGTTTTGTGATACCATACACTCATATAATTTGGAACAACCTTGCAAGCAACATCGACGATACTTATTGTCCAATAACTCACAGCTAACCGAATCCCAAATCTTTCAATTACAAGATGAACAATTTGCCACATGGTTTAGAACACATGTAAGTCCTATCACAAACTCATTATCTCTTGCAGTGTAATTAATTGTAGTCAATATTACATAATATCTGTTTATTGATTATTGTTGTATTTAATTTACAAGCTAAGTTTATCAAATGGGAGGTAGTGCTGCTATTTCAATGTCTTTACTAGGCCTGAGCCCTGAAAGAAAAGTCAAGTGCTATAACGGGTATTTTATCAATGGATATGTCTTTCATATTGAAGAATACAGGCATGAAAGAAAGACATACAACAGCGGTGTTTGTATAAGGGATCGACTTCTAGTGAGTTTGAAGTTGACTACTACGGTAGATTGGAAGAGGTCATCGAACTGCAATATCATAGCGAGCAAAATAGAGTTTTTTATTCAAATATTATTGGTATGACACAACTGATAGAGGAATCAAAGTAAATTCTCACTGTGGTCTCGTTAAAATCAACTCAAAAGCTAGACACCGCAACATAAACGACGTCTTTATTTTCGCAAAGCAATGCCAATAAGTTTATTACACATACACCCCTCCCTTTAGAAAGGATCGATCAAGAGTTGATTAGTTATCCGTTTTAAAAACAAAACCCAAGGGTCGTGTCGAGGTTGTTCAGGATGAGAACGAAGACATAAGTGTGATAGATGAAGTCTTTCAACCTAGTGAGTTGGATGAACCATACCGAGTTGCTCCTTCGATTGACTTAGAAGAAAATTTGAATTTTCGTGTTTTCAACGATAGTCTTGTTGATGTTAACGCAAAGGAGTTGAATGTTGTTCTGAGCTCTACTAGTGGAAAAAAGAATGTTGTTGAAGAAGATGATAACGAAATTAAAGAGTACGATGAAGCTAATGATAACAATTCAATTGAGGACGAAGATGAAAATTCTGACTAACTAAACATGTTCTAAAGCCTTATTTTTATAATGTAATATTTTGGAACATGAAATATTTATTCTTTTTTAATGGTCAGCTCTTGTTATTGTGTTGTGTGTGCTGTAAGATTGCAATTCAAGATTTTGTGACAGGGATACATAAAAAATAAGAAATATTGACGGTTTCACCGACCGGTACACCGACGGAATATAACCCGTCGGTATTTCACAGAGAGTTGAAAAATATTTACGAGATTGTGCCACAATCACCGACGGGATATAACCTGTCGGTATTTTACAGAGAGTTGAAAAACATTTATGGGATTGTGCCACAATCACCGACGAAGTAACCGACGGCTTTATCGATGTAAATTACCGACGGAATCACTGACGAATTACGCACATCTCGAAGCGCACGCATGTCAAACACGTGTCCGTCGGCACACATACCAACGGATCGAAAAGTTTGGTGGGATTTTCGAACTTTTTTGGTGCGCATATAAATTAATTTCTGACGGTATTACCGACAGAATTTAATACCACCAACAACAATAAATTTTCGTCAGAAATATTGATATATAAAACCCCACTTCCCCATTTGGTTCATTTTTTCCTCTCAGCTCCGTTTCTCTTCTTCTCCATTTCTCTTCTCCTCTTTGTTTCTATTTGGCTTTTGGAAGAGATTTTATTGTTTTGGTGGTAGTTTTAAAAGGTATGTATTCTTTTTTCTTTATCTTTGTATTTTTTTATTTTAATTATGATTATTTTTTTGTGTTCTCTATTTTGTGTATTGTTTGTAGATAAAATCTTAAATTCAACACACTATTAAGGTAAGCATTTTTTATTCCTAAATTTATTTTGAATTGATATAGTGTTTTTTAGTTTTGTGTATTGTTTGTTTTGTCTTTAGGTTGTTTTGTATAGTGTTTTTTAGTTTTTTCATTTTATTTATTAATTTTATGATATTATTGTTTGTATTGCTATAATTGTTATTGTTGAATTTATGTTTTAAATGTTAATTGAAATATTGAATTAAATTTAATTAGTTTATTTGAATTTATGTTAAAAATGTTAATTTATGTCATTATTATTGCTTGTTATTTCATTTTTATATTTATGTGTACACGTTAATTTTTATTTTGAGATCCATTAGGGTCGTGCTAGGAATGATATTGATTTAGTTACCTTTTGCTTATGACCATGTAATTATTTATAAATTAAGAGTCTTGTCTCCTAAAACTTGAAATGTAATATTAATCTGTAAATTTGAATGTATGACTTTAATCTAATGTTTGTAACTCTAAGTACCAATTTAACAATGAATGTTTATAGTTGAAATTGATTCTTTTACTTGAATTTCATTATATGATGTTATTAAAAAAGATGTTTTGCGCTGATGATGATGAGTTGGGTTGAGATCCAGGATGATTGGATCGGGATGTGAAATAAAATTGGAAGTGTAATATGATTTTGTCGATAACTTGGGACCTCCCAGTATAGGGGAGACTCTGTCGAATTTTTTTTAAATAATCAAAGTTAATTATGTAATTATTCGTATAAATTTGTGTAGATGCGTAGAATGAAATCTACAGCACGTCCTCAGCAGACGATTGCAGCTAGTTCTTCTAGCAGCGAGGAGGATGTATCCTTAGGTGCTGATCGTGACGAGGAATCTACGCCAACTTGTGATGTTGCCTCTTCTAGCGCGGTTTCACAGCGCAGAAGCGGTGTACCTTCACAGCGGAGTCAATTCACCCGCAAGTACCAGGCACAATGGAAGGATGACTTCTCAATGTAAGTTTGTTTAGGTTTTAGTTTTATATATATATATATATAACATAATTTATGAACAACTAATTAATATTATTACTTTTATTTAATTTGAGGTTCACAAACATTGAGGCTGCAATGGCTATAACATTGGCGTTTAAATCATCGATGGAGATTTCATTGTTTCAATGGAGCCAGGTTTCCAGACATCCTAAGTGAAAACCTAATATCAATGCATGGTTTAAGCAATTTCAGGTTGGTGTTAATTTTTAATTTTCCAACTTATTTTTAATAAATGATTTTTATAATTTTATATCATGTACTATTTTTATTTTATATGAATTGTTTATATACACAAAACAAATTTGACTGGGATAGGGCGAACAACAATGTTGTGAGGAGGGTATGGGAGAATCATGCGGCAACTAGGTAACATCGAAAATAATATTTATTTTTGTTTTATAATTTTATGTTTTAAATTCTAATTTGTTACTATGGAAGTAGATTGCATGATTTTTCGTATGACACCCAAAAAAATTCAAAAAGACATGCGAGGGATATCGGTCTTGAAGGATGGGAATGAGGTGACGGTTTAGCGGGAATTCAAACCACCATTCATCTCCGGAGAAATATAGACGACATATATTGAGCACGTGACCTCAGAGCAGTTCTCACGGCGCTCACAGTCCGGCACCGACAACTGGAACCGGCAAATGCATGGTTCAGTGACCACGCACACTAGCGGATCCGTCTCATTCAGCGCACATGCAAAGCGGATGGTAAGATTAATTTTAATGAAATATATCGTTAATTAATTTGTTGTTCCTTATAATATATTGAACTTTCAACCTATTTTTTCCTTACAGGCTGCGTCTCTTGGACGTGAGCCGAGTCCAATGAAGCTGTTTGTAGAGACGTATGTGCAGAGTCAAGACCGCCAAAAAGGGGTGCAGCAGTTCGTGGACAACCGTGCTCAGCACTTCGTGGTATATTCGTTCATTCATTTTATTTTGTAAGTTATTATTTTCTTGAATTGCATCTTGAATTGCATATGATGATTTTTTAAAAAAAAAATTCAGGACACCTATAATAGCTGGTTGAGGGAGAGATATGGGGACAATCCTTCGACCCATCCAGATAGATTTGTGGATGGAGGTGGGATCGTCTGGTGGACCCGATAAAAATCGGGTCTACGGGCTCTCCAACACTACGACTGAAAACTTGCGTTCGGCTCATAATGTCTCAACCGTTGGGAGCTCTCCATCAGTATCGAGCACCCAGTCTGAGGAGTTCATTGCCTTGAAATAACAATATCAACAACTCTCGACGAATTATAATGAGCTCCGTCAAATAGTCATGGAGATGAGATCAAAGATGGGTGATGATACTTGTGCAACTCCTTTTTGGCCGTACGGTTCCGGGAACAACCAGCCTCCTCCTCCTCCTCCTCCTCCTCCGCCGCCGCTATTCTAGTTTAATTTTGTTTTTTAAACATATTAAATTTATAATGAATATTTGGATGAAAATTATTTAACATTATTTTTATATTTTAATGTTTAATCCAATTTTATTTGTTTATTAAGCTTTTTTACTATTAATAAAAAAAATTTATATATATTTTAAATACATACTGACAGCTTTACCGACGGATAAGTTCCGTTGGTATTTTACAGAGAGTTGCCAAACAATTACCACCCAAGCCACAATTACCGATGGACATATTCCATCGGTGATTAAATACAGACGGATAATTTCCGTCGTTATTTCACAGAGAGTTGCCATGGCAATTACCACCGATGCCATAATTGCCGACGGATTATTCGTCTGTAATTACCATTGAAAATTCCGACGGAGTTAGTCTGTCGATAATCTTCCCACGGGAAAAAAAAATTTGGCGTGTGTATCCGTCTGTAAGACCGTCGGTGGGTGGTTTTTTTATTTGCGACAGAATTAGCGACGAAAAGGGTAGTTACCGACGACTATTATACCAACGAAGGTGTTCCGTCGATGAGACCATCAGTAATTATTTCACCGACGGAGTTCATTCCTGTCACTGATGGAATTATTCCGTTTATAAAATTGTTTAATGGTGTAGTGTACTAAAATGTAAAAAATCATAGGAATCACAAAAAGAGAGACATTGTTCAATGAACAATGAGTTAATAACTAAGCTCTTTTATAAAAAAATTTACAATAATTTTCGAATGAACAATGTTTCATCCACGCAAGCATGAAAGATAAATCATCAAAACCAATGGCAAACCAAAATAATTTTAAAGGATCAAATAAAAAAATTAAGGATTAAAGTGTAAAAAAATATAGGGAAAAAAAAAACCATGGTCAGAATAAACTGTATTTCTCCTCATATGCCTACCGTGAATCACCGAATCCTTTTAGTCATTTGTTAATAATAATAATAATTTGGGTTTGAAGGACCAACGATTTTGTGTGTGTGTGTGTGTGTGTGTGGAAATTATGGTTGCTTCTTAATTTCTAGTCTTTTGTCTGACCAGTTCAGTGCAATAGACCATGCCACCCTAACCAATATTTTCTTTATATTAATATTCTTTTTAAATTATGGTTGCTAATAAGACAAAATTATACCTTTTCAACTCTATCATTTAAAAGCTGTATTTAGTTAATTTGTCATGTTAGGCGTATAATTGATGAATTCATGGACCAAATCAGCACTTAGGTTATTTGTAGACTTTTGACCTTCATTATAATATTGTTTAAGCATATGCAAACTTACTATATGCAAACTTACTATACTGCTAATTACTACATGGAAACAGCAAAAAATTAATTACCTTGAGTAAAATTACATCTGCAGGAGGAACTGCCTCAAACATATCCCCTCCAACATACTTCAAGTTTTTGCTGCCTTGCAAGTCAGAAACC
>Ga0325411_1003671_pt1 | contig 17322 bp, 7 predicted proteins | sample PopdelMetagenome_13_FD_206181 | JGI IMG/M metagenome (GOLD analysis project Ga0325411, IMG submission 206181) | Populus deltoides microbial communities from Bellville, Georgia, United States - Xylem-PdIQD-R4 | ecosystem: Host-associated > Plants > Phyllosphere > Stem > Wood/Secondary xylem...
AAAAAAATAAAAGATGAAGAAATTAAAATAATAATAATTAAAATTTTATAAATTATTTCAAATAAAATAAGTAACAATCAAAAAAATAAGAACCAAATTTGATAGATAAAAAATTTGAATAAAAAAATAACGAGAAAAAAGCAAATAACAATTATAAAAATGATGAACAAAGTTAATATAAAAATTAAATTTTAAGAGATGAAATTGAAAAATAAATATTCAAAACAAAATATATATAAGAATAAAAAATTTGAGGACCAAACTTGATATAATCAGCAAATAATATAATATTTTTAAATTCTTCACAACTTTCAGAAAGTGTTTTTCACTCAAATTTTTCAGAAAAACACTTTTCTAAAGATCAAGTCAAATTTTTCTTCAACTGAAAAATATTTTTCATTAACTAACTTTTCTAATAAAAAATAAATATAAAAAAATTAAAAAAACCACTTTTCAAAATATAAAGACAGCCTAAATCTCACTTCGGTAGCTGTCATAGGAATAGAAAGGATATCAGAGTTTTACGCTCGTTTAGATTGCGATGGAGAAAAAGAAGAAGAAAAGAATTTGATGCGTCCGTCTTTAATTTATAATTTTATAAAATACTTTCTTCTCATTTACTTGATAATTTTATAAATACTTTGACCAAGAACAAATTAGAAGACGAAGAAGACACGTGTGCTTGGAATATGCCTCGCATGACACCGAGTGGTCCGGTGGCACAAGTCACAACCCTAGAAATTTGGAAACAAGAAAAGAAAAAAGAAAAAAGGAAAATACCCACCGCCATATAATATTTTCATCCACATCAAACACTCTCGTCTCTTCCTTGACCCTTTCGATGCGAAAGAGGGTCCTCCCTCTCCAACTCTTCTTCCTCTCTATACATATATAGGAATCTGGATAGAATCATTCTTTAGACTGCTAGCATCTTTCTCTCTCTCTTTCTCTATAAATCTCTTTCTGTATATATTCTTTAGATTATATTTTTTTTTAGAGATTTAGTTTAGTATAACAAAAAAAAAAAAACACAATTTAATTTCTTGTTGTTGTAAACTTAATTTAATTAAATTGATCAAGACCATGACTTCAGTCATCAACATCGACGGTCACCAACCGCTTACTCCTGCCCTTCAACATCAGGTACTTTCTTTCCTGACCTCTTAGATCTACTTTTTTTAGGTCTTGGATCTTCGCAGAGAATTATAAAGAAATTGAAGGAAACGATGAATCCAATGATATTGTTTTTGTTTGGTAGTTGAATTCCTAGTAAATTGAAAACAGAAGGTTGGCAATTCTTGGTGACTGATTAATAAATTAATGAAAGTGCTTATTTACAGCTTGGAAAACTGATATTCTTTATTATAATCAGAAACCCTTTCGGTATATTTGTCTGACTGGGGCTTGTTAGCTTGTTCTTGGTGCATGATGATTTATTGGAAGTTCTTGCTTTTTGAGGGAAATGAATGGTATTTTTAAGTTATTTTTTAATTATTTTTGTGGGATTTTTTGGTTTCAGGGTGAAATGGAGGGTAAAGTGGAGAGTAGCGAAAAGGCATGTGGGAATCATGGTGGGATTTGTGCTATATGCTTGGATAAGATTGTGCTTCAGGAAACTGCTCTTGTTAAAGGTTGCGAGCATGCGTACTGGTTAGTATAGTTAAACTCTACTTTTTACTGTTTCTGCCTCTGAAACATGACTGCATTGGTTAATTTCGAACCACTTGATTGATATGATTGGGTGACTTCAACATTTTGGCTTCTTGATTGGAGTCTTCTGTTGTTTTTTTTTTCCTTTAATGCGTCTTATTTGATCACGGAGGATGATATCCCATACCTGTTTTGTCAGGATTAAGAATGTGGAAGCTGGAAATGTGCTCTGCCAGAATTCAAGTGGTTTAGATTGAAAAATAACTGTCTTTGATGCTGGTATACACTGGAATGATCTTGTGTCGAGGACAAAATGTAAAAGTGATCTAGAAACAGATAGTAATGTGTATTTAGAAGTATTATTTTGTGGCATTTCTTCTGTGCTCCTATGTATTCATGTTTTTCCTAAGTTTATTTGTAAATAATTATCAAGAGAATGTCTTAGGAATCATATCAGCAGGTGTAGCTGATAGTTCATTTGGTTTCCACTGTGATGAGGCCATTGTGCAATTTGTTGCTGCTGGCTGCATTTTTTTATTTAAATAAATTAATCGATTTCTTGCTATGTTTTATTTGTTCTCTCAAGCATCTTTGGGTTCTGAGTGGGTAGAGCTATGTATTGTCATTTATGAAAACAAAGTTCCATGGTGAAGAAGAAATTGCTTGAGTCTGGTGATCTCTGTGTGAATATGGGTTCTATGCTATCTTCTGTAACTTTTGTGCCTCTGTTAGTGTTCTGCATCATTTTTTATCATGCGTGACGTTATGGATTCTAATGGCTGCATGAAATTAATTGTGTGCTATGGCATTCATTTTTATGCATATATTATTTCTTTTCATTTAACATGTTAGCTAATTTGCTACTTTTATTTTTTCTTGTTTTTCAAAGAATTTATGATGACTTGCATCTGTGCTATGAGGTTCACACTGTGCCTCACTGTTGTGGAGTAAATTAAACTCCCTTGCTTTCATTATCGCCTTTTGAGACCTGAGTTATTGTAGTCAGGTTGCTGGAATTAATAGAGGAGGTATGTTTATCCTAATCTGTCTCTGCCAGCTAGTATTAGATAGTTTCCAGTCACTTAGGCTTGTTCTCTGAATAAACCTTCCTTTTGAACATTGTTTTCATTCACATGCTAAGATGTGTACTCTTATACATTGCAATAATCCATTCATGTGCCCGCTACAAGCCTTAACAGTCCCAATTTCAGAGCTTCTCCTTATACTGAGTTCTATATGTAAATCATGTACTAAATTTTGTCAAATCCAATCTTGAAGATCATAATTCTTACAGACATATATGGATGGTATATTAGTTGTCAGATTTGAGTTTAATGCTGCTGTACATTTTATGCTCTGGCTCATTTCTGCAATTAGGTTCTCAATTTGCATTGAACCATCTAGTTTCTGTGTCTTTACATCATCTTTTCAAATTATTTGTGCACATTCATCATTTATGCCTTGTAGTTATTGCACTTTCAACTATTCTTTCTGTAGTATAAAGAAATATCTTTTGAACAGAGTTTCTCCTCCTAAATCCTTTATTTGTATAAATCTGCCTGTGTCCTTTTCATGCAATGTAGTTGTATTTCATTTGTTTTGAAGTGGGTTTGCTAAATATGATGCTGCATGAGTTCTTGTTTTGGTGTTCAAGAATTGCAGTGATTTTTATTGATGCAAGAAACTGATTGATCCACCTAATTATGCTGTGGACATTTTTCTCATCATCATAGCTGTGTTGAGGTGTATGCTTATATGGTGTTCTCCAACTCACTAATAATTGGTTCGAAGAACTTGAATTTTCTAGCTTTACGTAACTGCAGAAGAATCAAGGCTGATTATAGCATATTCCATGTACTTATTGAACCTCATGCAAGCATGATTATATGTTGATGATTTCCTTTGACATTGATAGTGTGAAGACTATTTTAACAAATTTCAATACTAAATGACTTGTATGCTAGTATTCATTGTTCTTTCTGTCCTTTGTTCTGTGCAGTGTGACGTGCATCCTTCGATGGGCCACATACAGTAAGAATTCAACCTGTCCTCAGTGCAAACAGCCATTCGAGTTTCTCAATGTTCACCGTTCTCTCGATGGCAGGTTGAAATCTTTTACAGAGTCATATATTATGTTCTGAATGTGGTCAGTTAGTGGTTCATTTGATCAAAATACTTGAACTTGGCTTGTATAAGCTTAGTGAAAGTATTGCCATTTGTTTCTCTTTTGCTGAAATGAGCCATACTTTAGGTTTAATAGATTTTTGTTTCTTTAACAGCATCCAGGATTACATGTTCGAGGAAAGTGTGTGCCTCCTCCTTCGAGCTGCATGGTTCAAGCCTTTGACCGTGGAGGATCATGAGGATTTTTATGAAGACCCAGATGATTATTATCCATATGAATATGAATATGAATATGAAGATGAGGATGATGATCTAGATGGAGTGTACTTGAGCAGTTCATCCAATCTTCGCATTGGAAATCGCAGGTGGGGAGATAATGGCTATGTTAGGGCAGGGCGTCAAGAAGCAAGGCCAGTGCATCAATCAAATTTCAATGACTCGGGGGCCGGCTCTTCACGTGAACCTAAGAAGAAAGAGGCTGCAAAAGATAGAACAGGGAGACGGGCAAAGAGGACACTCAAGCGTGAAGCGGCCGACAAGGCTGCTGCGGCAAAACATCAGCAGCATTTGACTAGGTTGGGCCGGAAGTGAGTCCATGTTCATTTCTGTTTGTTCTTCATAAGCCAGGAACAGCGAACCTGTCACCTGTACAGTATTTCCATGCTTTAACTCTGGAATAATAATGACATGGTAGTTGATTAGCATCTAGGAGATGGGGGGTATGTGGTGGACGATGAAATGACAGGTCCATTGCCCTTTCAAAATTTAACGCTACTCAATTCAACTCACAATGAAGTTCATAACTTCATATTGCAGTTGCTAACATCACTTATTTCTTTACGTTGTCATTGATTAGGATTTGCAATACTCGAGAGAAATTCTTTTGCATTGTTTACATGGCTGTTTTGAAACTCCAGGTCGGGCTAATAGTTCAAATGTTCGTTCCAGTGATTGGCATTTGGATAAATTCTGGACGACGGTTTTCATTTATTTCTATGGTTGTTGGTAACCAAGTTTGAAATTACGTTTCACGGAATTATTTGCAGTGATGGATTATCGTTTCTGTTGAGGTATCTCCGAAGATGATTAGTGCGACGAGAACCAAGAACTCCAATGATCTCAAGCGAGCGTGGAGAGGAAAGAATGCAAAAGACTGGCGAGGATGCTTTAGTTGAGCTTTCTGCATCTTCAGCGGAGACGGAGAGCCGAGCAATTCTGTCGAGCTTTGAGCTGCACTATAGCTCATTGTCTCCGGTATGATGCCCATTATAAGCCCAAAATAATCAAGTTTTGAAATCATCGTAGAAGGGCCGTGGGTTTGTAAAGTTTCAAAGTCTCTTTCTAATCGGTTTTATGTTTTCTTAAAAAGAAATATTTTTTTATTTTTAAATTATTTTTTTTATTTTTTAAAATATTAATATAAAAAATATTATCTTAATATATTTCAAAGAAAAAACACTTAAAAAAACAATATTTACCAAAAAAAAAAAAAAAACACTTACAAAGTTTTAGTACCTTCCCGCTAATTTTTGGTCATCAATCCACTTTGATGTATTTCATGAAAATTATGTACCACTTGATTCCCGTTGATATGACTTCGTGCGTCTGCAATTTACTTGTACTGCAAAAATTATCGGTCATCAATCCATCAACTCTTTAACCACCAAACTTCTACTTCCCACGGAGAACGGTAGAACATAGAGGGGTCCCAGGATCAAAAAGATTCTAGCCATGCATCGTGTGCTTACTTTTTGATCACTGGATAATGCAATGCACAAGCCATTGGATGAAAGCGCCATGCCTACAACTTGGTCTACTTCAAATTCCTTTGACGCATAACCTTTAGGAACAAGAGAAAAATCAAAATTTCTTTTTTCCAGTTAGGCTTTAAAAGGATTTTTTTCCCCTCATCTTTTCGGAGAAATGAAAAACAATACCACTGCACGGTCAAACTAACCTACTCCCAATTTTCTCATTTTTTTTGTATGTTAAAATTGCTGGTGGTAGTCGAAACATCCTCTCCAATAATTATGAAGAAATTATGCAATACTTCTGGACAACTCGTACAACTCGTATAAATCATACTGATAGAATAAAGCCATTTTAAACCTTATGGCACATACCATAATTCATTAGAAACATACGAAGTACTGAGGGTCACGAAAATGGCGTCTACTACTATGTCCATAACTTCCATACTAATCTTGTTCTTTCTCGTGAACAGCAGTGCTGCACATTACACCCCTTGTAGTGAATCTTTCCGTCACTTAACCCAGGACAAGAACTTCTCAAACTGCAAGAAAATGACCGCTTTAGGAGTTGAATTTGGATGGGAAGTCAATAAACACAATGTAAGCCAAATTGACAACATCATTGGCATAAGGCTAAATAGTGCAGATACGATGTGGCTAGCCTGGGGTTTGGATCCATAAGACAGGCCACAGATGGTTGGAACAAGAACAATGATAGGCATTATCCAGCTAAAAGGGCTAATTCACTGCCCTCACCTATAAAATCACTAGTGATATATTGCTACAACCTTCAGCAATCGATGTTTCCAAGTATGAAATCAGATTGTGTGACAGCAGTAGACTACCTCACATTACATGCCGCACTAGCACTTCCTTCCATGTACAATGTTTCAAGATTGAATCATGTGTGGCAAGTTGGATATGAAGTCCAAGGAACAGAACCTAAGATGCACCCCACAGCTCTCCAAAATGTTGATAGTACAGAAACAATAGACTTGAAGACTGGATGGGCTCAACATGTGGGAGAGCAGGAACGTCATCTAAGAACGGTAAGAAACTAAAACTAAAAATACTGATCCCAGATGGTACTAATTTACTAAATACATATTTATATAGCTAAATAATGTTACTTCTCCTGATCAGGTTCATGCTATCTTGAACCTTGTAGGGTGGGGAACATTCTTTCCTGCTGGTGTGATAATTGAGAGATATTTCAAATATCCGTTATCATTAAAAATCATTGGTATTATGATCTTCATATCGGCTGCCAAATTATAGGCTAGGACATGCTCCAAGATACTATTCCTTCAAAACCCACCGTCTTTTCGGCAAACTGATATTTATTCCTCGTTCACAGCATTGCAAGAAAGCCTCTCAGTTATTTAATTATTTATGCATGAAGGTTCATGATTAAGCGCAATGCAACCGACATATGCAATTAATCATATATATTCAAAGAAAGCGCATGAAATGGATGAGTATACGAAGTGCTCATCCATTTCAGAGAATAATTTGCAGAGATGGGTTATCGTTTTTGTGGAGCTCTGTATCTCTGAAGTCGATTAGTGTGATGAGAACCAAGAATCCCATATCTCAAGCAGAGTAGAGAGGGAAAACAATGCAAACGATTATTTTTTTCCTGAAAGTCGCGAGGCCATTATACTTCTTCAGTCGAGCTTTCTTCATCTTCCGCAGAGAAAAGTTCGAGAGCCTCAAGACTGGGCGGGGAACCTTAATGATGGGTCTGGTGAAGCCATTCTGTTGCGCCTTGAACTACGTTAGGGCTCCTTGTTTGCAGTATGAGGCCCATTAAAAGCCCGAAATAATCAAAATTTGAAATCATCATGAAAGGGCCGTTGGGTTTGTAAAAAACTAGTTTACTTCTTCTTCTTCTTCCTCCTCTTCAGTTTTACTTTTACAGTGATAGTATATTCCATCTATTTTTTGTGCATTGAGTTATGACTCAGTTTTAAAGAAGCTGATCATGGATGTATTCTTTTGAAAGAAAATGAATAAATTTGATTTTAAGCAAACATAGCATTTGTATAAAATATTTCCACAAGAATCAAGATCATGAATATATTTTCGAATATTTTGTGCCAAGTCTATTCACAATGATAAGCATTCATTAATCTATGACTACTTGTATTGTAACAATTATTTTTTAATAACGGCAATAAGGGATTTTGTCTTGGAAGTATAATTGATAGCGAAATAAGAAGGGTTTGCGTTCTTAATTCGAAGCCGGCACATCCATCCATTCACTTTGATAAAGTGGTTGGGACGGTAAAGAAATTGTTTTTTAAAATGTAAGAAAATCATTCTTTAGTACATTAAAACTATTCAAAAACATTAAAAAAAATAATTTAAAATAAAAATATATATATTTTTAGAAAAAACTCCCTGTCTCGAGACACTTTCATCTCTTACTTCCCTGGGAGGATGATTGGGCGAAAAAATTAGAGCCATCCATTATGTGCTTATTTATTATCGCACGACTTTTTAATCACTAAATAAGGCCCTACACCTGCCATTGAATGAAAGCACATTTCCACCAACTCGCTCCATTTCAACTCCTTCGACAAGTGTCCTTTCTAAATAATAGCTCGAGTGCCTCTTCAAACTCCATTTCGAGACGTTGCAGGGATAAAAAAATAATTTATGTCCCCGACTTATGTTTTTTATAGAGGGAAATCTCTCCAGAAAAAATGTATTCCAAAACAGAGACAGTAACAAACATGTTTCTGTTCCGAGAGCACCACCAAGAACCGACGAAACAACTTCGTCGAAGAAAAGGAAAGAAAAAAGAAAGTTCGCATTTTTCAGGTAGAAATAAAAAGGATTTTCTCAAATCTTCGGAGAAATGAAAAACAACAATAAGACTACGCAGTCAAATTAACGTCGCCCCAATTTTCTCATTTTCTAGTTTAAATTGCTGGTGGTAGTCAAAACATACTCCCGTGATTGCCAAGAAATAGCCAAGTTGAGGACTTCGTTTCAAGTTTGAATCCTGCACTAACTACCATCGAGAAAGATTGCAGCCTTGAGGTCATGTATCAGACTTTGTAACCGATCATGGCAATCTTCTTTTGGACGAACGAATTCATTATCAGAAAGTCGCTTTTTCTTTCTCCTTTTCGTGTTTTGGACAGTTTTGTCTATGAATTAGACTAATGTCTTAGGCATTGCTTATTTAGTTCAAGTGTTTCTCTTAATTATTTATTGAGTGTGTACACACGCATCTTATCCATGGATCGGTGTATCTATGTTTATGAGTTAGGTAAAATTTATGAAAAAGCTAGCTTGAACGCATTAAATATGCAACATAACCAAAAAAAACCATAATTTTAAATTTAATTGTCAAATCAAGTTTATGAAATATGTATGTTAATCTATTCAAACTGTTATTAGGCATTGCTTATTTTTACAGTTTTGTCTATGAAATAGACTAATGTCTTAGGCATTGCTTATTTAAGTGTTTCTCTTAATTATTGAGTGTGCAAACACTCATCTTACCCGTGTATATATATATATATATATATGTATGTTTATGAATTAGATAAACAAAATAAAATTTATGAAAAAACTTGAACGCAATAAACACGTAGTATAACAAAAAAAAATTCATAATTTTAAATTTAATTATCAAATCAAGTTTAAATTTTATCTGACAATTCTATCAAAGGGTTAATTTATTTTAAATAGTCAAGATTTGAAAGTCTCTCAAATTAAACCTAGAAGATATTATTTTAATTATTTTTCTAGTTAATTTTAGATTTTGATTATTTTTCTACTTAATTTTGAATTCTTTTTATTTTAACTTCTATATAAATATTTGGTGTGTTATTTTTTTATTAAATTATTAAATTTTAAACTTTTTAAAAAATATCAACATTCTTTATATATTTAAGATTGTAACTTTAAAGAATCGTAACTTTTATCCATGTTGTCGATAAATTTATGTATGTAATATCTATTCGTTTATATTTACATAGTAAATCACCATATATAAAAAACTTCACTTTCATATATATATGCCTGTCCACGGAGATAGATACTTGTCTCCATCAACCAACCAAGTCGAAGAATTTATTTAAAATTAGTGGAGGAGCTAGAAATTTTTTTTAAGGGGATGGAGGAGTAGAATGTCCTGAGATTGAAAAAAATCTTTCATATAGGAGTATAAATAGGCAGGCCTAGTTCATAATTGCAAATCTTCGTCAGTTTTGAAACAAAAATTTTTTTGTTTTTTGTTTTTGAAAAAACTCATTAAATCTAAAAAACTGTTTTGAACTCGAGGACCTCCACCGGACCTCTTGGCTCCGCCATAATGTAAAGAGATTCGCAAATAATGAGTTCGAAAGGAGGTTTTAGGAGAAAATGAGCTTCGATTTAAAGTCATTTCCTCCAATTTCCTGAAAGCATTACAATTATAATATCTGTTTACAAACCTAATTTCTTGAGTAATTAAGCTTCAGCCGATCTTATAATTATAAATCGGAGAAATCAACTCATGATTTATACAAGATAGTCAAGTGCTAAAGTGCTTGCCACCTGAATCCAATAAATACCAAGAGCTTTCATGTTAGATTTTAGTGCTATGGATGGAGACCTGGCGTGGGAAATCAGATCATCTATAGTTCCATTCAAACTTAATTAGGCAAGCTGGTATGCACGTACTAGAATTAGAGCAATCATATCATTTTAATGTTCAAGATTAGGATTGACCACGTATACATGGTGAATGAATGAAGCTTCCCCTCAGATGACTTTTACTCTACAAAATGGCATTCAAGCGAAGCAGTTGAAGGATTTGAATAGTTTGCTTGAAGTACTGCTTTATATATATTTGATTAGTTATCCTCGTACGCTTCGATCCCCTTGATGCCAAGGAATTCTACAGAGTACAGGGGTAATTAATTTGTATGCATCATATAGTTCATGAAATTTCTTATAGATGTTTTCACTAGCACCTTTTTTTATTTATGATTTTATCGGATTATGTTTTTCAACATAGATTCTATAACATAAATTCTTCTATACCTTGTTCTATATTTATTATATACTTTCTGCTATATTCTGCTCTATTTTTTTTTAATATATTATTCTGCGTTGTACTGAACCATTTGCTACGTTTTCTACATCATGGTGGTATGGGATCATGGAGACAATTTCTTCCCATAAAGCCATGAACGATGTAGGGGAGGACAGAAGGGATTATTTTGTCTTAAAGCTTAGGAGAGCATCTGTAGAGGGAGATAGGTGGAGAGAGTGATAATGAAGAGTGGGGCCAAAAGGTGGGACCTCCAATTACATCAGCTGAGCAAAATAAGTCCACTGGAAGTGGAAGCTGCAATGTCAAGCAAAGCAAAGCCTTCAAAAATCTCAATCCCTCACCCACCACTTGCTATAGAAAAGGAATAGAAGAAGTGGCATGCGAAAACAAGCCACAACATCAGCAGCAGCAGCAACATCACCATCTTTTTTTGATTTTCTCATTTGATTCTTACCTACTACCACACCTACCTCTTCAACTTGCACAAAGAAAGCTCTTTTATTCCACTGTGAGTCTCTCTCTCTCTCTCTCTCTGCCTGTCTCCTCTTTCTTTTCTTTTATCTCCAGTCTTTTCCTTGAATTCATGGATCGATGCTGCCAACACAAGCCAGAAGCCAGAAAGGATATAGAAACTAGAGTGAAAGGCTTCTAGTGCATTATAAGCAATCAATTAACTCTCTGAAACCTCCTTGTTTTGCTCTGCTCTGTTCTATTTTCTTCCTCTTCAAAACATTCTTCCTATTACCAAATCCATTCACTGATCTTCTAAAACTACTTGAAAGAGTTCAGTGATACTCGTATAGGAACAAGACCTTATCACTGATGCATAGATTGTTCTTTGCGTCAGCCCTGTTTTTGTTCTGTTCTCTCATATATAGGAGCTTTCTCACCAAACCTGAACCAAATAGGATATAGTCTTGAAACTCCCGTGAAGCATCACATTGAAGAATTAACTTTCTTTTGATGGATTCTTTCAATGAATCAACTGGGTTCAGGTACAATCCGAATTCAAACACGATGGTCGATGCAGATGGCGATTCTGAGTTCTCCGGGATTCTTGAAATCTATGTTCATCATGCCAGGAATATTCACAACATATGTATCTATGATAACCAAGATGTTTATGCAAAATTCTCTCTAACTTATAATCCCGATGAAACCCTTTCAACTAGAATTATCAATGGAGGCGGAAAAAACCCAGAATTCAATGAAAACTTCATGATGAAACTCACTCAACTTGATGCAGTCCTCAAATGTGAGATTTGGATGCTTAGTAGAGTTAGAAACTACATGGAGGATCAGCTTCTAGGATTTGCTTTGGTCCCTATTTCACAAGTTTCTGGCAAAGGAAAGGTGACTCAAGATTACAGCCTCTCCTCCACTGACCTCTTTCACTCTCCAGCTGGCACTGTCCAATTGTCTCTTTCCTTAAACACATCTTTGCCTGTTAAGCCCTCAGCAACAGCTGCCAACTCGTCAATATCATCAGAGGTTGTGCTTCTTGATAGAAAGATATCGGAGGTTATTTTGGAGCCAGTTGAGTATTCGAGAATTGAATTTCCTGATATCAATGTTGTTAGAGAGAATCAACAAATGGTCTCAGAGTATTTTGATGGCATGGGTTCCAGGCCTGGCTCTTTTCTTTACCTTGGTGCCTCTCCACAACCTGCTGTTCATGACTATGAAATGACAACAAATTCCTCCGAGGAAAATCAAGGAGGTTCAGGTTCTCCTAATGGCAGCACCCAAAACTCCAGTTTCTTGAGCTCTACGACAACAAGCCTGAGCGATGACAGAAATTCCTCCGATTCCGTTGAGAGAAAGATTCGTTTAGGTGGTCAGTCATCAAACTCTCTTAACGTTTTGATCACCAAAGAGGCTAATCATAACTCCTGCGCTTACCCTGACACTCCAACTTCAAAGAAGGGAAATGAAGTCCGAGATGAAAAGGAATCAAATTTTACAAGCAAGGAGGAGGAGAGCAATAAGGAAGGAAACATGAGTTCTATTAAATTTGGTCAAGTATTTTCAGCTCCACTAGGAAACATCAATCTTGAGGCCGAGCAGTCTGCAATGCAGCAGCAAATAGTAGACATGTACATGAGGAGCATGCAACAATTCACAGAATCTTTGGCCAAGATGAAGCTACCTATGGATCTTGACAAACCGGAACCTGAGGACCGCGGTGACGTGATTCAAAGTCACAGAAATGAACTAGAGCTTGAGAAGAAGAAAAAGGACGGAGGTCGAGTGTTTTATGGTAGCCGGGCATTCTTCTAGTCAATTATCCTTGCTGCTGCGCATGTTACCTAGCTTTGTTCCATCAGGAAATGGAGTTTAATTTATCGGCTACTTCAGTGGTATTTATGACTCAAATCAATAACCTTAGTGTTGTTTAGCTTCTCTTTTTTATCACTACAATTTCTTCTAATATGTCACATGTTTCAAATTATGCAAGAATAAATGTATCCGTATTGAAGAATTGCCAAAGACTTGTATGTTGTAGAAGGGGATCTTGAATCCTCTGCAGCATCTGTACTATTTGCAGCTTGAGAACACAGAATTTTATTTGTAAGATTACATATATAGATAGTGGTATGATATTTTGGGCAATGCCAGCCTTGCCTGATGTGTTTCAAGTCATTAAATATTTGTGTATCTTAGATAAGAACGATTGTGGCTCCATGACAAGCAGGCCTGTGCATCGATCTGCTTGTCCCTGCTCGCTGCTATTCAGTTCTTCTTTATACATCTAGTATGTGATAAGGTTAGTTTTGATGCGTTTTTTTCATTTCTCAGCTTCTCATCAACAACAAGTATGAGCTTGTGCATGTTTTAATTTAAGTTTTGAATTTTAAATACAGTTAAAAGAAAACTCTTTTGGAGTTTCTTCGACCTGCAGGAGATAAATTTAGAAAGGAGACTATTTTGTTGCCCCGCGCTATGATGTAGAAAAGAGCAATTTTTTTTCTCAAAGTAAAAAAAAAGTGAGAGCATTGTTAATTTTTTTTCACCATTAAAAAAAAATAAATTAAATTTTTTAAAATTGGGCATTAATTTAAATCAAAACTTATTATTAAAATCATGAATTCAACCAATCAAAACATCAAACTTAATTCAAAATCAATTTAATATTAAAAAATAAAATTAAAAAAAAATCAAGTGAAAAAAAAACATTATGGGTAGATATTGCAATCAACATTTGATTGTGTTTCCTCCCAAGTTGCATTTTTATTATTTTTTTAATATTTTTTTCATTTCACATTATCTCACATATTCATGATTTTAATTATTATTTCATGATTTACCGAGCATAAAATTTTGTTAAAACAAACTATAATTGTTGCTAAAAATAAAAAAAAAATAAAGATTAAATTTGACATAAAAAGACATCAAAAGCGTTAGGTGTAGAAACCAAGAAGATGAGACAAAGAAAAAAATGGAAAAAGAATTAAAAGGTTGTTGAAGCCACACTGGAGGTAATTTGTCTTCATGCGCCACCAGGTAAAAAGCCCTCGTCATGATGACTTCATTGGTCAAATTTGTGGTCGTGTTTAGAGCTTGTGGCTACTGTATACGTCGTCACAGTTCTACGACTTTTTTAACTTATTGGCGTGCATTTTACATGCAACAATTCAATCCAGTTTCTAATTTGAAAAAAAAAGTTTGGATATTTGTTTTAGTTTTAAATCTAGTCCTTAAAATTTTAGTTATTTTAAATCCATAACTTTAAAATTTATTATGCCTAATGAAGCATTAATTGAGCATGATAATTTTTTCTCAATATCTTGAGAGCCTCTATCATCTCAAATGTAACAAATCACTAAGTTTAAAGATAAATCAACTCAATGTAAGATGATTAAATTAAAATAAATAAATAAAATTTAAGGGTAAAATTAAAAAAAAAACAAGAGTGAAAAAATGATAATCAAGCATTAACACCATAATTTTTTCTCAACATTTTGAGAACCTCATAACAAAATTTGAGATGTTTCATTATTCATATTCACATGAGCTTTTAGTTTTCTTTTAATACGTGGATGTTTTTTTTTTCTTTTATTATCAAACACAAATCAAATTAATATTTTTAGTTGGTAAATCTTGATTGAGAATTTATGAAAGATTAAATCAATTATTTTTATTAAAATAATATTTTTTTAATTTAATATTTTTTAATTTGATCGGGTCAAGGTTGACCACTAGGTCATTAACATTTTTAAATCTCAACTTGTAAAGGATGATAATTAAAGTGACATCAATTTTTTATATAAACCATTTGTATTAGAGTTCTATTTATTATGTAACTTCGCAATTTGTCTTAATCCAGTTGTTGGGCGGTATAAAGAAATTTAAATGGCCCCTTTTCTTATATTAGCAAAAAAAAAATTGATTATAAATGTGTTAAAAACAATGTTTACATCATTACCATTTATCTAAAGCTTCTACTACAATTTAAGCTCGTAAACTCTTCAAACTTCAAAGAGACACGTACGTATTCTGGATATAATGTACAGATGGAACCTGTACGAATTCTGCCATAGCAAGACAGCTTCTTCTTCTTCTTCTTCCTGGATTTCATACAAAGAAGGAGTATAGGCATGGAAACACGTCCGTCCTCCATAAGGGTAGTTTCCTGAAACTCATACTTGACTATATTGGCTAAGCAATGAGTCGTAATTCTACTGTGTTTCTCTCCTGCTACAGATAAATTCCTGAGAATTGGATGCTAAAAGTAGACTATCCTCGCAACACAGACAGATAATCATCATCCGGCCTGCCCTTTGATAAGAGATTGACAACCTGAATGAAGCATTATATATAGGAGATTGGCCTGCCCCCTTAATTTGCTGAGAGGAGACACCATACAATACTGTAGCTCTAGTTTTTTTTCTGAATGCAAATCAGGGCGCAATGCTCTATAGAATTAAATTAAATGTGTTAATACGAAAGCAAGTATAAACCCACAGGGGTCCACTAATAATTGAACAATAGTGAATAATTGAATTAAATTAAGCTCTAGTTTCTTCAATAGTTGTACAAGCTAGTCACCTACAATAAAGATTTATCAAATGAATTCATGAGACCCAAGAATTTTTATAGAAAATAAATTTTAAAAAAATCAACTCGAGTTAAATTAAATTTATGACTCAAATTATTAAATAAAAATAACTATATAAAAAATAAAAGCAACTAATCATAAATTTCAATATCTATTAAACATAATGCTAAAAATAAAAATCATTGCAATAATGAAAGCGTCATCATTTTAGTTTTTTTTATTTCTTTTTTGTTAATTGATATATATCTTGCTTAGTGGTCACGTATTTCTAGCACTCATCAATGCTAGTACGTAATCCTTAGAAGCATCTCAGGATCCCCGGCAGTTTTTATTAATAATCAAAGTGGTTAGAAATTTGACTTTCTCTTTAAACTTTTTTTTTGTTTTGTTTTTTAATGTGGAGGTCTAACATGGTATATAATTGTTTTATAGCACTTAACCTTTCTTCTTCTTTTCTAATAAAATGCTATTAACTCTGTTCTTTCTTATGATCTCTGCATGCCCCTTTATTTTCCATGTATACCAGACTCAATAACCCTAACAAGAACCCTAATAAGAAGAAGAAGAAGAAGAAGAAGAAGAAGAATTGAGGATACCCTCATGCTATAAGCTGGAGTAGTGATTTGCTGGATTCATGCATGCAGGTAGATGATGGAGATATTTTTGAAGTATATATCACTCTGTGCGTGGAGAATGCAAGATATAATTCCCAGGCAGGTCATGATCAAGGGTTGAAAAGCATCACGATATTTGTTAAAGCCACAAAATTTCTTGGTGGATATCATTGTAATGGTGGGGCAGATTAGACCATTTTTCCACACATTGTGCATATTCTTCAAAATAAAATACACAAGGCACGTTTAAAAAGGGTCCTATAAGACCTGGAAATAGTAGGAATCCAAGGTGCCACCTGTATATTCCACTGTGATATATATATATATATATATATAGGGTTCATTTATTTGTGTGCACACCCGTAATAGTCATCTTACTCTGAATGCTGGTGTGTTTTTATTTATTTATTTAATTAATTAATAATCTGCACCTAACTCTTAATTACAACCCTTAGCCATCAAGCTTCCTACCCCTCATGATTAGAGAGGTGATTAATTCTAAACATGCTTTTACCATTCTTTTGGTTTTTTACTATTGCTATTAACCAGCGATAATCCTAAAAAAATTATGTTTTTAATTACGACGAGAATTTTATTGCTTTCATGAGCAGATTTGGAAATGCACTTTCTCAGCCAACAGTGTTGAAAAAATCCAAAGTAAGACAGTATGAAGTATGATAGCCGTGTTTTTTTAAATAATTTTTGCTCAAAAATATATTAAAATAAATAAATAATAAATGAATTTTCATCCCTATCTATTCAAGCCACACTTCCATATTGGGCTCAACAGCAGAAAAAGTAGAGAAACAATAGTTTCGTTCTCTGTCGCGGCATGGTACTGCTGTCTCGGATGCCCAGCTTGGCTTTTAGGCTACATCTCAAGGCTTGATTCGTGGCCCTGGAGAGTTAGTGATCAGCCCATCTAACCATTTTTTTAACTAATTTTATTTAATTACAAAAATATCAATAATTTGAAAATTATGCCGTCAAGATAGTATCCAAGCATGAAAACAAAAAAGACTTTACCTATAGGAATTCCAAAAGGACCTAATAATATCGTAAATACCT
>Ga0325411_1003672_pt1 | contig 17322 bp, 8 predicted proteins | sample PopdelMetagenome_13_FD_206181 | JGI IMG/M metagenome (GOLD analysis project Ga0325411, IMG submission 206181) | Populus deltoides microbial communities from Bellville, Georgia, United States - Xylem-PdIQD-R4 | ecosystem: Host-associated > Plants > Phyllosphere > Stem > Wood/Secondary xylem...
CTATTAAAAGCTTACCCTCCATTTTTCTAAAAAAAAAAAGCAACTTTACCGCCTTTCCCCACACTAAGAAAAACAAGAACAATCACTCCTTTTTCAAAGCTAAAAACACCTACGCTGAAAAAGCAGAGACCTTATCTTTACAAGATCAGGACAATTTTAGAAATGGACGCACTTAGTAAGGTTTTAAGTCCATAATTGTAATTCTCTATGTTAAATTAGATTCTAGTACTTAAATTCTAAAACTTATTTACAATTTAATTTCTCACCAATAATTTTAATGTGTGTCAAACTTAGGTTCCCAATATTTTGACTCGAATATGAATCATAATCTTAAATAAAATATGATTAAATAAATTAAATAATTTAATTTATTATCAATTCAATAAGTTGATTAATTTATATTTGAAAGTTAAATGCAATGTCTAATAATATATTATGATCCCCCTAAATATCAGGAAAGTTATATGAGGTGACTTAAACTTTTAGTAACAAGTTTCTTAGTATAACTATTATCCCTTCATCAAGAATGTTTTGATTTAGATATTTAAGCACGGAGTATGTTTGCTATGACAAATCATATTTGTTATAAACACTATAGTCATTGCTTATTTGAATAAGATTCGAGACTTTTTTTAAATCACAAATCACTTTGTGCAATGATTTTAAAATTAATATTATTTAAGAACATGCAAAACACCTTTTCTAATTTATCTAGGTGATGCGAACCCGAAAGGTAAGAATCCTAGAACCCGCATGTAAAAAGAAAAAAAGCTAAGAAAGCTAAAATCATATTTGGTTGATAAAAGCTTGATATATAAATTACCTAAAACAAGGCACAAAATCTATTGGAATGAAACCCCTACTCAATGATTATAAAAAATTATGAATGAAAAATATAAGGAAGATGCCATAAAGACAGTTAATCTATGATAAGTCACTACAGTTCAATGAAGAACCAAAAGTATAAGAATCCTCTCACACACAATATGCAACAATAATAATCAATACCAATCTGAATAGTAAATCTTACAAAAAATTATTTGTAGTGTTGACAAAGACCTAATCTTAATGAACTAATGAGTTGACATCAAATCCAATTTAAAAATAACCCAAAGTATGCAAAATAAAGTCCAAAGTATAAAAATTAAAAAAAAAACCAAGTCTGAAACTTAAAATACTAAAGTCACGTAAAATAGTCTACAAGAACATAAAACTAAATGTCTCCCTTGCTCCCACCATAAAGAATATGCCGTCTTGCCCCTTCGTAAGTGATGCCTTATCTTTGAAAGATATTTTTGAAATATGAAAAACATGTCACTAGCAAGAATAATATGCCTTCACAAACACCCTTACATGTTTATATTCTAATAGATGTCACTCCTCTCATGTTTTACTTAAATATGACTTTTTACAATAATATGCTCATCTTTTTGCCTTTTACCTTTTGTACTAACCATTTCAACCTTTTAAAAAACTAATCTCAACCATATTATTTGGTCAACTGGTTTTTGCAAAATTTCTAGGTGTTCATCATGGATGAATAACAATTGACCGATTCACTTGGTATGCTCAGGTGGTCGATTAGTTCAGCTTAAAAACCAGTTTTGACAGTTTCAAACCTGGTAAAACTTGAACTAATTAAAATGTATATTAATCCTATTTATGTATGCAATGTGAAGTGTGTGAGTTCATTTTAATTTGATATTGTGTGAGATATAAAAATTTAACAATAAGCTTTAAAATGAATCCTTAATAGCTAAGTCTTCACTTGCTTTGCATCTTAGACTTATTGATGGATTTCTTCATTCATTTTCATATGCTTGTTGATCTAATCTTTATATAAAACTTGTTTAAACTTAATATCATCCAAGCATATCGTTAGTACATTTTCCATTTAATTGTTATAATAAAAATACAAGATATTATAAATATTAATATGTGACCCTTAAGTTAACATTACAAATATAAAAATACTAAATATTACAAATCAAATATGAATATGTTACGAAGACACGAAAACAAACATGTAAGTAAGAAAACCAATGTAATATGACTCAATTAACCAAAAGATATCTTTAGAATACTAATATGGCCTAATATTATAGAGGCAAATAAAAAAAATATTAATGCAAATTGACCCTATATGATTTATTTTGTAATTTCAGAATTACCTAAACCTAAGTAAGTCGAAATAACCCTGAAATTAATATTTGAAACTAAGAAACCAAAAACCCAAATAATATCAATTGTAAGTGTATATCTTTGAGTTTTCGAATTCAATCTTTTGTAATTTCAAGCCTGAACTTAATTTTTGTAGATGATTTGCTTCTTTTCTTTTATATATATGTGCGTGCACGCACGCGCACGCGCTATTAACTTTCTTTTGACAATAATGAAATTCAATGACTTTTTTTTAAAACTATATCGTAAATTTCATAATTGAAGAAAGAACACGAACAAAATGAAAACTTAAAGACAAAAAGATATAACTTGATTTTAGAATCATGTTTTAATACTAACTGATGCGAACCTGAATGGTAAAAACCCTAAAACCCACAGGTGAAAAAGAACAAACCCAATAAAGTTAAAAATATATTTGGTTGATTAAAGCTTGATATAACAATTACTTAAATCAAGGCACCAAAACTATTAAAATGAAACTCACACCTAATATTATAAGGAATTGTGAATGAGAAATATAAAGAAGACGCTATAAAAACATTATTCTTCAATAAATTAAGATAGTTCAATGAAAAAAATAAAAATATAACAATCTTCTCACACATAAGCACATAATATGCGACAAAAATAATCAATATCAATCTGAATAATAAACTTGCAAAAGAGCACTTATAGTATTGAAAAAGATATAATCCTGATGGACCAAAGGGTTGACATCAAACCCAATTTAAAAATAACTTATAGTATGTGAAATAAAGCCCAAAGTATTAAAATAAAAAAAACCCAATTCTAAAACTTAAAATACTAAAGCTGTATATAATAGTCTAAAAAGCAAAAAACTGAATGTTTCCATGCATAAAGGCCTTTTAGCCAACCTAGTATCTTTGAAAACAAGGATAGTTGTTGTCGCCCCTTTGTTTCTATGTAAAATGAGGAAACCTTCCAAATAAGCTTGCTGCCACCCCTTAGTTTCCTTGTAGAATATCGACTCCTTATTAACTTTATTCCTTTATCAGCTAAGAATTGTTAAGTTGTCAAACTTATCCAATATAAACTTTTTTATTGCCTTAAATGTTTCCATGTATAACAAGGTCCCCTAACTGATATGAAATCAATAAAACATATTAATTAATCAAGGTTGTCCATGCTTTATTTGGACAACTCACCATTGTGAAGTAATTAGGCCCGTGTTGTAGATGAATTAGCCTCCTTACATATAAATTAAATTGATTAAAGTGTGATCTTCATTTGTTGTAGTCTCTTTAAAATTCACTTTAGCTCATATACTTTGAATAAAACCATTAAATGCATAATCGAGCTTTTCCCCCCTTGATCGCGCAATTAGTTTAATTAGCACTTCTAATGGGTTTTTTTGGTGTTGAAGGTTGCAGTATAGTCTGATCCACATCATTAGGGCAATGTATTATCTATTAATTACTCAAATACTTTCAAATAATTCATGTTATGTTTAATATCTACTATTTTGTTTTTACCATTGATTAAGTTAATATGTAGTTTGGATCAAAACATAACGTTCTTCATATAAGATAACCTTAATACTTTCAAGTCTATGGATCACTTACACAACCATCATGTGAGTCTTTCAATATACACAAGTGATCTCTCCATATGAATTTATCAAGCAGGTCAATTCAATGTATATATTATTTAACAAACACCTACATAATAATTTTAGGTATTCTTAATACCTTACCTTATGAGAATAACTATTTTCTTTAATAAGAAAAAGAGCATAATATATATCGGTTTCAACAACTCTAATTAATATCCAATTTTAATATAGCATTGACCATGAATATTTATAAACAATACTTTGATACAATACAAATCTTCATATTTATAACCACTTTATAATTTTCTTTGCAAAGAATTTTTGTCTCAATGATTGAATTTTTACTCTAAACTTATTAATCAAACATAAATGAATAAGAAAAATAAAAGATGGATTTATTAAAAATATTTTTTTTACATGAACAAAATCAGTGTATAAGTGTAACCAACTATTTGATTACATTACACGTACACTAACAGCAAAATCACCAAGAGATTATATACATCTCAATTAATATTCTATGAAATTACAAATCAAATACATTTCATCAATAGCCCGTCAAACCAAGAAAACTAATTTTGAAAATGAAGAGGAATAAAGTGTTTCAAATCAAGAAGATTTTCAAAGCTAACAAGAAATTCAAAAACAAAATATCTAATATACCTATAAAAATCCTCAAGATCCAAATCCACCTAAAACAAAACCAAGAGATTCAATGGCTTAACTTTCAAATTCACCATGCTAACTTCCTTACCATTATGTTTTAAAAAATATGAAATCAAAATAAAGGATAAAGTCACTGGTAGACATGGAAATAAAAGCATTATTTTCAAAATTTTACCTATATAAGATATGTTTTATATGCAAGATGGAGGACCAATTGATATTAGGGGTGAGCAAAAAAACTGAAAAATTGATTACACCGAGAAAACCGGAAAAAAAATAATTGAAAAAACCGAATCGTGAAAAAAAACTGATTAAAATTTTGAAAAAACCTATTGGTTCGGTTTTATAAGCATAAAACCGAAAAAACCAAACCGAACCGAACCCAAACCCAAAAAAACAGGAAAAAAAACCGAGCAAAACCGAAAAAAACGAGTCAAACCGGTTTTTGTTCTAAAAACCAAACCAAAACCGGTCGATTTGAATCGGTTTCGGTTCGGTTTTGGTTTTTTTAAAATTTTAATTTAGTTATTTTTTTTTGATAAAAACCAAATTAAACCAAATATAATCACCCCTGATTAATATGGTCTCTAATCTACTAGGATTATCTTCATGAATTATTGTAGCATGAATATTTGAATGCTCCCTTGGCGTAGTGGAAAATTTGCTACATCGTTTATAAATATAAATTACTTTATTTTGTTTTGAAAAATGAGTTAATATAATCCCTTTAATTTTAAAACTAATTAATTAGTTTATTTTGTCCACTTTATTTTTTTTAATTTTTTTCTTTAAGAAATAAAAAAATAAAAAAAGTAAGTAATATGAAAAATCGGAGAGAAGAAAATATTTTTTAGAACAAAATAATATTAAATTAAGCATGGTAAAACTACATAGAGTAGTTTTGTAAAGTAAAGAGAGGTAAAACTGCATAGAGTAATTTATAAAAGAAGGAAAAAACGAAACCGGCATCCAATTTCAGTTTCTGCTCAACACGGCCTTGATTTAGAAATAAAATAAAGCCCTAATTAGACACCAGCAGTGCCATACCCTACCATACCATACCATGGAGGACTCAGAGGGAGTTCTAAGCTTCGACTTCGAGGGCGGCCTCGATTCGGGCCCCGCCAACCCCATCGCCTCCATCCCAGCGATTCCATCCGACAATTACGGCGCCGCAACCGCAGCTGCCCCCAACACCACAAACACAACCACCAATACCACCAACAACAGCCACTCTGGTGCGGCGGACATCCAGGCGGGTCGACGGAGTTTCCGGCAGACTGTATGTCGGCACTGGCTTCGAAGCCTTTGCATGAAAGGCGACGCCTGCGGTTTCCTTCACCAATATGACAAGTCTAGAATGCCTGTATGTCGGTTTTTTAGACTTTATGGAGAGTGCAGGGAGCAAGATTGCGTTTACAAGCACACCAATGAGGATATCAAGGAGTGCAATATGTAAGTAAGCCACTTTCGGTCAGTAAATATTAATGTAAATAAGGACATCATTTGAATCATCAGTAAGAAAAAAATGTGTGTGTGTTCTTGTAGGTACAAGTTGGGGTTTTGTCCGAATGGTCCAGACTGCAGGTATAGGCATGCCAAGTTGCCTGGACCTCCACCTCCTGTAGAAGAAGTTGTTCAAAAGATTCAGCAACTGAATTCTTACAATGGTGTGACCTCTAACAAAAATTTTCAACAACGGAATGCTGGTTTTTCTCAACAAATAGAAAAATCTCCCAATACCATCATAAAACCATCAGGAACGGAGTCGGCTAACGTGCAACAACAACAACAGACCCAGACACCACATCTTACAAATGGCCAGCACCAGCAACCACAACAGCCTAATCCTTTGAACAGAATTGCAACGCCTTTACCAGGAATATCTAGGTGTGTTCAGAGTTCTGAGGTCTTTTATTGAGTTTTGTAAATCAATTATTGTATTTTGTTTTTCTTGGATATTCTGGTTATCGTTATTAAAACTACACATATAGATGACTTTCTGTATCAAAAGTCTATGATCATCTAATAAAGCCCGTTATTACTTCAAACCTCTCTCTCTCTCTCTCTATCTCTCTCTCTCTCTCTCTCTTTTAATTTGCCCTAACTGTTCACCTGTGTAAGTTGGCTTGAAGGTCCCCAAACCCTATAATTTGCAAGGATTAATCCTATGCATTGAATCCTACTGATGCTAAAGTGAAATGGCTCTTGGCGTGCCTCAGGCATGAAGGCATCCAGCATCTCTTTATGTTCCATAAAGGGTGGAACAAATGGGATAGTTGCATCATTGCTTGAAGAGACATGCATCAGCTGTAACTATTCTTACTGTTCAATTTACTCCAGATTCTAGTCCTGTTTTTCTAACAACTTCTCTTGCAGTCAAGGCCCTTAAAACTGTTTCAAAAGATCATCTCCTAATCTTTGTTTGAAAAAAATAACTCCTCTTATGAAGTGGATGTTTTGAGAATGTTGCTTATTGTGTTTGTGCAAAAAGTTTGTGGATATATTTCATTGGTATATGCTTTTCAGGCTTCTCTTTGCTTTTGAGAATGCATTCTATACTTCTTAATTTAATGATGTTTTGCAACTTTCTCATATTATTATTATTTTTTCCTAAACAGTGTTGAGATATTAATTAATGCCTCACATACAGGGACAACTACTTTTCATGTCCTGATTCCTTGGGGCATAGCTGTTTGCTGTCAGATAACTTAGTCTAGTGTGATGGTATTTTAAGCTGTTGATGCAAAATGACTGACACCCACCAATATGTAAGTAACAAAGAACTCATGCAGGACATCTTTGAAGTATCTGTTCTGATAGGGTTTGGTAAAGAATTAGGGCATGGAAATTGGAGATTTAGAGTACAAGAACAGGGGATTTAGGGCATGGAATTTGAATTGGTGTGAAAGTAAAAGGCCACCAGCTTTCACATTACTAGTTATTCTAGGAATCACACCTAGAAGATAGAAAACCTAAGTAGGCATCTCACCTAGGGTTCCTAGGAGTCACACCGAAGATTGATTGGATGACACACCATTAAATCGTAATTGCTGGAAATGTTATTCGTAGATCTGGTTCTCTTAACAAAGCATACCAACATAGCTACTTATAGACTCCTCATACACCTAAAGCATTATGTTGTTGAATTCCAGGGCTTAAATCTTAAATAAGAAAATACTACCATTTCTATTTAAATCTACCTAATTAAGGACTAATAAGCCACTTGAACATAAAATAAAAACCTAGACCTAGATGACTTTCAGCAGAAATTATAAAAATGCCCTTGTGTTCAATAATTATAGAAAGAGACTATAATCCTGCTTCCTTTTGTTGTCTGCATCATGTGCGATTCCAGAAATTACAGAAACATCCTTGTGTCTGATAATTCCACAAAACTATTATAATCCTGCTTATTTGATGTCTGCATTAAGAACTTAATAATTCAGAAAAAAATAAAAATAAAAAGAACTTAAGCACAATGCCTGATTTTTCTTATTGAAATACCTTTCTCTTTGTTCCTTTTACTCTTTTGATCAACCAACTGTGAAACTTCTAAATTCTTCTCATACATGACTTCTAGTTTTAATGTCCACAAGGTGATAAATGAATTTGCAAATACATGCTGAACTTGTTCAGTTGATGCATTTTGTATTAGTGGTTGATAATTGTAAAAGTTGTGTTCATCCTTTGAAAGTTGGCTGTTTTTATAGCAACTGTATATTGGTAGGATTTGCTGTAGAATCAATTTTTCACTCAGACTGCTAAGGGAAGAAGTAGCTACAAGGGACCATTCTTCCTTTGCATCAAATGACACAGTAAGGTTCCTTAGAGAATTTGATGAATGCATGGTAAGTAATTGATGTTGCAAATGGTTTTAATAAGTGCATGCCTAAACAACCCAAAATAGAATGCTAGTTTGTTTTTCATGCTCTGTATTTTTATTGCTTTATGTTAATATTCATCCTCATCTATCTACGAACTCATTTAGTTATATGTATGTCTGTGTGTACATATACATGTATCTGTGTTACGGTCTGTTTTGGATTAGGAGGCGAGGGATAATTAGTAAGCTTTTGCTCGTGTTTGAAATTTTTTGAATGGATTAGGTTCCCGTGTGAGTCAGCTAAGAGTGATTAAGACTCAGTTGGTTTGTGTCCTCAAGACAGTAGTCCTATTTTTAAATTGTTTGGTAAACAAAAAAGATAATTGGGCTCTGCAATGCAGTTTAAGCCTTAAAACATAATTTTGGGAATTTGAAATGTGTTCTTAAACAAGCTTGTAAACATGAACATAAAAATTCAAGCTGTAGATTCGTATGTAATGGTGTATGATTCCAAGTTTGAATGATCCTAGGATGACTGCTCTGATTGTGTGATTTGTAATGAGTTGCAATGGATGGGAGAAAATGTCACTTGGAATTTGGCTGATATAATGAATGATGCAGGAAAAGTATGAAGCAACAAGTAATAATAAAAAGAACGGCTGAATTTAATAAAGAATGAACTTGATATGAGTGAACATATAAACTTATGATTTTGATAAAGAGAAAACATCCTGAAAAGCTGTGAATGAATCGGGATGACATTACAACTTGGAATAGGAGTAAGAAACCTACAATAATAAGAACACTTAAATTAACTATAGCCCTCGCATTATGTTCCCAGGTTAAAGCAAATTGTCCCCGTTTTGGCACATCAAGCATATAGAAGTCCTAGATAGTAGCCTCATTTTATGATAAAAATTGTTGAGCAATTAACATGTACTAGCGATTTGTCTCACCTGTTTGATTCCCGGGCCATTATATCATAAGTGAAGCCCTAATTTCCATTGTCAACATTTGTTGCCACCATATAACTTTCTAGAATCCTTTCTTTGAGACTGCATTATACATTTAGGAAAAGGATAGTGTGGGTAATCTGATGAATTTTTCATAAGTTGCTTTACGTTCTCCTTGTGTCTACTTGATTTTTAGTGACATCATAAAGGGGTAGGCATCATAGATTGGCGGGGAATCCCATTTTTCACTGGTCAAGAAGGTACAGACATCATAGTTCGGTGGAGAATCCGAATTCACTTCAACAACGATACCATCTTCAGAATAATGACACTGGAAATTAACATTATGATGCAGCCTAGGGGACAAAGTCTGATTTTCAGTGAATATGTGAACAAGGTCAAAGCTGTAATTTCAGTGATTTCCATGTTGGAACTTTTTGCAAGAGAATAAAGATTTAGTGCTTGCTAATAAAAAAAGCATTCCTAAAACATAGAGGAGGTTCCTCATTTACAATTAAAATATCTAAATTCTTAACTTAGTTGATTTAAGCTTTCTGAATGGGAACAAGAAACCTTGATTTAGAACAACTCCTAGTTAATGCCCTTATAATATTGGGGTGATAGAGAAATGATGTCAAAACTGCTAAATTAACTAAAGGAAGGATTAATTAATAATAGCTCCTCTAATGGGAGAATAGTAGGAGTATGCACTCAACTTTTATTATGCTGATACCTAAGAAAAACCAAAGATCCAGAGTGAGGGATTATAGCCCTATAAATGTTGTCAAAGCTTCATGCATGATTTTGTTGATGGTGTTATGAAATAGGCTTTCTTGCAGTGTTGGTGCTTAGTAGATACAATTTTTGATCCTAGAGTGTATGCATGGTTCGTTAGTTATAGAATGCTGCTTTGGTGGCTAATTAGGTGCTAGAAGATGCCAAAGAGTAGGAGGGTAGTGGCGTTGAAAATGGGTTCTGAGAAGGTATATGATTATGTAATTTAAGATATTTGAGTTTATAGAGGAATTCCTTTGGAGCTTCCTTTTCTAGCATCCCTTTATATTGTTCTTCTTTTAAGATTCCAATTTTTTGCAATGGGAATTTCTTATGATCTGTCATAAGGTCAGTTATAGAGACCATGTTATCAGCTGAGGGGTGTGTTGCTACACTAAGGTTAGAGGGGCTTCTAGTACTGGTTAGTTTGTGTGGAGAAAAAAAATTTCTTAATGGAAAAATGGCTTTGAAGCTTTCCTCTTGAACCTCATTTCCTTTGGCACAGAGGCAGTCACTGAAAATGTGTGGTCTTCAAACGAATGATTGTTATTCCCACTCTAGGATGGCTAATCGTGAATGTGAATCCTTGTAAATTCATGTCATCAGTTTCTCCTTGTTTCTCCTAGTTGGTAAGGTTTATGGGATAGGATAGTCCTTTTGACATTGCAATGGGGCTTAGCTCTAGAGGCTTTATAGGAATCTCTTTAGCTGACACGAGGTGGGACTGGAATGCTCCCCTATCTTTAGTTTCACCTTTCAAGGGGTACATCTTCCTAGTCTCCTTGAAATTTTATTCTCTTTTCTTCTAGTACATTTTCTCATATACATGATAAAATTGTCTGTATTATGGTGAGTTGCACGGGATACATGGCATCAATTGTTTGAGTTGGTAGAGAACCTTGGATATTTCAAGTAAGGTTGCTGGTTTCCTGTCAATTTCCTACGAGGGTAATGGGGGAAGGAAAGACCATGAAATTGTTATGCGTTCTGTGGCCTATGCGACAATTTGGTGTATTTTGTTGGAGAGGAATGCTAGAGCTCTTAAGCTCAGTTTACATAAAGAAATTGTTTTTAGATAGAAAAGTGTTTCTTGCTTCATTATGGTGTCATGCTTCAGGTACTTTTAGAGGAGTTTCTTTAGCTGACTGAGGCGAGATTGGAATGCTTTATTGTTATAGTTTTGTTATGCTTTGTTTCTTAGATTGGAGGATGGCTTGTTCTCCTAACTGTCTCTGTATAATTTCTTCTTTTCATTTATGAAATCTTTTATTATCTACAGAAAGGCGGCTTCATCAATGCTAACACCCTAGGTTCAAGCTTAGAAATAATAATAAAAAAAAACATAAAAAAACATAAGTTGCAGATCTAAATAGTTGTTTCTTTTAGCCTTCACATGGTTTCAATGAGGTTATTTTGATCAATTTTTATTTGAAAGTCTCAAATTTTAGGAATAATGCTCTCAAAGTATAGAATTATCCATTCCTAAGACAACTGAAAAGGCAGGGATGGCTAAACTATAGGATAGTCCGCTAAGTTAGATCATCTAGTTGAACTGACCTTTAATTGATGACCATATACTTCATAGTTTATAAGAACTAAAATCAAATATCATTTCTCTATTCTTCACTATGCCAGAATCTACCTGGAAAGACAGGAAATGAAGTACTCATAGAAGGTACTGAATGAAGAGTGATGACATGGAGTATGGTGTCATGATGAGTTGCCAATGAACTGTGATTCTCTTGTTAAACTTTATAGATATTTGGCTTAAGTTTTGTGACTGACTGGTTATTCATTGTTGGTGTTTTTGGGACAGAACATGGCAAGTTAATGATGAGACTAAATTTCTGCTTGACAAGGGTTTTTTGGGGACGAAGAGGATATTTTTTTGTGCTGTAAATTACTCATTATTAGGAAACTATCCTTTGTATTTGTGATTTAAACTGGTATGGCTATCAACTATTAATTTTGCAGTGAATCATAGGCCTATCTGCCTCTCAGCAAGGCTGCAGGTCCTTGTGCTTTCTTGGTATGGTGATGAAATTCAATGAATGGATGGATGTTTAGAGCTGATATCCTTTCAGTGGCGAAAGTTTATCTTCTATTAGTTTTATGAGCATTGTGCTTTTAAAATTGGTGGTTTATAAGGTGCCATGGTTTGGGATTTTTTATTTTCTATTAATTGAAATGCTCATAAAACTAGGTTTTGTTTTGCCCCATCTGCTTGTATACTGTTAGAATCTATTGAGAATAAGTGGGAACAGGCTTTTCCCTGACTTCCCATATAAGTGGTAGGTTGTTAGCATGTGTGTTTTAGGTGTTTGAAATTCCTCTCAGCTTATTACTTAATTTTAGATACAGTTGTTATTGATAGTATAAAGCCTTTCAAATGCGTTTCCTTTTGAACATCATTAATTGTTTTCAGTAATGCAACACATCTTTCATGCTGATTTACCATTTTATATTTGCATCTTGATTTCTGTCAATAAGCAAATAAGATGGGCGTGGAGAGGTGAAAGTGATTTACAGGGGAAGTATCTCCTTCATCCTGATTAACTAAGAATGCAAAGTTTCATTATGGTTTAAGTTGCAAAATTCTCTGGTGATATCAGTTTCTATTTTGCTACTGATTGAGAATGTGGGCTTGTGTAAGTAGGAGTTTCTTTGTGCCACTGGACCTCATCACCTTGAAGTCCTCATGCTAGTGTTTAGGATGTTCTGCATGCTGTATGTGGGTTTCTCTGGCTGCCTGGTCAAGCTGCTAGTAGCCTGTTCTTGGTTTTTATTAATACATGAGTTCACTTTATTTCTAATCTACTTTTTGTATTTTTTCTGTTTATTGAACTTCTACTGTGTGATTTGCTTTCCTTTTAATTGTACTATTGCATTGCATTGAAAAAGACATTGTACTCTACCAATTATAAGTTGGGGGTTGATTTCAGTGTCTTTCGGCACACCTTGTTTATAATTAAATTGCAAATTTCTCTTTTCCATAATTGAATGCACTAACTTATTTGTCCCATATATGGAATTTAGGTACTTTATTGTTAAGAGTTGCAACCGTGAAAATTTGGAGTTATCTGTGCAGCAAGGAGTATGGGCAACTCAAAGGAGCAATGAAATTAAACTGAATGAAGCTTTAGACTCTGCTGACAACGTGATTTTGATATTCTCAGTAAACCGGACTCGACATTTCCAGGTAAATTTGGAATTTATTATTCAGTGAGCTGTTTAATTTGGTAGTTTGGATCCCCAACTTTCCCTATAAAAAATTGTTTTGGATTGGTTTTGATTAAAGGCTGCTACTTGGCTAACTTGGTTTCTAAGTTGCATCAAGTTGCCCTTGTTTGCTCTGACTGAGATGCTAAACCTGAAATTGTGTATGGTTGATAGGGTTGTGCAAAGATGACATCCAAAATTGGTGCTTCTGTTGGTGGGGGGAATTGGAAATATGCACATGGAACTGCGCATTATGGGAGGAATTTCTCAGTCAAATGGTTGAAGGTATTCTTTTTCCCTCTACATCTAGTCTGTTTCTTTGAATTTGTTTCTGCCTTTAGTGATAAGACATGATACTGTAATTATAAAATGACTATCAGTGTTTTAATCCGAAGTGAAGTATGATAGATAAATTGAGAAGAAAGTTGTTTTGATTTCAATTGGAGTTTAACAAATTTGATTGATGTGAAAGTTTTGCATTTTATTTCTCTCATAACTACATCTTGTTAGTTATAAATTAAAAAGGATTTATGCAGATACCTCAGGCTGCAACCAGGAAGGTTTAGTGCATGATGTGGGACAGGTTCCAGTTTTTATCACACAAATGCTCCTTGGCTTGGAAAATGGAGATTTAAGGTTTTAGATTAAAGAAAAGTGTTACAGGGTTTGTTGAGTTATTAGACAATTAGCATAACATTGTACATAGATGATAGATAACCTTATGTCGTGTTTACTTTTAGAATAAATTTTCCAATTTTATCTCCACTTTTGTCATTATTCTAAACTCAAGTTGTCCATAAAAACAAGCTTACTAACTGGTAGTTCTATAAAACAGAGAATGAGGTCCTTGTTTGGATTGTTTAAAATAATGAATGTCAAAAAGATTACATAATAGATGAACCAAAGAGGGCCTTTGTTTATTAAAGAGGAGAATTTGGAAAACAAACTTTTAGTAGTTTTCTTTTTTTCTAGAGAACTGGAAAAACCGAACACATGTTCAAAGTAAATACTAATTGGTAAACATTTTCAAGAAATCTTTTCTAGACAACTAGACTCATGTAAGTACTACTTAAAACATCAAACTAAGTGTTTAACTCTCATTACTCATGCTTAATGCACCATACTATCTTAAGGAGCCAATTGCTGGATTTTTCTTTTAAAAGAGGGTATTCTCTATTAAATTAAATGATTACATTAGCATGTATATTGGGAATCAAAACTCGTAATGCTAATTAGACCTGAACTAAATAATGAAAACTTTTATACTTATGTGGAATAAGGAATAGAACAAGAAACTCAAATCTTCATCATGAGATGATATTTTATATATCGCTAGAATATAATTTACTTATGTTTCACATAAAAATTAAGCTGATAACATGGTCACTTAAAAGTAAGCTTAAAATTCCCATGTTGTCGAGGATGGGCTAGTGACATGTTTTGCCCTTGTATTTTTATATGGAAGTTGCTCCTAATTTTATTTTTATTTTTTAATAGATTCTACCCTTGTTTTGTAGGTTATGTAAAAAATCTGCCCGTGTAGTTCCTTTGATTGGGTGCCATGTGTTAAAGATTTGTGCATAACAGCATAAGAAAATTACATGTGGAAATTTTAAAAATAATAAAAAAAGAAATAAAAAAACCAATTTTGAGTATCAAGGAAATTAAATTAAAATTATAGGAAAAAAGATTGGGTTTTTCAAAATTAGAAATTATAAAAATACTAAAGAAATAAATTAAATTATATTTATTAGGTAAAGTATCTTTTTTCCTCAAATTTAAAACAAAGGTTGGATTTTTTAAAAGTAAAAATTAAATTAATATTTATAAATTAATTAAAATGTTATTGAAGAAATTAAATTAAAAATATTGGGTAAAGTATACAACCTTTATTCCTAAAATTTTAATTCAATTTCTTTACTATTCAAATTTGGCCTTTTCTTTATCCCCCTTCACTTTTTTTTTGAAACTTTTTGACCATTTGTTAAAATTTCACGTGTAATTTTCTTTTGCCTTGACGAATTGATTTTTTATATGTGGTATCAAATACAATAGAACTGGACATGAGGTAAACAACCTTATGAAACTTATAGTAGAAAAGAGAATTCATAAAAAAAAATCATTGAGAGACAAAATCCATAAAAAAATAACAGTATAGGGGTAAAAAAATGTGCCATTAAACCTGGCACAGGCAATATCTTCAAAAGGGGTATCAATTACTTCGGTAACGCTAACTAATTCTGGTTCTTTGATGACAATCTGACAAAATATATATCTTGAAATGTATACAAAGGTACTGTATTTTTTAACTTGACTTTGAGGCTGCTTTAATTAGAAAAGCAACAATGGCTTGTAGAGAGAACTAGATTCCTAAAAGTCATCATGCATTATTTATTTGTTGTGCGGAGTCCTGACTCCTGAGTGGCCTTGCTCATGATTTTGGTGGCTTCTCCATGTGAACTGTAACATATGGAATATGATTTGTTTTGAATTCACAACTATCCTTTCTCCAAATGTTATATCATGGCTGGCAGAAAAACAAAAACTGACTGCTTCTGCTTTTCAATTTCATATTACCATAACAGATTATGTGCATTAGATGCTTGTTATTGAATGTGAGAATTCAAAATCTGGGGATAGCCATTAAAATTATAAAAAATCTCGATACATTAGTTTTTGTGTATATTTAAATAGCACAAATATATGACATAGCTAATTGCAATTTTCCTTTTGAAGTTGTGTGAACTGTCCTTCCACAAAACTCGCCACTTGAGAAACCCATTCAATGAGAACTTGCCGGTGAAGGTACTGTCTTTGGTCTTCGTCTATTTATTTTTTTGTTCTTGTATCCCCCATCATTGTTATTTTTGCATTAGTGCAATCATCAGGAAATGTAAGTACCTCTGATAATTGAGCTCCACATTTGAAATCATTTATATCAATATGATTTCACTGCATTTCTTTTGTTATGATTGTTTTCTTGGTTGAAATTTCACTTCTTGGAGCTACAAGCTGTAGTCAAGTCCTAATATTAGTCCAGCTAGTCTTTTCAATTCTTCATTGATGCTATAGTGTGTTTGCTTATTCCAAGCAATATTTGTACTTCTCATGAACGCAGATTAGTAGAGATTGTCAAGAGCTAGAACCCTCTATTGGCGAGCAGTTGGCGTCCTTACTTTATCTGGAGCCAGATAGCGAACTTATGGTATGCTTGTTCCATAATTTTTTTCTTTCATCTAAACACGGTGAATTAGATCAAGAAGCACTTGAACAATTAAGAGAAAATGAAAATGAGACTGAAAAAAAGAATGATGTGTTGTGCCATTGCCCTTTCCTTTTTTGGCAATTAAATGCAGTCGCATTTTGAAGATTTTGCTCTTGATAATCTTAAAAAAGTTTATTGTCCATTTTCCCTGCATTTAGAATGTGGTAACAAAATATGAGAACATACAATAGAACTTACAGTCATGTAGATGCATGTAAACATGTATATCAGGTTGTCCCACAATTGGTAAGGGATCATGTGAAATTAGACAAGATATTAGGTTCACAGCTTAACAACCAAAATAGGTTTTAACATGGGATGGAGGATGTTGCTTTTTTGCATGATTGAGATGACCACCATATAGTATTTGTACTTGAACAACGTTTTCTATTATAGTTTTCTTAAATATTTTCGTTGAGTTCTTGTAGATTTTGAAAAATGATCAATCAAGCACATTTTTCTATAAATGCCCTTTCAAGGGTATATAAACCATTGCTACATAAGTGATCAAATTTCTGGAACAAATATATATATTGTATTGATTGTTTTGTGAAATCTACAAGAACTGGGATAGAAAGACATTTAAAAAAGAGGAACTCATGTACAAAATTCAATCAAGTTTAGATTCCAAAGTTATGGTTATTTCTTGAATGATTTGTATGATAAACAGGGTGGGTTTGCTATCAACTTGGTGGTTTTTCACAAACGTAAATGGTGTGCCTTTGGATTGTTGGTGATGCAGTTTCTTCACATTATTGTTCCATTTATGCGATGCTCTATAGCGACCTAGGTGTAATAGGTGCAGGCTTTTAGTGTATCCAATAATAATAATAATAATAATAATAATAATAATAATAATAATAAT
>Ga0325411_1003673_pt1 | contig 17321 bp, 4 predicted proteins | sample PopdelMetagenome_13_FD_206181 | JGI IMG/M metagenome (GOLD analysis project Ga0325411, IMG submission 206181) | Populus deltoides microbial communities from Bellville, Georgia, United States - Xylem-PdIQD-R4 | ecosystem: Host-associated > Plants > Phyllosphere > Stem > Wood/Secondary xylem...
GATATACATAGAACTCTCTCTCTCTCTCTCTCTCTCTCTCTCTCTCTCTCTCTCTCTCTATATATATATATATATATATATATATATATATATAGATTTTGCTGACCTCCTGTCCGCCAATAAAATATTAGCAGCGGCCGTTCTCGGTGGTGCTCCATTGTGGTATATTCCTTTGGAAAATCAAAGTGGCCAAAGCATCTTGCCTCCAATAACTAGGATATGCCATGCAACAAGCAACCTTCTTAATCATACCTAGCCTCTCTTTATCTTGACTCTTTGAAAATGCATTCCTATATATGAGAGGCCCCTCTCGGGATATTCTTTGGCATTTTAAACATGAATCGCAGCCTCCATATATGCAGGTCGGCAGGTTTGAGAGGACATGGCTTGTTTTGGAGACCAAAGTTCTTACTTTCTTATCTCTATCAGCTAAAATCTTGAATCGCGAACTTGTAAAGCCCTAAGTTACCATTCCCACGAACCCAAATAGAGCCCAACCACCAATCACATGAAAGCAAGGCGCAATTGAGCAGGCTTTTCATATGGACAAGTAGATTTCATTATGTCGAGATAAGTCTCCTTAAATTTTTTACAGCATAAAAAAATAATTATACAATGATAGCGCTTCTAAAGAATAAACAAAAATTTGAGATTCGGGTATTGATTGAAATAGATTTAATAAATTTAATAATATAATTATAAAAAGAATTAATAATGATGATGATGATAATAATAATGACTAATCGATAAAAAAAAATAAAAATTTGCTAATATTATAAAAATATACCATCTAAATATTCTTAAAAGATCTCAACGATCTTATTTCATAATAAAAAAAATTAAATGAGAATATGATAATCTTATAAAGACAAAACAAAAAAGAAAATCTAAAGCTCACTCACTACTAAATCAAACGTTGAAGAACGAATTGAAAAAAATTAATTTTAAAAAATAATAAAAAACTTGACTTTAGTCAGCATGCCAAACTCCTAACCCACTTGTAAGGTCAAGATAACCCCATACAAAAAAAAAAAATAATAATGAAAGCCACCTCTTAAGCAAACTGAATAATGAAAGGTGAAACTAAACAAAAACCAATTAAAAAATAATGAAAAAAACTTGAGTCATCAAGGTTAACTAAATTAACATGCGACTCAGAATATGAGATTAGAATAACCTCATAGAAAAAAAACAGAAAAATTCACAAAATTGAAGCCCTAACAACCTAATGTTGAAGGGAAAAATAAAAACAAAAACCTAAAACAAATATCAAAGACAAATCGGGCTAATCTTCAAAATTAATAACATAGGTTATAAGACTAAATTACCCCATAAAATTCAAACTTGTAAAAAATCATAAAGCAAAATTGCAAATCATCCAAAATTAAAAAACAAACACTACCATAAAATTAACAAATAGCAATGGAAACACCAACATATAATATTTAATCGCTACTTTCTAATAGAAATAGTGATGGACAATTTCTAATGGTAATAATGATGAAATATGTTTTGTTGGTAATTTTCCATGGAATTGCTGAAGAAGTGTAAAAAATAAAAAAAAATCAATAAAAATATCATTGAAAATTCTGTCAGAAAGTCAACACATCATTATTTACCAACAAAATTGCAAATTAGATAACTCCATCAACAAATATAAATAATTTATAACCATCAATTCCCTCCCCCCTCGTTCTTCTTCTTTGTCATCCTCCTGCTAAAACAAAATATAGGTTGCTCCTTATTTTCTCACAAATCTAGCCACCCAAACTCATTGGTGTCGATCTACATCTATTAGTAGTTTCAACATTTATTGTTGATTTTTTTTGTGAAGCTTTGATATACAAAATAAGAAAACCTACCTATTCTTTTGTGACCCATTTATGTTTTTGGTTAATTTATTAAATTTGTATGCGTATTTATAATTCTCTTATATATTTAAGTGTTTCAAAACTTTTTCTTAAAGAAATTTATTGTATTAATGTATGATTTGTATGTTATAGTTTGTTTGAGATTTGGAGGAAATTGATTTTTTTTTTTTTATCATTTGATGAAATTGAGTTTGATTTTGTAACTTAGATGTGTTATAATTGAAGAAATGATGGGTTGTTTTAATGGGTATCAATTATATTTTGTCGGTTTTATTGTTAAGTTGAAAATTTAGAGAAATTTAATTTTTTATGGAATTGATAAAATCAATATTATTATATATAGGTTTTATACGCAATGGGTGATCATTTTTGGATGTATTGAGATTCACCTGAAGGTTTTATAGGCAATATTATATTCAAAGGGTTGATGGTAATTTTATTAAATTTTATATCTTATAATCCAAAACATATTTGTGCAGGTAAAATTAGATGTCCATGTGTGAAGTGTAAGAATAAAAAGTTCCACAATAAAAATATTGTGATGATTCATTTACTTAAAAATGATTTATCAAGAAATACTTATGTTGGTTTGCACATAGAGAACTCTATGTTTCTTATAAAGACCACTGTCAACACCAACAACCACTACAATAACAGCCAGTATAAATACCCAGCTACAACAACTCTATAAGCAATAGTGATGAAGGAGAGATTAGAAGAGAGGAGAGAAGATCGAGATCTTTCCCAACAATGATCTCCCACCTCTACCAGCGATTGTTTTATAGCCACAACAAAAGCAAAAAGGAAAAAAGGCAAATCTAAACCAATAAACCATGCACTTCCCACATCATTAGAGCATTTATCTACACACCACCAGTCATGGTAGTGCTTGAGCTACACATGCTGACATTGTCGAACTAGTTCTAGTAGCGTCCAATTAACCTAGCTACTTTAGAAAGTCAATTTCAAACCCTAAAAATAAGCTTTTGATAAATTTTAATGTATTATTGATTCCCATGTATATTATAATGATTTGTTATGGTTATTAGAAGTTTTGGGGTACATATTGATGTGTGGCAACTCTAGGGTCATGATACCATCAATGTTTTTTTTTAAGGTGGAATAAGGTTAAATCAATACACCACGATCCTGGATGTAATTCTTTTTTTATCTCATAATGAAGTTTTATATGTGTTGGCATTGTGCTTGAATTATTATGATGTGTTTTAATGGTGTTCATATGGAATATTATGGTGTTTTACTGGTTTTATTATTTACTGACCCGTCTAGGATAAATATATCATCACTAAGTACTGTCCTAATGTGTTGATTATAAGTAATGAAAATACTTAATACATTACTTTATTGTATTTAAAATATCTTTCACTTTGAAATATGGTGGTTTCTTAATAGTTTTAGTATTCATATACTCACATATGATAAATGAACCATCACTAGGTGCTATCATAGAGTATTGATTGGTGGGTAATGGAACTGCTTAATACATTACTTTATTGTATTGAAAATATTTTTGGAATATCTTTCCCTTTTACAATGTTGTCGTATATTAATGGTTTTATTATTCACAATCCCACATAGAATAAATGAATCATTATTAGACATTGTCTTAAAGTATTAATTGATGAGTAATGGAACTTATTAATATATTGCATTATTGTATTCAAAATATATTTGAAATACCTTTCCTTTAAAAATATTATGGTGTGTTAATAGTTTTATTGTTCACAAACCCACCTAAAATAAATAAACTATCAATAGGCATTGTTCTAAAGTGTTGATTAAATTGCTTAATATATTACTTTATTGTGTTCAAAACATCTCTGTAACATCTTTCTCTTTGTATCATTATGGTGTATTAGTGATTTTATTATTCACATACCCACCTAGAAAAAATGAATCGCCATTAAGCATTGTCCTAGAATGTTGTTTGATAAATAATGAAATCTTTTAATACATTACATTATTGGGTTCAAAATATTTTTAAAATAACACATAATTCCTTGTAATTTTGTTTTTTTGAATATGTATAATAATGCTATTTCTTTGTTTTTTTTTTTCACGATACTCCAACAACACCCTTCAAAGCTATTATTCTAGCTATCTAGTTAGTCACTTTTAAAAAATAAAGTCACCTATGGTGACAATATTTTTTTAAAATTTATAAATGAAAATATTTGTAAAATCTTGACTTTAAGTTTTAATTGCAAATATTATTTGTAAATAATCCTATTGTTGTTTGAATTAGGACGTTTTATGTTCATGATGGTGTTTGTTTAATATATATATATATATATATATATATATATATATATATATATATATATATATTTGTTTGTGACAACTTTCATTGAAGATGTAAGTGGATTTGGGATGAATCGGTGTTATCTCACATAGACCTATTAAGTGTAAATGGTAGCATTTAGACCTGTTTCAATCAATATAGTTTCATATGGGCTTATGCCCATCAATTTCTCACCATCCAATAAGTCCAATGCTCACTTTTTAAAAGGATTTGACCTTACTACTAAGCCTATGTCCCAAATCAATGCCGTAGTTTACTTTATTCTTTTAGTTTTAATAACAAATACACACATACTAGTTTAGACAAAATCATAACGTGTAAGCATATTAGGTATATTTATCATTAAGATAAATATAAAGCAACTTACTTTAGATATGATATATGTAGTGATTATTATCTTTCTTGTTATATGACAAGTCCTTTATCTAGAATCTCTAAAGATTAATTAGGGTTTTTAGTCTCCATAAAAGTAGGTGGTGATTTGTTTTCAATTTTTAACTATTTTTACTTATAGTTTTATGGATTACCTCGAAGAAACTCAAAATATCATCGTTTCAATATTAATTTTTTTTATTAAAATAATTGTTTTTTTTAAATCAAACTAAATTTTGATCAAGTGAATCAAATCGTGTATAAACCCATCAAATCAACTATGTCATATCTTATTCATTTATAATTGGTTTAATTTAAAAATTGGTCAGTTGATAAACCTTCATTTTGCTATTAGACTGCGGAGTTTAATAATATTTTCAAAAAATTCTGGCGGTAATGGCGGGCAATTGTATTATGGCTCTGTTTATTTTTGTGTTTCAAAAACACTTTTGAAAAAATTTAAAAAAATTTTATTTTTTTTACTTCAAATTAATATTTTTTGGTGTTTTCAATATTTTAATACGCTGATGTCAAAAATAATTTTTTTAAAATAAAAAATATATTTTTAATGCTTTTCCGAGTAAAAAATACTTTAAAAAACAATCACAACCAGACTCTCAAACAAACTATACTATACTAGTATAAAAGAAGAAACATGATGGTGCCGTCAGTACATTTTGTGCACTGTACGCTAACCATATGAAGCAATAGTCTTTTGCTAATTGATCTCATAAGCTCGTCAAAGGACATAATTACTTGAATTGGCAGATGAATTTCCTGGATGCTAATTGCAAAGTCTACGAACTAAAATCTATAAAAAAGACAATAATTAAGGCAATGGCTTGCTCAACGAGGCATGAATCAATCAGATTTTGTCATAAAGAGGGAGGGGTCCCATCATGACTAACAGAAACATCCATTAAATTGGAGAGGACCCATCCTATTGCTGATGGTGATTCTAGAACCCTACCTCTCGACTTTGCCAATCGTGAATCGTGATGGCAACTCAGCTTCACATGCATAGACAAAAAAACTTGCAAATTCCAGCCAAATTAGCACGGTAGCTATCCCCTCGGTCTCTCTTGTTTCTAGTGCACCAAAGTAGACCCTAGACACGAGTGATCACATGACGTGGTGTTTGTAATTTCACGGTCTAACTGTGATTTTTAGAAAAATTAAAAGTGTTTTAGTTTTTAATTATTCTCTGTGTGTATTTTTAAATGGTTTTGATGTTTAAAATAAATTTTAAAAAAAATAAAAAATATATTATTTTAATATATTTTCATATAAAAAAATACTTTAAAAAATATTCATTACACTACCAAACAAACACTTAAAAACCAATGAAGTGTGGTTATGTTCGTGTTTTTAACCTTCCAAACTATACTTCATAAGTCAACACCATTTATACCATGTATGAAAAGTATGCTACTAAGATCAATGTTTCTCTTTGAGATGACGAGGCTATCTTGATTATGTTCTAACTATTTTATATAGGACACCACTACAATATATATTTGATTAAAAACCAGTTACATAACAAAAAAATATTTAGGACATAGAGAATTATTTAGCATTGTTATTTAACTCATTCTAGTGAACCAACCTTGAAATTTTTTTACCTGACTCTTTACCTAATATAGATCTAAAATTAAATCGTGTGAGAGTTGTTTTGGCGTAACCCGTCGACTTGACCGGTACAAAGACAACCTGACTGACCAGTAAAAAAATTAGGGATGAAATTGAGAAAAAATGATGAAATTAACAGAAGAAACCTCCCAACTTAACTCCTTACTTGGGTCGGGTTTAAAATTAAATTATGTGAGGGTTGTCTCGGGTGTGACCTAGTCCACTTAGCCATTCTAAAGATATCCCGAACGACTAGTAAAAAAATTATGAGAATGAAATTGAAAAATAAAAGAATGAAATTAACCAAAAAAAACCTTTAACCAGATTCTTTGTCTAACTCGAGTTTAAAATTAAATTACGAAAGAGTTGTCCCGATATCATTCAGTCGATTTAACTAGTCTAAAGGTAACCCAGATGACTATTAAAAAATCCTGAGAAAACAAAAGACGAGATTGAAAGGGGAAAAAAAGAGAAATAGAAAGAAAAAAAGAGCTGAACTAGAAAAAAAATAAGAAGAAGCTTCACTATTCATATGAATAATGAAGCTCCACTAAATATACCATATCTTTTAATAGGGAAAGGTAATAGGACCTAGAAAAGATGGTTATACCTGATTGATGACCATATAGAAAGATAGAAGATTATCATATTACAATTATTTAAAGTCCAAAAGAAGGCATTTGAACACAAGCATAACTTAGTGTATTAGATGTATTATTCTAGTGAAACAAGGTTGGAATCCTAGGACTTTAATTTTTCCCAGTATAATTATATAATAAAAAATAAAAAATAAAAAATTGATCATTATTAATAATACCTAAATTAAAAAAAAAATCCTATTTAGGCTGAATTCTAGCCCAAATAGTAGGGATTTTCAGCCCAATACCAAAACCAACCTTGATATGTCTAATAATGTCCTGGCACACCCTTCACACATTTTTTTGGGTTACTAAGAGCCACACATATAAAATTTTCAAGCACATATTTTTTCTATGCATACAAGACTTTTCATATGCAGAGCAAACCATTTTTTATGCCAATGAGACTGCTCATCACTAATATTTCCACCATTAGCCTGCATAAAACAACAACCAGGGCATAACATGATAACCAATAAGCAATCATGACTAGACAATGGTAGCTCATAAATTTCTTCATCAATGATATGTTTTTTTTTTTTATAAAAAAACCTCATGATTTGGGTGTATAAATACACTTAATCACTAGGTAAAATCCAGATCCCATCATTGACTATAAGCCAACAATGCAAAGGTGCCACACCGTGCCATGTAAGTTCTATCCACTCAAAAGATAGAGCTTGACTTAGCAATTAAAAATAAGGTTTAACAACACACAATCCCACTCTAGGCCATACAAAGCTAGCCATGCAAGACCATATCATTATAGACCATAAAAAACCAACCATTCTAGGCTCACTCTAGGCCATAAATTCTTTTTTTAATACATTTTTCTTTATATATTTCTTTTACACACACCACTCTCTTTTTAATTTTGTTGACTTAATCAACAGAAAGTCATCTGTTCCAACAGGGGACTTGTTTTATAGGAAAGCTCGTGGACTCGCGGTTAAGCCTAGTTACGCTAACAGTCGGGGATAGAGCCATGTAAAATCCAATTTCTGTCTAAATTTTTTCTAATTTCATTAGCAGCACGGTCTATAAGGAACTAAACAAAAGCTAGTTCATTCCCTCTCAATCATCATACTTTCCCATGACTAACAAAACTTTAGGACATGAAAAAATAATTGATCTTCCTGCCACATAAAATACAACTCCTTAAGCTCTCTAACAACTATCTCATTAAGTGCAAATGCTCAATAATGTGCTTCTAAACATACAAGAACAACATCGCACTTTCCATTCCATCAATAGAAAATACAACATATAGCTTCACTATGTGCACTAAAGGTCATAGAAAGCTCTAGTTTGATAAAATTTTGGGAAAATAACTTTCGAAGTATACCCGATACTCATACTTTATGAAGAAGTCGTCGTGTCTATAAAAAAAAAACTCATCTAAATCCTATCCACTAGCATGACTATCTCCATCAATAATGCTCATCAACAAAAAGACTCAGACATGAGACAACATCAATGATTGTATGGCATTCTAAGAATGAACACCATTTCCACCATAATAGAGACTCTCCACTCTATCACAAAGTGTTACACACTCATCTCTTCAAAGATCGTGTCACCGCGAAGGCTAATGTTGACAATTATGATGGTTTTACATATCCCAAAAGGCATATCCAAAGTGTCACAAACATCCCAAACCTTGTCGCACAAAAGTGTAACACTATGTAAAAGTTATCCTAATAATATTTCATGGATCTACTAGTATATGGTATCATAGCTTGAACCTAACTCTATCATTAGCTTTTATGATTTGTATGTTAAGCTTATCTTTTATTTCAGCACTAGCATTCCAGCTAAAAAGAGCACGACCAAGCTTTTTCACATCATTTAATGACAAGATGAAAGCATCAAAATTTATCTTTAGATACTCAATAAGAAAATGCTAAACAGGAAAAATCCACTAAAAGCAATTACCACTGAGGACTTGATTAGTGGAGTCTACAACTACTCATTATAGGAACACTTGTTATCATTTTTAATAAGACTTTTTTTATATATATATAAAACAAGTAATAGATAATCATATTTGAGTAGAAGAAAAAAGTGTCACCAGACACGGACAACCTCATTTTTAAAAATTAGAATCTCTACATTGTCATTAATCTTCTACTAGGGCATCATTCAAAAGAAGCACCAAGGGATGCATTTGTAATTGCTTAATATATTTTGAGCTCCTAACCACTCATATAATTACTGCTATTTTATACGGTATCTACCTCCAATAAAAAGTGGCACAAACACAAGAAATCCTAACAAGTTTTGACATTTTTATTATGACCACAATCATGACACTGAAGAACATCATGCCCTAAAAAATGAGATTGAAAAATTGATCTCTAGAGGATACCTTTAACAATTTATAAAGAAGAAAATGTAACATAAACAAACATTAAAAAGTCTTTGTCATGTACTACCCAAAATCATATAATTTTCAAAATTATATCTCTATCTTTTGAAATTTTTAAATGAAAATAGTAACTTTTTTTTGTCTTAAGTGAGAATGAAAAGTCTATATAGCAAGATCTCTATGACTCTATTAAAATCTCCAAGACTCCATGAAAATATCCATTACGAGATCTTCATGTCTTTAAATGTATCTCTATGAAAAATATTCATGATGAGATATCCATGTCTCAATTAAAATCTCCATGACTCTATAAAAAATCTTCACAGATGAGATCTTTATATCTCCATTGACATCTCTATACATGACTCCATGAAAAATTTTCATCGGGGATCTTTATTCAAATCTCTACATCTTCACACAATATTTTCTTATATAGTACTTTTTATGATGACAAAGCACTTTTTTTCTAGATAATAATGTTCTGGAATGGAAATTGATAAAATCATCTCTCCTTTGTAGGAAAAACTCTCATGTTAACAAAAGCCATAAAAATAAAACATTTATTTTTCATGATGGCACAGTTATAAAGGCATAGCCATAATGAAAACATTTTTCATACATACTTAGGCACAAATGTAATGTTTATATAACGAGTTTTTTACTCTTGCACTTTTATTGGTTAAAGTCTTTGAAACATGATTGTTTAAAAGTCTTGGAGGGGAAAATGATAATACCTGATTTTTTTTACAAAAAATATCTAATTGCCAAAACTGTCACAATTTTCAACCTAATACCAACATCAATCCCAGCTTGTCCAATCTTACCTCGATATACCTTTCTATAAATTTTCTTGGGTTTCCCAGAGTCCCATGCTATGTGCACAATCTTTTTATGAACACTTTTTTAAATACATACACAACTTTTCATATGCAGAGTAGACACCATTTTATACGCCAGTGATACTACTCATCATCAATAGCACACATGAAACAAACAACCAAGGAATAACACAATAACCAACGAGCAACCATGACTCAGCTATAACAGCACATAAATTTCTTCACTAATGATACGTCTCATTGTCTATAAAAAAAAATCCAAGATCTAGGTGTATAAATACACCTAGTCAATATGCAAAATCCATCTCCCATCATTTGCCAAAAGCTAGCCATGCAAATGTGTCAGACCATGACATTCAAGTTTTAGCCATACAAAAGATAGAGCTCGACTTAACCATTGAAAGTAAAGCCTAGCAACACACAATTCCACTTTAGATTGTACAAAACCAACTATGCAAAACCATGTCATTCTAGAAAATAAAATCTAAGTCATTCAAGACCATGCTATACGAAGTCTTTCATACAAGGTCATGTCATTTTAGGCCAGCTTTAGGCCATAAACTCTTTCTCTTTATACATTTTTATTTGTATTTTGTTTTTCATACTCACCACATCCATCTTGTGCTTATTGACTTAATTATCAGAGGATCTCTTATTTCAACTAGGGACTTGTTTTGCATGAAAACTCATGGACTCGTGGTCAAGCTCAATCACACCAACATCCCTAAATATAACTATAAAAAAATCCAATTTCTATATGAAATTTTCCTGATTTCATCAATTATATAATTTAAGTTTTATTCATCAACGACATAGAAAAACAAGGCAATATTAAGGGACTTAATTATTAGATTTAGGCATTATTGCCTTAATCATGCATTAGCATAATTTCATTAGGCTTGTTAAGGGTCTTAAGTACTTTGTTTTTTTTTAATGAAATTATAGTTTACGTTTTCAATATCAACAAATGATCTTTTTCTGTAGCCTTTTTTTTCATAAATTTTTTCCTATCTTTATTACATATCCTATCATCATTTGATTAAATAAAAGAAATATTCCAAAGGTTTCTTTGCAACAATGCACAAGCAGTGTGTTTTGCTTATTTTTTAAAATATATTTACATCAAAATTATCAAAACATTGTTTTTTGAATTAAAGTTTCCTTTTATGATTTTTATAAGTTGTTGTCTATCAAATAAATATTTTGGTTAAAAAAGTACCAAAATAAAAGATGTGGGTTAATAAGTTGAAGGGATTTTGGTTAAAAAGATACCTTTTTTATCTTTATCTATATATATATATATATAGAGAGAGAGAGAGAGAGAGATAAGCAAGGAAAAAACTTGAATGAAATTCAAATTGTTACTTTTCTTAAACAAAATTTATCAGCATATAATTACATAAAAAGATTTATTTTGCCATACAACATGAGATTAAATGTCTTAATTTACATTTGTTTTTTAGTTTTCTAGTTAAAAGAAAAGGATCTCTTTTAAAAAAAACTTAAAGTTGTAATTTTCATAATATTGTTTATTGCATATACCACTAATGAACAATACCATGCCAAGAGAAAATTATTGATTTTATTAAAATGATGTGTCTATATATATTATCACCCTATTTAACTTGTTTTTTTTATGATTTAAGAATTACTTTCATAAAAAATATGTTCACGTCTTATATAAGTTTAAAAGATCATAAATTATTTAGTTTTTAAAAAAATACATTTGTTTACATATATTTAGTATAGTCTTTATTGATATTTTATATATCTAAAGCATGCATAACAATAAAATATAACCAAATCCTATTAACCTGCTTTAAATATTTATAAGCATTACATAGTAACTAGTACAACATAATTGTACAACATATTTTCTTAAACCTTTTTTATACCACAGAAAACAATTATAATTATAAGCACAAATTATTTTATCAACTTAAGAAACCCATTTCAAGCTTCAAACCAATTGATGGAAATTTCTAATCCATCAATTTACAACTAAAGCTAGCATAAGTATATATCCAAGCTCGGTGACCCGTTGTTTATACATAAAGATTAAAAAAAAATCAACGAAAATAATTATAAAAAAACCTCAAAAGAAATAATTATTTCAGATGATAATTATAAGGGAAAGTGATGAGGTCCGACTTTATCTCATGGGTTTAAAGGCCAAGTTAAGGCTTGAGATAAGATTATCAATGTCTTGGTTCTGACAATCTAATCTATCTTTTCTTGATGAAATAGTTGATAGATTATTCTCAATACCCACAAAAGGTTTCCTCCTTAGAGTTTTGAGATTCTCTAATGATTATGTCAATATCATATGAGAGAAAAATAATCTTATTTTAGAAGAAAGCCCTAGAAATAGATTTATATTATTTGTAATAGAGAATCGAACCTCATTAGTGTTGGTTACATTGGTTTCTTTTATAGCTCCAGAGATCCCTTCTTTCATGAAAGGGGGAAGGTTTATATATCAGCCAAATATCTTTCACTTGCCATGATGAAATATTTCTGACTTATTAGAGTAAAATATCTCTGATTATGGGTTTAGTGGTTCACCAGAACAACATACAAGCCTGGGCTCATCGCTTGGTAGAGCCCAATAATAATAGGCCTGACATTTTGTTAGACCTACATAAGCCTAGACTTAGCATTTGGTTGAATTTGGAGACGATGGGTCTGCTAGTTTGCTAGACCCATACATATTTGAACTCAACACTTGGTTAAGCTCATTAATGGTAGGTTATCAGCCTAAACTTTGCTCATTTATTCATAAAGGAAGGATTTAGAAAAAAAACAAAAAATGTTAATCCGTCATAAAGTAATTAAACAGACATGCAAATCCATATCAAAGGGAATGAAAATAAAATTTAATAAAAAAGTAAAGTGTGAGAGCTTAAGTAAAATCAAAAATAGAAATGTAATAATTATACTAAATATTAAAATGTGTGGGATATTCATTGCAGATGCCAGCATTGTTCACGCACACACAGATCATTATGGATGACCCTGATCATTTTTTGACAATTCATTTTGGTCATCAAACTTTTATTTTAGGCAATTTGATCCAAATTTAAGGCTGATCTCTTCTGATTTCTTAGTCAATGGTGGGATTGGAAGAATAGGTACCAAAAAAAAAAAAAAGACGTCAAACATGGGTGGTGTTCTAGAAGTTTTGGGAAAAATACACTTTGGTCCTCTAACATTTAAAATAATACAAATTATATGATTTTGGTGCCTCAATTTTTTTCAAATTCAATTGTGGTACAAAAATTCATTTTTATTAGTTTTTAGTCCCTAGTTGAGAGAGCGGAGAGAGAAGTCACTGAATTTCAATGGTAGAGAGAGAAAAATATCATTGACATCGATTTATACCATCGAAACGATCAATGTTTGTGTCAAATGGTTTCATTTGATGAGAAAAATTCATATTAAGTGTTTTTTCTACCTTTAAAGTTCATGATAAAACATATTTGAGTTCGGTTTGATTTTTAGTTTCGTGTTGATTTTGGTTTTTTGGATAATTTTTTGATGTGCTAATATAAAATAATTTAAAAAAATAAAAAAATATATTATTTTAAAGTTTTTTTAATTAAAAATACTTTAAAAAAAATCTTTATCGTTCTCTCAAACACACAGTGATTTAAGTAAGCAATCAAAATTCAAAACCATCAAACCTTTTAGGAACCAAGTTATTATTGTAACTAATTTCGGTAATGAGGAGAGCAGCTGGCATAGCTACCACATGCCTTGAGGACCGTGAACTCGTCATGTTTTTTTGAATTTCCAATTAATGTTGCGTTGCCCCCAAAAGAAGCTACATTAATTGCAACTCCCACTCCTCTACGTACCTCCTCCTCCTCCTCCTTCTTCTAAATCCGTACCGCCCCTTAATATTTGTCAGATCTAGAAATACCCTCCCCTCTGGATCGTTAGAAATCAAACCGGAATCCGATGAAACTCCTACCTACATTTCTTATTTAACAACATAAAAATTGCTAAACTCATAATTTCCTCTTGTGTTATTAATTAATTTCACTAAACCAATATTATACGAAGTGACCTTCTTTAATATTTTAGTTTATTGATCTTTCATTATTTTTTTGTTTAATAATATGTATAAGATCACAACCGACATGATTTATCTACTGTTAATATGTCCTTCAAACAATTTCTTTGCATTTCTCTCTTTATAAACAGTAACCCCGCCCATTTATTTGAGTATTTTAATTAATTATTAATTGTTAATTAAAACCTTTTAATGATCAAGGAATGCAATTTTCCTCTAAAATGGGACCAACCGAACAATATCTTCCTCTTATCAAGATCTTAACGAGCTGCATTGAATTAGTTGAACCAAAACCAGATCCCAATATTACTTCTATATGGCAATATGTGGGATGAGAATGGCCCCTTGAACACTGTCCATGCCCACATGACCTGTTTCAGAACTTGGATGGATGCCCGTGCTTGCTTGCTTTTAGATCAAACTGGAGCCGCAGACATTGTGCTCTCTCTCTACACACTTATTTCAATTATTTTGTCATGGCAGGACCCGTGTATACAAATAATTGCGTGGTTTCACTTTCACGGAAGATACCGTTTGTTTTTATATAAAATAAAAAAAAATATTACTTTTATGTATTTTTAAATAAAAAAACACTTTAAAAAACCTAGTAGCCTTCAATTACACTAAAGAACAATTTTTGGATTTGAATAAGCTGCTGCTGCTCGTTTTAATTAAATTGCAGGAAAGAAGATAGATAGCGTTGCTGTGGTTATACTACTGTTCCGTGGATCTTATTATGATGTGATCTGTCTCATGGCAATAACTCACATGTTATGTTCATGCCTAAAACCTGAAAATGATGGACCTAACCTCTCCTCCATGAAAACCTGACCCATCGAGTTACTATTTTGTCTCTCCAGGAAGGCAACGTTCATGTTTTTACAGTAATATAAAATGATAGAGAGAGAGAGAGAGAGAGAGAGAGAGAGAGAGCTTGCGTGGGCATGGTCAATTAATATACGTACAGGAGACTTGGTGCATGCCGACTAGCTGCCAACTACGGTGCATTTACTCCGTTGTATAGCACAATCATCCTGGACTAAACTACCTTGTATCCATGTATCCTAGCTTACAAGAAAAATTAAGAAAAAAATATTAATGAAAGAGATACTTTCATTACGTGGTGCACAGTCCAACAGATTACACACATACAAAAGAATAATTCCAAAGACTATAACCCGTTAAGATTCTAAATTTATTTTTTTTAAGATTGCCAGTTTAAGTCTTTTAAATCTCAAGATTATTAAAAATTTATATGATCATTAATTTTAGATAAATTAATTTGTGAGATTAGGAAATGCAAATTAATCTGACATCCAAATTAATAATAATAAAAAAAAATAAAAGGTCAATCCCGTAATTAGGTGCTACATGAAGCCCATACTCTAGCACCATTCCCTTATAAAATCCATCTGCCATAGTAATTGCATCACTCACTCTCTCTTACACTACTACAGCTAGCCACATTTGAAAGAGCTAGAAACAATGTCTCCCCCTTTCTCTCTCTTTAACCTTCTCTTCATCTTCATTTCCTTCTCCACATCTCCTTACTCCGCCGCTGCAAAGTCCCACAATGCACCGCGAGATCTAGTCCGTTCATCCTGCGTCCACGCTAGTTACCCTAACCTCTGCCTCCGCACTCTTTCCTCTTATGCAGGCCCTGCCAACACCCCACGTGACCTGGCCCAAGCAGCTGTCAAGGTAAGCATTGCACGTGCCAGGAAAGTGTCAAACTACTTGAACACACTCTCGGGTCTTAAGAAAAAGAGAGAGCGAGTTGCACTGAGTGATTGTATTGAGCAGATATATGACTCGGTGGATGAGCTGAGCAAGACACTGGGTGAGTTGAAGCATTTGAGAGAGGAAACGTTTGGGTGGCAGATGAGTAATGCACAGACATGGGTCAGCGCTGCTTTGACTAACGAGGACACGTGTCTTGATGGGTTTCACGAAGTTGAAAGCAAAGCCAAGGATGATGTGAAGAGAAAGATCACTAATGTTGCTAGGGTTACTAGTAATGCTTTGTACATGATTAATCGTCTTGATGAAAGTCGTGGGAGGCCAAAGCTGGGCCATTGAACATGGAAAGCTTTTGTGATTTGTAATATATCTTCGTATTTTGTACTCCCTTTTTTTTTAGTGTTTTTATATATGGAAGCTGTATGTAAGATTTCACCGACTTATTAATCCAGTTTGTGATTTTAGCTGGGGTGATTGAGATTTTTTTTTTTGAAGTGTTTTTATTTAGAAATATATTAAAATAATATTTTTTTTATTTTTAAAAATTATTTTTTAAATATATATATATATATATATATATATATATATATATATATATATATATTTTTATGCTCGGTTTGTAACAACTCGTATATATATATATATAGATCTAGCTGAAACATTTAGCACATATTTCTAGTGGTCCAGCAACGACATAAATTTACATTGAAAGTCGAAGACAAAAGATGGGTTGGGCGGCTGAGATGATAAATAGGGTGAAGCTGAATGCTGTCTAGTCACCGACTACAGGGTGTTAGTAGTAAATTAGTTACAATTTGTTTTTATATTTTAAAAAATAAAAAAATTATTTTTTTATTTTAAATTAATATTTTTTAGTGTTTTTAAATCATTTTAATACGCTGATATTAAAAATAATTTTAAAAAAATAAAAAAAATATTATTTTGATACATTTTCAAGTAAAAAACACTTTAAAAAAAACCACAACTATACTTTCAAACATCCTCTCTACAAATATGTTTTTTTTAATGGTATCTGATCTGTTACTAATTTTATTAAGGGTACAGAGATTTAATTTGATATGCACAAGCCATGCTAGATACCCTACATATTAAAAAGAAAAAAAAGAAAAGACAAACGTCCCAATAATTGCAGGCACAAGGACACGTATGTTAGCTGTTCTTCGGATCTAAGTTGGATTTTTCAGTTAATTTCAAGGAACAAAACTATCAAATAATTAAGGGAAACTCACGTGATTTTTATTTATTTATTTCTTAAAAATCAAATTCTTTGATGTCTACTTTTTTTTATCACATGAAACTCATTGATAGATGGATTGTATAAGAAATAAAAGCTCCTTGTCGTGTTTTCTTTACCCAATCTGTTCTATTAATTAATTATGCGAGTTTTAATAAATTCATGGGTTTTTTAAGAGAAAAAAATCATGTGAATTTAAAGTAATTATTTA
>Ga0325411_1003675_pt1 | contig 17320 bp, 12 predicted proteins | sample PopdelMetagenome_13_FD_206181 | JGI IMG/M metagenome (GOLD analysis project Ga0325411, IMG submission 206181) | Populus deltoides microbial communities from Bellville, Georgia, United States - Xylem-PdIQD-R4 | ecosystem: Host-associated > Plants > Phyllosphere > Stem > Wood/Secondary xylem...
GTAATTTATTTGTGGCAAACTCATACTTAATGACTCAAAATCACATTTTATCGCAGATCCAACTACATCATTAAGTTTCTTTTAAAATTTTAAATAACTAAAAATGATTGAAATTTCTAAAAAAAAAAATTAGAAACGCTTAGCAAGTTTTTTGGAATTTTTTTTATTTCTTGAACATTTTAGAAAGCTTAGTTTGTTATATATATATATATACACTCTTAAAAATTTTAAGGATTTTAACAGCCAATATTTTTAGCACTTTTTTTTATTTTTTTAAAATGGAAAGAGTATTCTTAAATAAAATATTACTTTTTATCAAATATTTTCTAAGATTTTTCTTTGTTTTAGAAAAAGAGTTTGAGAAAAAGAACTTCTCAAACATTTTTAAAGATTTTAATTGGTATTCATAAATCCTAGCTTCTTGCAAACCAAGAAAAACCAAACGCAAGATTATTATTAGCCACGTAAAAGAGCACTGATGCTTATTGTTTTATTATTTTCGTTGGCATTTGCACCAGATAATGGATTTAATTAGCATTTAGCTAGTCACCTTCTTAGCCAAGATATGTAATTAAAAAGTTATTTAATATTTAGAATAAGTGCTTGATCTGAAAAACTCCAGGCTTAATTTCTAAAATCTGTGCACCTGCTCGGAGTTATGGACGGGATTTTGCTTTTAAATTCGGAACCAAGCCCTGTAATCTAAATTAATGTGCGAAGTGGGTTAAGGGGGCACTTGGGAAGTCTCACAAAGCACTTGCAAAATCCAAGACAATGACAGGTAACAGAAAGATGGAAGATGATCCATGATCCATGACTGTTAACTAATTCAGAGTTGTCCGAAGGAAAATCAAATATGCTTACCACCTCAGACTTTGTAAGTGCCATCTCCCTCATTCCTCATGTTGGTGGGTCATCCATGCAATTCTACACAAATAGTCCCATTCACCTGCTCTGCTGTAATGCGCGTCGGACCTGTTTTATTTTCCATTCCGGTACTATTTGAGGATGGTTTTTGCTGCTCTGTGATGATTTCTCGTCCAATTATTGCCCACTACTAAGTTCGGAGCTACTATTTTATTTCGCATTATTATGTGGTTAATATTGATGCACCAAACTCATTGCTTTCACCATAATCTATAAAAAATTGCTGAATATGCTATCTCTATGTCTTCTTTAAGATGGATACGCAAACCAGCCATGTATATAACTTGCTATAAATTGGAAACTTCTGAGTATGTGGCCTTTGTTCTTCCAACATGGGATCGTTAGGTCCTTGCTTTCTCCCTCTCTCTCTCTCTCTTCATTCATGCACTTTGATCTCTTCATCCCCCTTTCGCTAATGTTTCTTTCTTTTTCTTTTTTTCCCTCAAATCTGTCACAGTGAATTCTTTCTTTCTTTTCTTGTTTTTTTCATGTCTTTCAAGTGATTTTCTACTTTATCTCTTATTTTAAGGTTCTCAAACCGGGGAAAGTCTTGCAGGTAACCTTCTTAAGATGGACGCTGCTGGGAGGGCCAACGGACCAAAATACGAGTGCTTGCTCTTTGGTACGTTAAAGCCAGTAATTAGTTAATGAAAAAGCAGGATGTCCAACAGAGAACTCAGGAAATCTGATTTAAATTTCTTAATGTATTCATGCTTATGATTAATAATGTTATGTTTTCCAGACATGGATGATACGTTGTACCCCTTGAGTTTGGGTCTCAACATGGCTTGCCGAAAGAACATTGAAGGTTAGACCAGAGTAACCACGGAACTTGTGTTGATATATCAATTGAAGTACATAAATAATGCGGTTTGAGTTATTTTCTCTGCAGAGTTCATGTTGCATCAGCTACATATTGAGGAAAGTGAAGTTCCGAGATTGTGCTTGGAATTATACAGGGAGCATGGAACAACAATGGCCGGTCTAAAGGTGAAATTATAACCTTGATTCTTTAATAGTAGAGTCCTCCCTCTACTTCTTCTTCTTCTTCTTCTTCTTCTTCTTCTTCTCAGCTGGGAGTTTAACTAATGAATCTTAACACAACGACAACCAGGCTCTTGGCTATGAGTTTGATAACGATGAGTTTCATGCTTTCGTTCATGGAAGATTGCCTTATGAAACACTGAAGCCTGATCCGGTGCTAAGGAACATTCTACTTTCCGTCCCACAGCGTAAAATAGTAAGTCAAATTTAATTCCATTCTTTCCTTTCAAGCGAAACATATTTCAGTTTCAGCAAAGTAGACATGGAGTGTAAGCAAATTTTCTAAGATGTCCCTTAACGTCTTCAGATCTTCACAAATGCTGATAAGGCGCATGCAGCTGAAGTTCTCAAAAGGATGGGATTCGAGGATTGTTTCGAAGGCGTCATTTGCTTTGAAACCCTTAATCCTCCTCTAGAAATTGCAAATAACATGGATGCATTAGATAATGATGCAATGATTGCAGGAGGTGAGCCAGAGCCAAGTGACTTCGATGGTGCTACTGCCACTGGTAACAAAAATAAAATAAAAAATGATTTAGTTAATGGTATCAGCTCCAAGTCACGAATCCTCTGTAAACCCTCTCTGGAGGCCATTGAAGCAGCTATTCAGATTGCAAATGTGGACCCAAGGAAGACAGTAATATTTGACTCATAACTTAGATCTGAAAACTATCATTGTTCTGCTTCAAATTTGCAGAGATCATGTGGAGTTGTATCTCATTTCTTTTTTCTCCCTTGTTCCTTCATTCTTCTCAGATCTTCTTTGACGACAGTGCTCGAAACATTGCAAGTGGGAAAGCAGCAGGACTTCATACAGTTATTGTAAGCTCTACAAATCACTGCTTTTCTTGTTATCATCAGTAAACACACAGTAGAACACTCTAGTCATGTGTGATTTCAATAATCATGGCAGGTAGGGAGCTCGGTCCTTGTACCAGGTGCAGACCATGCCTTGAGAAGCATCCACAATATCAAAGAAGCAATACCTGAAATTTGGGAGGATGAAGGAGAGGAGATGGAGCGAGTTATCCAGTCCACTACAGTCGAAACAATGATCCTTGCTTAGGTTTTCCTTTCAGTTGCCTCACATTAAACCTGGTTATTGATGGCAAAGTAACCTAATGGCCAAAGGAGGAAAAGGAAATAAAGTACTGATGGTATATTCAGTCTTCGTGTAAAAAATCTCTACCGTGGAAGTAAAAGCTCATTGTATTTGGTTGGGGCATGTAGCGTCATACTCTATATAAGATTCCATTTAGCTAATCTGAAACAGTTGGAGTAAGATGGTAACTAGTGAAACGTGGTTGGGATTCTTATTTGAAAAGGCTTTGTTGAGCTGCAAGTTTGATACAAATGATATCTGGCATTTATGTTCACTTAACAGAACTATATGTAAAAAATCTCTTCCTACCATGAGCTTACAAAACATAGCTCATATTTCTCTGAGCCGCGGATGAAGTTTCCCAAAACTAATGCGAAATCAAGGGGGTGATTGCTCATGAATTTTCTCAATGATTATGAGAAACCATGTCTCTAGGGTTGTTGACATGATCTTCGAGAATACAATAATCAGCTATCTAGCGGTAGCTCCCCAGAATTAACAACTCTGCATGGCTTCCGAGGATTATCTGACCTGCTTGTCTCTACAGATTCAAGCTTGCGCACAACATCCATTCCATCAATGACATGTCCAAAGACAACGTGGCGGTTGTCCAGCCATGGAGTCTGCAGCACAAATTAAGAACATTGTTTGCATAGAATTTCAGTGAAAGGAACTCTTTATATCGATATTTCAGCACTTCAGCTGTTCACTGAACTTAAAGATTAACAAGGCACAGACAGCCATCATCCAATCCATGTTATGTACGAAAATGATAGGGATCCCAGTTAAAAACTAAGATTGGAATGAAGAGGAGTTGCCCCAATGCAATACGATACAGTAGGCAACTATTTTAGAAGAAAATTGTAAGAAATAACCAATCAAGTCAGTTACAATTTACAACAACTTAATCAAACAAACACAATTCATGAACCTTCTACAATTTTTAATCTGGACCTCCTATCTGATTAGGAAAACTAACGAACTACCAGGGCCTTCTTTTCTTCTTTACATTCTTGTTTCCAATGTTTCATCAATAAACACTCAACTTCATGTTTTACATTTCCTTTTAATGCCATCTTTCCAGATCAAAATGTAGAGGAGAAAGAGAAAAACTAGGATATCTCTCCACCTCCGCACACAGAATAAGAAGAACTAATGCTCTCATTCGTATTCCTATGTACATGACCGCTATCAATTCATTATCTCTATCAGCACAAACCAATCGAGACATCATTAAGTAAATATCTCTATCAGATTGCTGCTGCCAAATGTTTACCAGTTGATCTAATAATAACAGGGTATAAATATGTCCAAGTTTTCAGAATTCTAATTCTAGAAGAAGACAACGTGAAACATTTTTTATAAGAAACACAAAAAATTGTGGAAAGTTTCCACTAGATCTATACTTGAAAAAATGAAGTTGGACATGCAACAACCAAAAGAACAAAACTGCAACAGTTATATTACCTTTACTGTGCAAATGAAAAACTGGCTCCCATTGGTATTGGGACCTGCATTTGCCATGCTCAAAACACCAGGTCCAACATGCTTCACTGCAAATGATGGATTTAGAATTTTAGCACAATATTAGGCAAATCCTCCCAGGAACCCAGCCAAATCACCCACATTATAGAATAAAAGATAAAAATGGAAAGGGATGTTTATGTGATGCTCTGAGTTATAGAAGTTTACAGTTTATATTTATTCAGGGTCATGAAAATACTCACAGGAAAAGCTCTCATCTTCAAAACTAGAACCATATATGCTTTTTCCTCCAGTTCCCTGCAGTTATGAAATTGACAGTTTCTTCTTAGTGAAATCAACTTCCTACTTAAGAAGCCGTATGTGTTAGACTGCAGAAACAGAGAGCTCACATCTCCTCTCGTGAAGTCACCACCCTGGATCATGAAATCTTTGATAATACGATGGAAGGAGCATCCTTTGTAACCATACCCTTTATCTCCTGCATGCGGTGTTTTAACATCGAAGGCCAAACACATCACCGTATGATTAAGCCTCAAATAATGCCTCCAACAGATAATCTTTGTTTTAAAAGCTCACCTGTGCACAAGGCACGGAAGTTCTCAGCAGTTTTTGGGACAACATCTCCAAAAAGGCCCATTACAATTCTACCCACGAGTTCACCCCCAACTTCAACATCAAAGAAACACTTGGTCGTCACTTTTGCTTGTAGATCAACATCCTGATACAACAGGGTTATTGAGAACACAGGACCCCAATACATACGTGGTTCCAAAGATGGAAGGGGCGACTTATGCATACTTCAAAAACAAAAAAAGAATAATAATAACAGTAATGAAAACCTTGACGGAATCACATATTTGTCTGTATGAATTACACAATCATCTGAAAGTCTTCTGAGAACAAATACATAGAATTAATAGAGCACCACCACAGGCTGAAAACTGAACTGAAAGTGAAGCTAAAGCCATTTAATTTTGGGTTACTTTAGATTGAAATATACCAACTATAAGAGAAAAAAATGCTGAAACTGGCCCGTATCATTGTTTACATTCCTTCGCTAATTTTGTGGACGGACCTATTCCATGACTAGTTTCAACATTTGAGAGCTAGTTCAGGAGATGATGAATGTTAGCTAGAGATGCAAGGAAAAAGAAAGGCCATCTTCTACATTGGCAATCATATCTCAATTTTCTATATCACCACTTAACTCAACATGGATAGAAAAGAAATTCGTTGAGATGTGATATCTGACAGTGAAACTTAGCAGTCCATTGTTTTAAGGGCTTTTTAAATACTATCATTGATGAATACCAAAGCAAAGGGATTGAATAAGTAGTTACATTTGCCATTGAGTTGGCGCATGCCATTCTCTGATTCTTAATATAAGGTGCTTTAGGAAGCCGTATGATAGGGAATTTCGATGCATAGTGAGATCTTGATGTCAATGTTCTTCCAAGGCAGTTCAAGGTCAGTGTTTGAGAGTAACCACCCCGGGCATTTCTGATAGTAGATATCTTATGTGGCCTGCTTGTATTCAAAAAATCTTGTTCATAACTACCCTGCCATGAAAACAATGAATGAGAGGAAAGAAAACAAGTCACATAGTAAGAGTACGAGATACAAAAGGTAAAAAAAGGAAGAAAATACAAAAATGTACTGCTTGCACAGAGGCAATATGATTTTTATTTCTGTACAATTTGTGAGCAAAGTCTTACTGGCAAATAAATCATTGACCAGCATCAAAGTGTGATGGTTGTCCTTAATCACAAAATTTTGCTTTGGCAAAGCAAATGTGATCAACTCATGTCTAGAGCTTAGAGACCTCATTATTTCTTCATCTCACTCCTTTCAATGACCTTTTAATCACTGATTAATAATTAGTTGTTAGAACCAAGTTTCTGTTAAACCCCCCTTTTCTTTTTCGCAGCTTTCAAGGTTGCAGTGTACAGAATGATGAAATGACAGATGCGTTGGCCTTATTTGAATGATTAATACTACATTTCATAAATTCTCAACTTTTTGTTATTCGAAAAATACGTTTGATAGATTACATGAATTCTCCAAAATAAACTGAAATAAAAAGAAAAACACGTATAAAGTTGGCATTTAGTCACAGGCAAAAGATTTGAAGCCCATGCTTCAGTGATTCCTTGTAAAACCACACCAGCAGCTAAGAATTCAACAGATCCAAGGGAAAGTTGTCCCGCATGCAATAAACTTTTGTCTACAAGCCAAGGAAGCATCATGATAATTGGAAAAAGGAAAAGTCACATCAATAAAATAACCCTTGTTCAAGTTATTAATACTCTTCCAGGATCACAATAGTATACTATAAATTAATACAACTGGAATTAAAAAAAAAATAATACTAGAACAGAACGCAGAAGCCGGGATTCGATAGATTGTGAAATGAATGTTAAGGCCAACTGTCAATCCTATTTTAGTCATAAATACAGAATGATCTTCTAACAAAACCCATTTCGCTACAATTCTCGAAGTTGATAAGCAGTAGTCGCCAATCTGTAAATTAGTAAGCCCAAAAACAGACATTGCAAAATAAAGAAACAATCAACACAAACAAGAACTGGGTTCTTAGTACTTAGTAGCCATGCAACCAGCAGCGTCAACAATGACCCAAGGTGTGTCATGTCATTCACAAACTCTATCTACCAGTATTTGCTTCATTATTCTTTTCTGTGCGTATTTCCTTACTCGTGTCGTTGTTTCAATGTGTTAAACTTGGGAAAGAGTATGTGAACATGCTATGGAGTACAGAAAGACTGACCTGAATAACAAGGCGAGGACCGTGTGCCATTTGCATTGACGATGTAGAGGCCATTTCCTTTGGCAGACTAGACTAGAGTCTTCTTCTTTCTTTTCGGCTGTGCTTGTGTTCTGGAGTAGAGGAGGTTCGAAGATAAGATCACCTTAGCCGTTAGCGCGTTGAAGCCTTTAAGGCAAGGTGTCAAGGCAGAGAGGACAAAAAATCGACAGACTAGGGGAGGAACTACCTCGTTTTATCCGACGGGTGTCTTAAAAAAATCCGCCTCGTATTTGTTGCTCTCTCAACTCTCAAGTCTCATCAACTCATTATTGATTGGGCTGGGTAACTGCAACCGGGCTTAGGCCATCCACGGTTAGACCACTGACTAATATCTCTAACCCAATGGACTAGCTTTAGACTGCTCACATGGCCCATTTAGTTCAATATTTACAAAAAAAAAAAAAATACATTAAAAAATACTACTTTTGATCTTTAATATCTTGAGCATCTCCAACCGAGAAGAGAAGGTAAAAAAAGAGCTAAAAAAAAATCTTGTAATTTTAGTTTTTTTATTTGTTTCTGTGCACTCCAACCAGGTAGCTAAAATGATAGCTAAAATAGATATTGAATACGATAAAAGCTATTTCTATCTTTTTCTATAGCAAAAGGCAAATGAAGATATTGGCAACTATTTTTTTCTCTGTTGATTTATATCCATTGGCCAATGTCTTCATTTTATATACGTCGGCCAACGTTAATGTTTTTCATTTAAAAGCAGAACCAACAGAAGGAAGAAGACAACATTTAAGCAAAATAGAAGGAAAAAAAAACTTACCTGTAAATTTCAACAGAAAAAAAAAACTTACCTGCAAATTTCACCCTTCTCTCTGATTTAGAAAATAAGAATTAATTATTCTCCGGTTAATTAATAACATCTATTGGGTTAATTAGCTGAAATCAAAAGATATGCTTGCTTAAAGACTTTTTCTATTTTTATTATTTTTTTGCATCTCTTGATTTTTATTTGCTATTTGTAATGATTTTTATTTCTTTGTTATTTTATGTTTTTGATATGGGTTAAGGAAGACAATTTTTATTTATATTGTTATCTTTGACAAAATTAAAAGGAAGTAATAATGGTAGCTAATATTGATAAAAACATGGAGTGACATATTTTAAATTTATTTTTGATTGCCTATTTTAATTTGAGGTCAATTATATTTTGTCTTGTTAAAGATGCAACTAAACCAAGTGATTAGATTAATTGTATGATTAGATTAATGTTAGAATAAGTAGAAGGCAATTCTTATTATTAATTCACATGTATGGAAACTACAAAATTGCTAGACATTGAATGTGAGTTTCCTTTACACCTTTTTATAAGGTTTTAACTTGAGTTTTTTTTTTAATGTAGATGGATTCAAATTTTCCAAGTTTTTTTATCAACTTTCTTATGAGCGAGTCAGAAGATATTCTCTCTCAACCAAGTGATTTTAATTAATTAATTAATGACTTAACATACTCGAATTTAAATGTCAATACAATAAAAAAATCACAAAGAAGTAAAAACTTCTCACCAGAAGAAGATTGTTGAACAACAAACAAAACAATTTTGGGCTCGCGTACATGCTTACTTTGTAGAGAATGGAAGAAACTTGAATAATCATTCCCAAATAAGCATCTCAAGTAGATGGCAAGAAATAAATAGAGAAGTCGGTAAATTTGTTGGATTTACATGCTTACTCAAATGAAAATCGTCAGCAAAGTGGAATAACCAAAGAATCAAGGGTAATTTTAATATTCATTTCCATGTTAAATTATTTAACACATATTTTAACATTATTTATTTTATTTATTTTTTTACCAGATTAATGATGCTCGGCAAATGTATGCTTCTTGCGTTGGCAAACGATTTCAACTAGAACATTGTTGGGTTATCTTAAGAAAAGAACCCAAATGGCAATTTGAGCGTGCAAGTCAACATCAAAGGTCAAAAAAATCATTTCAATGCAAGTCCGGCTTCATCAACTCCATCTACCCCTGATTCTGTTAGATTAGGAGAAGATAGTGAACCATTGATTTATCAAGATAGACCAATCGGTCAGAAGGCTGCAAATGAACGACTTAAACGTAGACAAGGAAAAGATAAAGTTGGAGAGGTAACTGTAACAAATCTCTTACAACAATTCAGGGATACTCTAATTGAAATTGAGGATCAAAAGAAACAAGACAGGAAACTTATGTTAGAGCAACAAGCTATGATGATTCAACAAAGTCAAGAGAAACAAGAATTGGACAGGATTAAGAAAGAAGAACAAATTATGAAAATAGATATTTCTAATTTGGATCCAATTTCTGCAGCGTATTTTCAAAATAGAAAGTTAGAAATTATGCAAAAGAGGGGTTTTAATTTTTAATTAACTTTGATTGATTTATTGTAATGTAATGTATTTTTAATTAAATATGTAGAAGATTCTTGGTTATTTTAAATAATATTTTTTTGAAGTTCCTCTAACACTTAACAATAATAAGTAGGATTAATTAACTTAAAAGATAACAACCATAATAAAAAAAAAAACATAAAAAACTTGAAAATTATGATAACATAAGAAGTTCAAATCTAAAGATTCTACTCGTTGTCATATTGTTCCCACAAATGTTCAATTAAATCTTCTTGTAGTTGAGAGCTAGTTGCTCTATCCCTAATTCGATTATGAGTTTGAAAAAAATCATGCAGTTCTGGTATTTCACCATGTGACACTGATATAAAGGAATTGACTTAATGTTCATGGTCAAATCCAAGGTTTATTGCTTCTTCATCCTCAATAATCATATTATGCATTATTATGTAAGCTTTCATAATATATGCAAGCGTTTCTTCATCCCAGTATTGAACAGGTCTACATACAATTACAAAACGAGATTGGAACACCCCAAATGCCCGCTCCACATCCTTTCTTGCAGACTCTTGCTTGCTTGCAAAATATTTTCTCTTTGCTCCTAATGGTCTTGGGATTGTCTTAACAAAGGTTGACCAATTAGTATAAATATCATCTGCTAAATAGTATCTCATTGTATATTCATGCCCATTAATTGTATAATTGACAGGAGCAGTACGACCTTCAGCAAGTGCAGCGAAGATAAGTGACCGATCAAGAACATTAATATCACTTAATGATCCAAGCATTCCAAAAAAGGCATGTCATATCCAAAGATCTTGTGAAGCCACCGCCTCTAGAATTATAGTTGGTTCACGACAATGACAAGTATACATCCCATGCCATGTAATTGAGCATTTCTTTCATTTCCAATGCATACAGTCAATGCTCCCTAACATCCTTGGAAATCCACGCTGCTCTCCAATTGATAATAATCGACAAATATCGGCCTCGTTTGGTGCCCTTAGATACCAATCACCAAAAACTTCTACGATTGCTTTGACAAAAGCTCTAAGACTTTCTATCGCAATGGTTTCTCTAATTCGAAGATATTCATCAGTAAGATCTGCAGGAATACCATATGCAAGTATTCTGTGAGTTGCAGTTACCTTTTGAAGGCAAGATAAACCAAGAACACCAAGAGCATTTGTTCTTTGTTTGAAATATGGATTATGAGCTTCCACTGCATTTTTGATCTGAAGAAAAAGACGACGACTCATCCTAAATCTTCTTCGAAATTGACTTTCAGTGAATTTAGAATTTTCAGCAAAATAATCATTACATAACCTTAACTCACCTTCTTTTTTATTACGATTGACAATATTGTGACCAAGAATAGAGCCACGATACCTTGTTCTCCGCCCTTGATTATTCGATTCTTGTTCAGCAACCACAGCGGTAGCAACTTGAAAAGCGAACACAGGAGTATCATCATCAAAATCAAAAGCATCATAAAAATTAAAATTAGAATGATTCATGGTGAATTTTAATGAAATATAACAAAGATTGGAGAGAAGAAAATGACGAGAAAAAATGTTAAGGTATATGAGAATATTTATAGATGGATTATTTTTTCAAATTGTAAAATCTTAGAATGTTGGAAGTAATTTTTTCAAAATTTGAAATTTTAAAATTTAAAATGTTAGAGGTTATTTTTTTAAAATTTGAAATTTTAAAATTTAAAATGTTAGCGGTCATTTTTTCAAAGCTTGATTTTTTAAAAAAAAAATTGAAAATCAAAATTTAAAATGTTGGTGGTTTTTTTCAAAGTTTGAATTTGAATTTACTTTTAAAAAATTAATTTTTTAACAATAACATATAAAACTTAAAATTAAAAATATTAATATAAATAAATTTTAAATTATATCTTTTAACTTTCATATTACTTCATTACTTTTATATTACTTTTATAAATTACTCATATTAATTATATAATTAATAACATCATAATTATATTATATATAAAATATCTAAATTATTTATATAATTATATTAAAATTAATTTAACATGAAATATATTAAAATATAATTGGCTTTTTTAAATAGCTTTTTACCATTGGAATGCACATAATCAAAAAAACTATATTTACACTATTTAAAAAGCTATTTTCTCAATTCGGCTTTTTAGGCCCCATTTGTTTGCTGGAAAGCAGTTTCCTTTTGGAAAGTGAATTTCATGAAAGTGAATTATTTTCCGATGTTTGGTAGTGTAATGAAAAATAAGTTGAAAAGAAATTTTCAGGATTTGGTTATGTCATAGAAAATGAGCTGAAAAATAACTTATTAATGTTTTATTTTCTCAAGTTTATTAAAATAATGATGAACAAATCTTACAAATTAAAAATTTGAATGAGGATGAAATTGAAAAAAAATATAATTTCATAAATTATCTCAAATAAAATAAATAATAATCAAAATAATAGAAATCAAATCTAAAAAATAAAATAAGAATGAAAGATGAAGAAATTAAAATAATAATAATAATTAACATTTCATAAATTATTTCAAATAAAATAAGTAGCAATTAAAAGAATGAGGACCAAATTTGATAGATAAAAATTTTCAATAAGAAAATGATAAGGGAAAAGCAAATAACAATTATAAAAATGAGGATCAAAGTTAATATAAAAATTAAATTTTAAGAGATGAAATTGAAAAATAAATATTCAAAACAAAATATATACATATATAGCAATTAAAAGTTTGAGGATCAAATTTGATATAATCAGCAAATAATATGATATTTCTAAATTTTTCACAACTTCCAGAAAGTGTTTTCCGCCCAAATTTTCCAGGAAAACACTTTCCTGGAAACCAAGTTAAATTTTTCTTTGACTAGAAAGTGTTTTCCGTTGACCAACTTTTCTAATGGCAAACAAATATAGGAAAGTTTGGAAAGTAGTTTCCCGGAAACCACTTTTCGAAAAACAAACATGGCCTTAATATAGCATTTTCCATTGGAGATGCTCTAATACATGAAATTATTATAGATTAGGTACCCAACAAATATTAGTTGTTGTATGGTTGTATTTTGTTGAAAATTTGTTTAAAATAAATAAATTATAGATGAATGAGAAATTAATTTCAAAAAATTCTTGGTTTTCCCACCCAAAAAAATCTTAGTTTTTTTAGATTTAATTATTGATTTATGGTGGTTAAACAATAGTTGATAATTGTGAAAATTAATTCTTATTAATACTTTAACCTTTTAACTTTCAAAATTCACTATAAAAATAGAGATAAAGGCAGTGTTTGTTTAGGCGGTTGCGTTTGCATTTTACTTAAAACGAAGATGCAACATGTTTGGTTAAGGAAAAAAAGCAGTTTACTGTTCATGAGTCCCATGGTAAATTGTGTGCGAAACGCAGGGAGAAGGAAAGCAGCAAGGTGCTACTTCTTGCGCGAATGAGAAGTTCAACCATGCTACACTGTTCACTGAACAGTGGAGGCATGCTCCATTGTTTTGGCCGGACCGGCTCCAGTCCAAAGTGCAAAATACATTGAATCGGGTTCGATCCAGTAAAATAAAAAAAATATTTTTTATTTTTTAATTGTGTTTTATTCGAAAAACTAGTGTTTAACATTATTCAATGACACTACATAAATTAGACGGAAATCGCTTGATGACGTAACATTTGCAAAATTTGATCACAATCCCAATTTTGTTCATAATTATATTTAACCTAAAGTTGTAGCGTGCTTAAGAAACCAAGAAAATTATAGCATTGTCAGATGTATTTCATACGTGATGAAATTGTAGATAGTTTAATTGAACAATAAAAATTATTTTATATAAAGTATTATTTATTTCATGATGTAATAGCAATAGTTAAATCTACAATATTTAAATTAAAAACCATCAGTATTAATATATATATATATATATATATATATATATATATATATTATATTTTATAACCTCAATTTGAAAAGCAATTTTTTAACCAAACACACTAAACTACTTTTTGTTCAACATTAATTTCAACCACAGTTTTAACCAAACATACATATATACCAAATCAACCTTTATTAAAAGTACTTTTTATAAAATAATTTTTTTCAAACCGCAACCACAAAAGCTACCACAATACCAAACAGACTTGAAAGAGTTTCAAACAAGAATTTAACTTTCATTTAATTTGTTATATTCTTACATATATATTTTTCTTCAATACTATATGTTTTAATTTATAATTTTTTGGCTTGCTTGTAGCTTTGTTTTTTTTATTTAATTTTAGAATGTTGTTATATATTTTTGTTTTAAAGTTATAATTTATTTTCTAAGATTACAATTCATACAATTTATTTGAATCTCTTTCAGTTGTTGTATGACATATATTTTATGAACTAAGCTTTTTTTTAGATTAATGTGAGTGTCCAGGTCAACTTGCTTGCACCTCGACTAATCACATGGGTCCTGAAGTTAACGATCATGTAAGCCTCCAGTGGTCCTGAGACTTATGATACTCGAACTGATGATCTCTGGGGAGCAAACTCAGGATCTGACCAGTAAGCTACACCCCCTCAAGGTTTGAACTAAGCTTTTATAAACCATGTTTATATCTTGTTTAGTTTATACATATTACTTGCAAACTTTTTGGTATAATCATGTATTTTTTTTCTTTCTTGTTTAAACATAATGTTTTGACATAATACATGTTTAATTTGAACTAAAATAAAAAAAAAGTGTTTATTTTTTTTTATCTTGGATAATTCAAATATTTTTGTTTATCAAGTTGCTTTATTTCAAGTTTTATATTATTTTACTTGCTTGATATAAAGCCAAAATATGTATTTATAGATATTATTGGCTATTGTTTTTATAATGTATTGATGTTTTTAACTCAGAAATTAGTTTTTCCAATCAATATTGTTTCAGCAAGTAGTACCTCGATAGTGAGGATTCCACCATCACATTTTGTGGTGTATAATGAGAAACCTGAAAAAATCAATGGATTTAACTTTAAATGGTAACAACATAAAATATTGATTTATATGCCCACCTTGAACTAGTTAGGTTCTTGTAGGAAAAATATTAAAGTTGTTAAATAATGAATATAATTTCATTATTCCTAGTTTCCATGGAAAAAAAGCACGAAAAAATTATTCACTTAAAAGAATGATTGATGTTAGCTTAAGTAATCATCATCACTTAGAAGATGATGAAGTTGAGCTTTGAAAGAGTAAAATGACCAAAACATTTGGTCCTAATTTTTTAACATGGAACAACCTAGGGGTTTTATTGTCAATGAACAAGAAAATAAAGTATGTAAGCTTGTCAAATCATTATATGGTTTGAAAAAGCACCTAGAAATGACATGAAAAAAATAAAAAGGTTACATTGTCAAATAAAGTTCAAATCAACAAAGTTGATAAATGTATTTATATAAAAAACACAGATAAAAATTATGTCATTGTATGTTTATATATGGAATACATGCTTATTTTAGTCAATAATGATCACATGATCAAGTCTACTAAAAAGATGTTAACTAAACGAGTTTAACATAAAATACTTGGGTATTGCAGATGTCATACTAGGAATAAATATATCTAGGATATCTGTTAGATTAGTATTGTCTCAATCTTATTATATTAAGAAAGTTCTAGACAAATTTTCTAAAGGTGACAATAACATTGTGAAAACATCAATGAATATAAGTGTTTACCTATCCAAAAATAAAAGCGAGGAAATAGACCAATTAAAATATTCTCATATAATTAGAAGCTTGATGTGTGCTATGAATTGCATAAAACCTAATATTTTTTACTCGGTTAGCAAACTAAATGGATTTTAAAGTAATCCAAGTATGGATAATTGGAAAGCAATACGAAGGATAATCAAATATATGAGGTACACCGTTGACTATGGGCTATATCATACTAGTTACCCAGTGGTATTAAAATGATATAATGATGCTAATTAAATATCTGACATTAAGGATTTGAAATCCACAAGTGGATATGTCTCTACTTTTAGTGGATAAGTTGTGTCATGAAAATCCTCCAAACAAATGTGTATCACTAGATCCATAATAAAATTAGAATTCATTACTCTTGATAAACCTATAAAGGAAGCCAAATGGATTTGGAATTTCTTTGAAGATATTTCATGTTGGCCAAAACTAGTATCAACTATTTGTATCTATTGCGATAGTCGGTCAGCAATCAAAGGGTCACAAAGTTGTATGTATAATGATAAGTCTAGACATATACATCACAAACATAATATCATTAAACATTTGCTCTCAAATAGAATTGTTTCCATTGACTCTGTATATTTAAAAAAATATATTATGGATCCGTTAACCAAAGGTTTGTCGAAAGAGTTTGTATATAATTCATCGAGGTGAATGGGTTTAAAGCCTTTAAAAGATGAAAGAGTGTAATGATGGTAACCATACTTAGTTGATTGGAGATCTCAAGTTATAGTTTCCAATAGAAAACTAAGTCGTATAACATTCTCGGTATTAGTAGGAAATTATTATTTCTTATTTATTCCTATGATGAAATAAGTTCTAGCTACAACGTGATAAAAGGAGAGCTGAGCTCATAATGATTTCCACATCTTGGTACATTAAGTGGAGTATAAAAAAATAATATTAATGAAAGATCACCTATATGAATGAGAAACGTGGTTATTTCTTTGAGTTGTTCATGGTTGAATTAAAAATTTTTCAATAAAAGCTGGATTCTCTAAATCACTCATGAATCCAAGAGTTGTTCATGGCTAAAATGAACACAATAATGAAAACCAAATGAAATCTTTGGGTAGAGAAATATGTGAATGTTATTGTCTTGGTTTACATAAAAAGCTAAATAGTTCAAGACATCACGTTCATTATTTAGCCGAGTAAATCCGATAATATTTCACTAGTAAAGGTTCAAAGCTAAAAGCTACCTATCTTAATGTAATAATCTATAAAATCAGTATCTCTCAATAAATCTTTGAGTCATTTTTAAATTGGTGAGACAATTTCTATTCATGTAGGAGATTGTTGGAAATTTATTTTAAATAAACAAATTATAGATGAATGAGAAATTAATCTCAAAAAACCCTTGGTTATTTACACACTAGTCTAAATTAGAGAAAATATTTTTGTTTAGCATGCCTATCTGATGATAAACTATTTATCCATGTTAATTATTTTTTAACTACAATCTTATTATAATAAATTAATCATATTTACACACTAGTCTAATATATCTATAAACTTTGATCTACATGTCTAATGTAAATGATTTCGAGTACTATATTACAGGCATGGCTATGGCGACCACCATAACCTTAAATTTTTGTCTGTAAAATATCCCGGAGACATAAAAACCTTGACATGGCATAACATATAAACTAGAAATTACAAAAAGTTTGGATATTGAAGGTTTTAAAGCACTAGCCGCCAAGGTATAATCCCAAGCTTATGTATATAACTGCTTCATTTTCCCAGTTCTTAAGTTTCAATGCTTAATTTTCTCAACAGAGTATGTTGAATGAAGTTAGGATGGTAAAACAGTGATGAAAACGCAGAAGCTGTATTTTTGCTTGGCAGCTGCGGGATG
>Ga0325411_1003676_pt1 | contig 17319 bp, 7 predicted proteins | sample PopdelMetagenome_13_FD_206181 | JGI IMG/M metagenome (GOLD analysis project Ga0325411, IMG submission 206181) | Populus deltoides microbial communities from Bellville, Georgia, United States - Xylem-PdIQD-R4 | ecosystem: Host-associated > Plants > Phyllosphere > Stem > Wood/Secondary xylem...
CAAAATTCCCCAATTGCATAACATATAGCATAAAAATCTGAACTAAACCTTCCTCGTGGGATCGACCCCTTGCTTGCTCTATACTATCTTGTGTGTTTTAAGCTAGGGTAATTAATTTGTGCGACCGTGACATCGCAACAAAAACCTAAAAACATGATGGAAGTTTTGGAACATAAGCTTGTTACCATAGGTGTCGCGGATCGCGTCGTTACGTTGTCAGCTACGACGGAGGCTTTTGTCGTGCCTCTTGATGAGGTGTGGTGTGTTGAGAAGGATTTTTGGATTTAATCATAAAATTATGATTCATATTTAGGAGTCGTCACCTAGTATTATGGTCACTAGAAACCTATGGTCTGCGAGAGTCTGGGTAAGGGATTGGTTGTGCAAGGGGAAGACGCATCACCCCTACTGCACCCTACCTAAGGTAAGATGCATTGTTGTTTGATTGTCTTTCTAAGTCGGGTTTCTATTTGTTGGTCTTTTCTAAGGTTTAAGGCAGATCTCCCTTCAAAAGAGAGTCTCTACCTCATCGGTTTTAATCCTAACCGTTCTAAAGTCTGAATTTTAAAATTGCATTATCTTTAATACCTGAGGTTGCACTTTATCGTATAATTTTACACTCCACAGAGATTAAAGTCTACATATGTACCTTAAAAAATATTGGATAAAGGTTTTTGATATTTTGACCAAACCCTAATAGATGATCATAAATCGGTTATGATATCCATTTTTTCTTGGATTTTCAAAACATGAAAAAGATGCAAATTTTTTTATGAAAATATACTTGGAAAACATTTTAGGATTTGGTCATATGCATGAAAACAAAATATCTTTTTTTTTTTGAAAGGGGAAATTAATTTAAAATATTTAAGATTTTTTTTTGAAAATTTTTGAATTTTTTAGAAACTTGACACGACCAAAAGATTGATGTCTTCTCCCAAGTACAGGAATGTCAAAGTAATAAATAACCCGGCAAGACCGGGGTCGAACCACAGGGAAATTAATTATATAAATTATAAATAACAGCAATACAACAACAACAATTATAATAATAAAAATAGTGATAATAATACTAATACTACTACTAATAATAATAATAATAGAAATAATAATAACAATAATAACAAGAAAAAGAAGAAGAAGTTGATGAGGACTTTGAGATGAAAAATTAATGTGAGGATTAAACAATGATAAAAACAATTATTAAGGTTAGAGGATCCACTAATGGTATTTCAAACAAGTATAGTATAAACTCTTTTTATTACTCAACTGGAAATCACGCACAAAGAAGGTTCCAATTAGATTATAAATTATTAACATGATTACATTAGTTATCTTATTCGAATAATGCTAATACTTGTAAATGTTGTCAGGCATTCATGATTATAACTTATGTTAACAACAAATCAAGTTCCTTTCATAGCACAGGTGTCGGTTATACCATACGGTTAGGCTATGAAAGTGCCAAGTATTTGTTGTACCAAGGGTTATACAAGATAAATTTAGATTAACCATTTAACAAGCAAAGTATTAAAAGTGAACAAGATAACAAATATAAAACATGTTAGTATCAAACATTAAGGTCCATGTTGAGTTTATATTATATTTATTCTTACACCATTAGTGTAACCTTTTCACCTTGACATGATAAACTTAGCTAAACATAATGAAAGAGAGAAACATAAATAAACAAGGAAAGGAAATGAAAAGCATAAGCAAGAGACTAATATAAGCAAAACTTAAGCATTACAAAATATAAAGAGAGAGCAAGAGCATGATTTTAATCTGAAAACCAAGATGCCTAAATACATGGCAAATGCCTCCTTTTATAGGCCAAAATTTGGAACTATCGATTTGTTGACTAATTGTTGAGTGGGTGGCCACATCTTGACTTGGTAACAATCCTTATCTTCTTGTCTGCCAAAAATGTCATTGATAACGTCATAATTTGAACAGACTTAAATCACGAAAGTTCTAGGAAATTGTCTCAGCTTTCGAGGAAAAAAATGTTAAGGTCATTTGGACTTTCTAGAACTCGAGATATGGGCTGAACACTGAACAATGTCTGGGCTGCAGGATAGTTTCGGACTGCTCCATTGTTGCTACAATTTGGACTTGAAAACGACCTTTTTAAATCTTGGACTCCTATGAAATTTTTAGGCTTATGTCTTAGCTTTCTATCCATATAAGGCAAACCTAAATCCATATCTATAGCTCCAGATATGACCCAATAACCGAACAGTGTTCCAGTTTGGACTGAACCAGCATCTCTTTTCTAAGTTTGGCCCTCTCTTTGTCCTTTCAATTTCCGTACTTAAACTCATCAATCAATCCTTTAATTTATGTGATAGGTCTGCATTTAAGATGAACATTTACCATAAATTAAAGGTATCTTATGGTATCAAACTTGTTATTATAAATATGCTTGTGGCCTTGCTAGTTGGGTTGGTTTGAAGCTATTTTGCTCTTTTGCTCCAGAATAGGAGGCTGCTTTTCAAATCCTGGTGTGCCTTGTTGAGGGGCTTTGGCTGCTTATTGCTGCATTTCTAGTTAGGCTTAGTGGGAGCATGTTCTCCTAGGTTTTTTTTTTTTTAATTTCGGGAGCCTATTCCCTTTGGTGAGGCATTGGATGCCCTTTGCTGTTGGTTGGACATCTGTGGGTCCAGGCTGTCTTGGTGCTGGCTTATTGCGCTTGTCTCTTGCTGATTACTCCACTGCTGGTTGTTGCTACCATATGCATGGCTCATGCAAATTGGCTTCACATGACTCTTTTTGCTGCAGAGCCATCCCGCCGGGCCCTCTCTTCCCTTGGAAGGTTTTTCTCTGTATGAGGGATGTTCATGCTATTGAATATGGGATCGTGTTCCCTTGGTTCATTCTTTAGGGAGCATGTTCCCTTCGGCTATTTAGCTTTGTTTTTATGCCTGCTATGGTTTGTTCAAGGGAGTTTGTTCCCTTTACTGGTGTATGTACTGTTCTGCTGGTTTCCAGCTTGTATTGCAAGCTTGTCTTGCTATTTTTGATCTATACAATTCTTACATTTGATTAAAAAAAAAATGCTTTAGTTAAGGATTTATTGATACTTCAAGTGCAAAATAATGATATAAAACCTTGATAAAAATGCACTTTTAAGTACTAATCACACCCCCAACCAGCTTATTTCTAGTCCCTAGTATTCAAAGCGTTAAAATAGAAAAACAATTTGCAAATTCCACAAAGCAAGACATTCATCATTCAACTTCCATTAATTTATCCAGATAAACAAACTCTCATTAAATTTATATATCTGCTCAATACCTCTTAAACAAAATATTAATAAACCTTTCTTTTTATGTGCTCAATGTATGAAAACATAGATGATGGGGCTTTTATTGGAAGAAAACAATATTTTGTTCTAATTTTTAAGGTTAACTTCCTTGGGTTGGGATTATTAACTTTTTTTTTTACTTTTTTTTCTATTTTTTTAATATATATATATATATATATAACTTAAAACACAATGCATCTTTAACCCATGAAACAAGCTTTCGACTAATGACTCCTAGACCAGTTGGTCTTGAGCATTAGGTGTTGAGACACCCCTACGAGCTTAGTAACTCGAGTTAAAGATACTGATACGTAGATAGTGCAATGTTTGATTCCCTTAAGCTTTTCTCCTTAACCCATGTAACAAGCTTTGGGTCAATAGCTCCCAAGTCAGTTGACTTTAGGGTATTAGGTGTTAAAACACCCCTTCTGGCTTAATTGCTTAGGTTAGGGAGGCTACAAAACCAAACTTATCTACGTAACACCATACTTGTAAATATTGTCAAGCATTCATGTTGCTAACTTATGTTAACAACAAATCAAGTTCCTTGCATAACAACGATGTTAGCCGAAAACTATGAAGGATCAAGCATTTGATGTACCAAGTGTTATACAACACAAATCTAGATTAATCATTTAACAAGTAAGGTATTATGAAGTGGTAAGATAAAAAGATAAGACATGTTAATACCAAACTTTCTTGGATATAAACATTGAAGTCCATGTTGAGTTTATATATTACATATTATAACACCATTAGAGAAACCTTTTTACCTTGACATAATTAACTTAGCTAAACATAATGAAGAAGAAGAATATAAATAAACTAGATAAGAACATAGTTATGATGAAAAGCATAAACAAGAGATTAATGAAAAGCAAAACTTAAGCATTACAAAAATATAAAGAAAGAAAGCAAGAACATTATCTTGATCTGAAAACCAAGATGACTAACTACATTGAAAATGTCTCCTTTTTTAGGCTAAAATTCAGAACTATTGATTGGTTGACTAAGAAAATAGTTGGTGGCCAACCATTGATTTGGTGGCTAGTTTTTGACATTGTTGGCTGTTGGTTATTGATATTGTTGGCTGGCCAAAACATCATTGGACCATGAAAGTTGTGGGCAATTGTCTCAGCTTTCCAACAAAAAAAACCAGAGGTCATTTGGATTTCTAGAACTCAAGATATAAGCTAAAAATCGAACAGTGTCTGAGCTATATAACAAATTCCAACTTCTCCATTGTTGCTAAGATTTTAACTTGAAAACAGCAGAATTGAGTCTTGGACTCCCATGAAAGTTTTAGGTCTATGTCTTAGCTTTCCATATATATAAAGCAAACCTAAATCCAAGGTCTACAACTCCAGTTATGATTCAATAACCGAATGGTGTTCTAGTTTGAACCAGCATCTCTTCTCTTAACCCTTTCTTTGTCTTCTTAATTTCAATAGCTAATCACATCAATCAATCTTTTGAATTGTGAGATATACCTGTATTCAAAACAAGCATTTACCATAAATTAAAGATATATTATATTATCAGACTTGTTATTAGAAAACATACTCTAGTTAAGGAATTTAATGATACTTAAGTAAAATATGATGATATAAAGCCTTAATGAGAATGCACGTTTAAGTACTAATCATTACCCCTGTAAGGTAAGGTGACCGGCCATTTGCAAGGTAAGGTCCTCCTGGTCTCTTCATCATGGTGGTATGCCAAGTAGGGTTATGGGTTGTGTTAGTGAGGGGTCAAGTCAGAGCAGAGAGAGGGAGAGAAAAAGAGAGTGGGAAGAAAAGTTTTTTAAAAAACAGCTTCTCCTTCCTCTGCTGCACATCCAGGGGAAGGAGAAGAAGAACAATGTCATTTAAAACGACACTGTTTTGTGTTACTTCTTGTTTTTTTTTAAAAAAAAGAAATGAATTTGAGAATAACCAAAAATTGGGTTATGGAAACTATTATTTCATTATATTTTACTAAAAAAAGTTAAATTTGTGTTGCTTTAAAAAAATTAAAAAAAAGTGAAATTAAATTTTATTAAGTTACAAATACACCCACTAGGTTGACTAAGTCACCCACAACGGGTTATATATTTACCCAGCGGTCCAATAATGTACAGAAAGTAAGAAACAACCTTTTGTGAGCATAATATGGGCAAAAGATTCCCCACTTCCAAAACATGCTATAAAGATTTATAAAAGATTCCCCTACTTTCAAAGATATGCTATAAAGACTAGTATAAGACAACTTTTGAACTTTAATAATATTATTCTGTATTTAGTCGATGCAAAACTTGAACAAAGACTTAACCAGCTTATTAGTGCAATATGATGATATAAAACCTTAATGAAAATATATTTTTAAGTACTAATCACACCCCCCAACCAGCTTATTACTCGTCCCTAGTAATCAAAGCGTTAAAATATAAAAACAATTTGCAAGTTCCACAAAGCAAGGCATTCATCATTTAACTTCCATTAATCTATCCAAATAAACAAACTCTCATTAAATTTATATATCTACTTCATACTTTTTAAACAAGATATTAATAAATCTTTTTTTGTGCTCAATAAATCAAAACATAGCTATGGAGCTTTTCATGGAAGAAAACAAAATTTTGTTCCAATGTTTAAGGTTAACTTCCTTGGGTTGAGATTATTATCTTTTTTTTTTGGTATATATATATATATATAACTTAAAATACAATGCATCCTTAACCCATATAGTGAGCTTTAGGCTAATGACTCCCAGACCAATTGGTTTTGGGGCATCAGGTGTTGAGACACCCCTACAAGCTTAGTAACTCGGGTTGTAGATACTGATTCGTAGATAGTGCAATGTTTGATTCCCTTAAGCTTTCTCCTCAACCCATGTAACAAGCACTAGGCCAATAGCTCCCAAGTCAGTTGTCTTTAGGGTACTAGGTGTTAAAACACCCCTTCGGGCTTAATTGCTTAAGTCAATGAGGCTACGAAACCAAACTTATCTACTTTTTTATTTATTCAATTTTTTTTTTTGCAAATTATATACTATCCCTTTCCATGAGTTGTTACCTTTAACAAAAGAACATAAATAATGTAATAATCCAATATGCAACCCACAATCATATGTTAAAGTGTATGTGTGTGAAAATGAAGGTTTAGGAATATTTGTTGAATGGGTATATGAATAGAATCAAGTGATAACGATGCGAGAGTTTGTAAACCTGAATATTTCAAGAAGTATTATGATAGACCTTGTAAAGAATGTTTACTAAGATGCGTCTCAAGAGTCACTAAAGTTCCTCCTTTACTCTGCCATCCTACTAACAACAGTTGTACAAATGATTTTAATAATAGAAAACACAGTTAGTTAATTTTTTTTTAATATCAACTACTACCCTTTAATATCAATTAGTACCCTCTCCCCCCAACTAAAATGAGACATTGTCCTCAACGTTTTAAGGCATTAAGATAGAGTATAAAAGACAATACCTGAAACAACAACTACTAACAAACTTGAAACACACTTAAACAAATATAAGAAAGAACAAAACACAAATATTATGCTATTAATAAAACCAAAAGACACAAGTTTTCACAGACTAAGGCTCAAATCCAATCTAAGCTTTTTACGACGTTTCGTGATTGACTAATTGAGTCGACTTATAGAGGAATCAACTACAGGGATGAAAGATTGTAGTTCATCAATCAATTGCTCAGTAGTAGCAGTAGAGATGAGGATTTGTCGCTCTGAAAATGTTAGAAATTATTGTTCCACAGCATGATCAAGAAAAGACAGTAAAGTATTATAAAAACCATTAACATTTAGCAAACCTATAAGTTTCTGGTGAATGTTCAGCTAGGCCCAAGAGGAAATATGAAATATCTCTTCTAAAGTGTCCAGACCACCTGGTAAAGCAATGAAGGCGTCAACATGGTTAAACATTACAAACAGTCGTTCAGACATTGTGGAGACTTGTAATTCCTCTCCAATTGTTTTTCCAATGAAGTCCCCTTCGCCTAAAGCTATTGACACACTCCCCATCAACCCAAGGCTGCCTCCCCCATAAACTAAATGAATCTTTCTTTCAGCTAGTACTCGACTAAGATGATTTGCTGATTCTAAAAACTCCTTTTCTTTCCCAGGACTGGATCCACCAAAAACACAAATATTTTTTATTTTTGAAACTGAGGAACCTGCCCCATCAACCCAAGGCTGCCTCCCCCATAGACTAAATGAATCTTTCTCTCAGCTAGTACCCGACCAAGATGATTTGCTGATTCTAAAAACTCCTTTTCTTTCCCAGGATTGGATCCACCAAAAACACAAATATTTTTTATTTTAGGAACTGAGGAACCTGCCATTTCTACACACTTCTATATCTGTTGAATGAATGGGTTGAGTAGAAATGATGGGAAGGAAGAGAAGATTTTATAGATGAGAAATTGAAAATGCAATCCTACCACCTATATATAGGCTAGCTGGAGTCTCTCTATCTCTCTCTATCTTTTTCTCTTCTCTTTTTCATTTTTTTAAAAACATGTGTATGTACAAGCAATTGTGATTGTGGCTCACATCTTTCCTTGGTTTTATGTCCAAGAATGGCTTAAACGCCCTCTATGGGTTAGGGATATGCTTTCCATCTAGTTTTCTTAAAAATTGGCAAACATAGTCTTTTTTAGTCAGATTCCCAAGACTAAGTCGATCATGTTTTTTATGAAAATGAGGTCATAAATCATGAATTGCACGATGCACATCTCCACTATGATGAGACTTAAGAGTCATTAGAAGATTATCTAAAGACTCTATGCTTTGAAATAAATCCCACCTTTTGACAATTTTCACTAGTTTTGCAAAATGCATGTGAGTCTTTGAACATGGTTGGCCAATAGAATCCACGTTGTATGATTTTTACAATCGTCTTGTTTGACGAGAAATGATCTCCACATGCCCCAAAATGACAAAATTTAATGACACTACTTACCTTATTGTCAGGAATGCATCTTTGAAATATTTGATTAGGATAATATTTGAATAAGTAAGGGTCATCCCAATAAAAGTTCTGCACGTTGCTCAAAAACTTTCTTTTATCTTGGGTATCCATTGAGTTGGCAAAAATCCTAAAGCAAGAAAATTGTCAAAATTAGCAGACCAAGGTATCGAAGCAATAGAAAGTGAAGATTGACCAGGAAAGTAATCATCAATCGGTGTGATGTCAGATGTCGAATCTATTGTCAATTTTGACAAATGATCCGCGACAACATTTTCAGTGCCTTTTTCATCCTCGATTCCTTCCTGTTTAAAAGTTTCAAAGATTTCAGAATCATGATTGACTTCCTTTTATTTGGTCATAGCATGAGGAAATGTTAGTACTGGTGGGGAATTAGTCTGTTCTTTGCAATGTTTAGGTTTAACCCCTTCCTTACCCTTAGAAATTGACTCATCATCTTTCTCACAAGGTTCAAGAATTGGTTTTTTAATAACCTTACCACTGTGGAGAGTAATGACTGATTGGACTTGATCTATGTGTTGGCTTCCGGAGCTACTTGCACTTGAATTGTATTGCCCTTTGGGATTTTGCTGTGGCTGAGATGAGAACTTACCTTTCTCCTGAAAACTTAGAGCAGATGTGAATTTTGCAAGAGTATCTTTAAAATCTATCATGCTTTGAGCAAGTTGAGTGTTGATTGTCTCTTGCTTTTCAATGAATGCATATAAAGTGTCCTCAAGATTTCTTCCAAGAGGGGGGATATAAGAAGATGCATACCCATGAGAACTTTGAAAATTATGATGTGCTTGAAATGGTGGCTGTGAAGTTTGTGTATTATTGGTATCACTCTTCCAATTGAAATTTTAGTGATTAAAAGAAGGTAAAGTTGGACAATCATTGGTTGAGTGTTCATTAGTTTTGTTGCTACTCAATTTTTGACCCATGTTTTAATAATTTTTCAAAAATAAGAAATAAAAAATAAGGGTTTACATGTGGCGATAACATAGAGCATCAGGGCTAATATTAAAGAAGCAATATGTCAAGGAGATAATTACTGAATCATATATAATTACTGCAATATAAAATACCATAGATATATGATTTGATTCGTGCTGGTTATGGAAAATAATCACTGCAATATAAAATACCATATATATAGGATTTGTTGGTGCTGGTTATAGAAAACAATCTCTGTAATAATTATTGCAATATTTCCTTGAATAGCACGTGTAGAGATTTTCTATATAAGTGAACCTAATGGCGGAGAAAAGAGGGAGAAAAAAAGTTTAAAAGAGAGAAATTGTGGGCACCCAAAAAAGAAAACTTAAAGGTAATATTTTTTTCCATCCGAAACCAGCCGCGCCCCCACCCTTGGCCTTTGATTTTTTACACGGAAACCAGCCCCTCTCCTTCATCTGGGTTACTCTCCCTCACGGGATCTCCTCCTTTTAGCCAAACCAGAGAAACCCCTACTTTGGTCTTTGAGAATTCTCGGTTTCCTTCTTCAGCCGGCCATAGATCAGCAGTCTTCTCTCTCAGCCGGCCAAAACCTGATCTCCTCCCTCGCCTCTCCTTTCCCCGTAAACACCAGCCCTCACTCCCCTTTCTTACCGTGAGCATGCATTAGCCATAGCAGCAGCAACCATCTATTCGCAGTAGATACAAGATGGACGTGAATGAGAGGAAGGACGAACAGAAAAAACAAAGAGGAGAATAGAGAGAAAGAGAGAGAGGAAGGAAGACAGAAAATACAGAGGGTGAAACAGGGGAAGCACGGGAAAGAAAATCATAGAAACAAATGGATGAAGAAGAGCACAACAGGGACGAGCAGAAGGAAAGAACATAAGCAGAAGAAAACACAGGGGGACCAACCAGCATGCCCTCGCCATCGCCTTCATCCCTTCGTTTCTGTCTCCAGTTTTCTTCTCCTCCAGCGGTGCAATGTTTTCTTTCATAGGTATTAGCTAAGGCAGCAGCTCACAAGAAAACAGAGAAGGAGCAAGAAAACATAGAGGGAAGAACATCCATTTCGCCAGCACATCACACCTTCATCATCGTCTTCGCCGTCTCCAGAGAAAGCATCGGCAAGAAGAGATAGACAGAGACCAACACCAGTTACCAGCGGTCGTCATTGTCTTCAGAATCAGTGATGACCGGTTGTGCGCAAGAAACTGCAGCATCATCTTCGCCCAGCTACCAGGTAAGCACCCTGCACTCTTGTCACTTTTGCAAATTTAATTACCATGCCACTGTAGCATGCATATGCATGCAACAGTGGCAGGACCGGTTACTGGTTTGGGCCAGTAACCGGGTTGGGTTCGAAGAGTCATCTTTATTTTGTTCTTTTTGAGTTTGTAGAGGGGTCACGGTTCATGTTGTAATTTTTTTTGTTAGCTTCAGGACTTTGTTTTTTTTTTTTAATGTTTTGTGCACACTGACTTGTGTTTTAAATTGGTGTGTCGAACCTTGCTTTTTAAGACTAATTGTTTTAAGCTTCTTGCGAATTTAAGAATAGGTGAATATTTTGCTTGATGTTTGCGTTTGGACAAAAAAATATAAAAACAATGTTTTCTTGTGTGTTGCATACGACCAATAACCTAACATGTTTTGAATGCTTTTTTTATATATACAAAAAATATTGGAAGTTTTGAAAATATGTTTTCGCATGGATTTCTTAAACACAAAAAATTTGTTTTCTTGCATTTCTGGACTTTACAACATGTTTGTAAAACTCCAAAGGGTATTGCCCAACATTCCAAAAAATATAAAAATCTTATTTTGGGGGAATTCATCTATTATTCACCGCTAATGTTTGGATAAAGAAATCCTTAAAGGATGAATATCCAAAATATTATTGGGAATAATTTGTTATTATTCACTGTTGCCTTAGAATCTTTGAAAGACCAGTCAAGGTTCCTAGTGACCATAATACTAGGTGGTGACTCCCTTATTCACTATAAAACAAAGACCCTGAAACCAATCGAGGATCGTCGCGACGCCGCGCTCCATCGCGGGGGTGCGACAAGTTTCACAAATTTGACACACAATTTCTTGAACAGATTTTAATTGACCATTCTTTTTTAATTCTACTGCCTCAACTTTTCTAGCTAAAGATGCAAATTTGGCTTAGAGGTCATGATCTTCCCTAAGGTTGCACATGCTTCCACTAGATGTATGAGGTTGAGTTTTACCTGGTGCCTCACAAGTGCCTGTGGTGTCCCAATTTTGAGCATTTTCAGCTAGCAACTCTAGCTACTCCATTGCTTCATCAGGGTCTTTATTTTCAAAAGTTTCATTGCACATCAATTCCACCATTTGCCTATCTTTTGATGTTAACCCTTCATAAAATTATGAAACCAATCTCTATGTTTCAAAACCATGATGAGGACAGGTATTAAGTAAGTTTTTATATCTATCCCAACACTTGTAAAATTTTTCTCCTGGTTTTTGAGTGAAAGTGGTGATTTGTCTTTTGAAAGACTTTGTTCTATGATAAGGGAAAAACTTCTTTAAAAATTATTGTTGCATTTCATCCCAAGCACGAATGGATCCTAACATAAGATTTTGTAGCCATGTTTTAGCTTTATCTTTTAATGAAAAAGGAAAAAGCTTAAATCTGATGGTGTTCATGCTATAATTTAAGTCATTATAAGTGTTACAAACTTCTTCAAATTCTCTTAAATGCAAGTATGGATTTTCTAATTCTAAGCCATAAAAAGTGGATAAAAGTTGAATAATACCTGGCTTAAAATTAAAATGAGATGCATCAGGAGGAAAAACTATACATGATCGTGCACTTGTTCTTGTTGGATTCATGTAGTCTCTAAGTGTTCTAACACGATTATTCTCCTTATTCTCATTATGAATTGACTGGTTATCTTCGTCGGCCATGTTTTCTTAAGAAAATGAGGATTTCCTAGAAAGTCTACTACTTAATGTACGTGTCCAAACTCTCATGCAAGTGCAAAAGAAAAGAAAAAGGAAAAGGAAAAGGAAAAGGAAAACAATTAGAAAAACAAATAAAAGTAAAAACAAAAGAAAATAATAGAAATATATAATTTATACAATACTTACCTCCAAGGCAACGACGCCAAAAACTTGACACGATCACAGAGTTGATGTCTTATCCCAAGTGTAGGAGTGTCAAAGTAATAAATAACCCGGCAAAACCAGAGTCGAACCACTTGGAGGTCAACTATATAAATTACAAATAAAAAAAGATTTGAAGAGAATAATAACAGAAAAGGAGTTGAAGAGAGTTTTGGGATGTGATATTGATGTAAGGATTAAACAGTGATAAAACAGATGTCAAGGTTAGAGGATCCACTAATGGTATTTCAAATAAATATAATATAAACTCTTTTTATTACTCAACTGGAAACCACACACAAAGGAGATTCCAATCGAATGATTTATCGTTATTAGCTCATTATAAATTATTAACATGATTATATTAATCATCTTATCTAAGTAACACCATACTTGTAAATACTGTTAGACATTCATGTTGCTAACTTATGTTAACAACAAATCAAGTTCCTCGTATAACAACGATGTCGGCCGAAAACTATGAAGGATCAAGTATTTGATGTACCAAGTGTTATACAACACAAATCTAGATTAACCATTTAACAAGTAAGGTATTATGAATTGGTAAGATAAAAAGATAAGCATGTTAATAGCAAACTTTCTTGGATATAAACATTAAAGTCCATGTTAAATTTATATTATACATATTCTAACACCATTAGAGAAACATTTTTACCTTGACATAATTAACTTAGCTAAATAACACGATCAAAGAGTTGATGTCTTATCCCAAGTGCAAGAGCGTCAAAGTAATAAATAACCCGGCAAGACCAGGGTCGAACCACAAGGAGGTCAACTATATAAATTACAAATAAAAAAAAGATTTTAAGAGAATAATAACAGAAAAGGAGTTGAAAAGAGTTTTGGGATGTGATATTGATGTAAGGATTAAACAATGATAAAACAAATGTCAAGGTTAGAGGATTCACTAATAGTATTTCAAATAAATATAATATAAACTATTTTTATTACTCAATTAGAAACCACACACAAAGAAGGTTCCAATCGGATGACTTATCATTATTAGCTCATTATAAATTATTAACATGATTATATTAATCATCTTATCTAAGTAACACCGTACTTATAAATATCATCGGGCATTTATGTTGCTAGCTTATGTTAACAACAAATCAAGTTCCTCTCATAACAACGATGTTGGCCGAAAACTATGAAGGATCAAGCATTTGATGTACCAAGTGTTATACAACGCAAATCTAGATTAACCATTTAACAAGTAAGATATTAAGAATTAGTAAGATAAACAGATAAGACATGTTAATAGCAAACTTTCTTGGATATAAACATTGAAGTCCATGTTGAGTTTATATTATACATATTCTAACACCATTAGAGAAACTTTTTCACCTTGATATAAGTAACTTAGCTAAACATAATAAAAAAGAAGAACATAAATAAACTAGATAAGAACATAGTTATGATGAAAAGTATAAACAAGAGATTAATGAAAGCAAAACTTAAGCATTACAAAAATGTAAAGAAAGAAAGTAAGAACATGATCTTGATCTGAAAACCAAGATGATTAAATACATGGCAAATGCCTCCTTTTATTGATTGAACTATTGATTAATGGAACTATTGATTGGTTGACAAACTATTTGGTTGGTGGCCAACCATTGATTTGGTGGCTGATTATTGATATTGTTGGTTTGCCAAAATGTCATTGCTAACATCAAAATTTGAGCCATTTGTTCCATGAAAGCTATAGGAAATTGTCTCTGTTTTCCAACAAAAAAAACCAGAGCTTATTTGGACTTCTAGAACTCAAGATATAACTTAAAAACCAAATAGTGTCTGAGCTACAGAACAGATTCCGACTTCTCTGTTGTTGCTAAGATTTGAACTTGAAAACGGCAGAATTGAGTCTTGGACTCCCATGAAAGTTTTAGGTCTATGTCTTAGCTTTCCATCCATATAAAGCAGACTAAAATCCAAGGTCTATAGCTCCAGTTATGATCCAATAACTGAATGGTGTTCCAGTTTGGAATTGAACCACCATCTATTCTCTTAGCTTAGTCCTCTTTTTGTTTCTTCACTTTCAATAATTAATCACATCAATCAATCCTTTGAATTCTGAGATATACCTGCATTCAAAACAAGCATTTACCATAAATTAAAGATATATTATATTATCAGACTTGTTATTATAAAACATGCTTTAGTTAGGGAATTTAATGATACTTTAGTGCAATATGATGATATAAAGCCTTAATGAGAATGCACTTTTAAGTACTAATCATTAAACATAATGAAGAAGAAGAACATAAATAAACTAGATAAGAACATAGTTATGATGAAAAGCATAAACAAGAGATTAATGAAAGCAAAACTTAAGCATTACAAAAATATAAAGAAAGAAAGCAAGAACATGATCTTGATCTTGATCTGAAAACCAAGATGACTAAATACATGGTAAATGCCTCCTTTTATAGGCTAAAATTCAGAACTATTGACTGGTTGACTAAGAAAATAGTTGGTGGCCAACCATTGATTTGGTGGCTGGTTTTTGACATTGTTGGCTGCTGGTTATTGATATTGTTGGCTGAGTATTGGTATTGTTGGTTGGCCAAAACGCCATTGCTAACATCAGAATTAGAGCCCATTGAACCATGAAAGTTGTGGGCAATTGTTTCAGCTTTCCAACAAAAAAGAAACCAGAGCTCATTTGGACTTCTAGAACTCAAGATATAAGCTAAAAACCGAATAGTGTCTGAGCTCCAGAATAGATTCTGACTTCTCCGTTGTTGCTAAGATTTTAACTTGAAAATGGCAGAATTGAGTCTTGGACTCCAATGAAAGTTTTAGATCTATGTCTTAGCTTTTTATATATATAAAGCAGACTTAAATCCAAGGTCTACAACTCCAGTTATGATTTAATAACCGAATGGTGTTTCAGTTTGAACCAGCATCTCTTCTCTTAGCCCTTTCTTTGTATTCTTAATTTCAATAGTTAATCACATCAATCAATCATTTGAATTGTGAGATATACCTGCATTCAAAACAAGCATTTACCATAAACTAAATATATATTATATTATCAGACTTGTTATTATAAAACATGCTCTAGTTAGGGAATTTAATGATACTTTATTACAATATGATGATATAAAGTTTTAATGAGAATGCATGTTTAAGTACTAATCATTACCCTTGTAGGGTAAGGTGACCGGCCATTTGCAAGGCATGGTCCTCCTGGTCTCTTCGTCATGGTGGTATGCCAAGTGGGGCTATGGGTTGTGTTAGTGAGGGGTCAAGTCGGGGCAAAGGGAGGGTGAGAAAATGAGAGTGGGAAAAAAAGTTTTTTTAAAAACAGCTTCTCCTTCCTCTGCTACACGTCCAGGGGAAGGAGAAAAAGAACAACGTCGTTTAAAATGACACTATTTTGTGTTACTTTTTTTTAAAAAAAAGAAATGAATTTGAGAATAACTAAAAATTCGGTTATGGAAACTATTATTTCATTATATTTTACTAAAAAAGTTAAATTTGTGTTGCTTTAAAAAAAATTAAAACAAAGTCAAATTAAATTTTATTGAGTTATAGATACACCCATTAGGTTGACTAAGTCACCCACAACGGGTTATATATTTACCCAGCGGTCCAATAATGTACAGAAAGTAAGAAACAACCATTTTTTTGAGCATAATATGGGCAAAAGATTCCCCACTTCCAAAACATGCTATAAAGATTTATAAAAGATTCCCCCACTTTCAAAAATATGCTATAAAGACTAGTGTAAGACAGCTTTTGAAATTTAATAATATTATTCTATATTTAGTCGTACTGATGCCTTGGCTTTATTAATCTTTCTCCGCTTGATGATGCAAAAAAATCGACATAATGGAAACAGAAGATGCAGAACATGAACAAAGACTTAACCATAACTTTTAAAGACGCATTATTACCTCCCAATGTTCAGATTCCGTGAGTCCAATCATTTATGTTATTATTTTTAATATAACATAAAAAAACAATTAAACCTGGAAATTTAATATTAAATAAGATAAAGATAAATTTATATAAGTTTCATATTCAAAAAATATTCATTTAAAAATATGTTAAATAAAAACATCACCTAACAACTTAAATTTTTAATTAAATTTATAATAATTTTTTATATATAGTAGCCCTGTGTAGGTATAAGAAATTGGACAAATTAGACGGTCATTAAATTTTGTACTTGTAGCATGTTACTTATCTTCTTTCCTTTTATTATATGTAATTAAAGACTTATTTAATATATTTTTTCTAGTTTATCATAGCTTAATGGCACTGGCTATTCAATAATATATCTTGATTATTATAAAAAATAATCAGTTAACCACATGTATAATAAAAAAACCATGCCCAATAAATTTTTTTGGATGAATAAGGTAGAATAGGAAATTAAAGAAGGGCTTTTTCTATGCTTTCGTTGAGAGGGTGAGTGTCCAATAATTGTTTTTATTTGATTTTCTTTAATAAATATCTAGACATTAATCTCACATCAATTTTAGTCTTTGAGAAGCGAAGATTTTATTACTAGTGTTAACGGGCACAAACAATAGAAATTCCTAGGGACAGTATTACAGACCGATGACAGTATACACATAGTATAAACAAATTAACAATATTACAGAACAATCACATTATACACATAGGGAAAGTGAAATAGCTTAGATATTATGCAACAAATGGAGGGATCATTATCTTCACTTACCAATCAATATGAATCCCTTGGATTTTCAAGGAGGTGAAGATATGCTTCTTTATTCACGGACTTGATTCCTTAATCTTCAACCTTCCTCCAGATCCCTGGCTTGTCAGCCGGACATGGGAAATTTTTCAAATTGAAACAATTGCTAACCTCAACATAACGTATTGACTGCATGGTCTTCTGTAAGTCAGTCCAGTCTTCATCCAAGAATGGCAAGAACTTCAAACACAAACCCTC
>Ga0325411_1003678_pt1 | contig 17313 bp, 10 predicted proteins | sample PopdelMetagenome_13_FD_206181 | JGI IMG/M metagenome (GOLD analysis project Ga0325411, IMG submission 206181) | Populus deltoides microbial communities from Bellville, Georgia, United States - Xylem-PdIQD-R4 | ecosystem: Host-associated > Plants > Phyllosphere > Stem > Wood/Secondary xylem...
TCCAAGCTGTTGTTGCTTCTTCATTTTATTTCTTTGAAGTTTTATTTGACTATCTGAACAAGGTGATTGATATGAATATGGCATTTGCTTTCGCACTCTGATTTGAGAAAAAGGTGTTGCTCTTTAATTTTGTTGAATGTTGAAGTCAGTTCCGGTCGTAAGAGAAGAAAGATAATCTGCTTTGTGTTCTCCTTCTTTCTTTCTTTTTTGTTTGAACTTCTGTTGCAGGGGTTGTGCACTTTTTCTCTCTTACTCTTTTGCCTTTTCCATTCTGGTTTTTTGACAGATTTTTCCGTATATGATAAAAGTTTTTGAGGGTTAGGTTGTCAAAAAGAGATTTAAGGCAGAGACTTGAAACTTGATGAGTGAGTTTTCAACTGTTGGAACGTTAGGTTTATTCATCCAAGACTTCTAAACTCGACCACTCAAGGAATTGGAGACTCCTGATATGCTTTAGTTTCAATTTACTTTTATCTTATTCCTTGTAAACATTCTCTCTGTTCTTAACGTCTGAAATTCTTTAGTGTCCTTGCAGGGGACTCTTGTCTGCTTATTTAGATTCTCCCTTTTTGAACCAGAAAAGTTGCAGAAAAACACATAACCTTACTCTTCATCTTCCATGGTGGTATATGACAGCTGCCTTTTTTCTTCCATACTAATTCATTGATCTGTTAGTATGCACCTCTTGAAGTTATATTAGTTATTATCCTTGTGCTTTCTGTCCAATGTTTTTCAAATGACATCTTTTTACTGCAAAAAAAAAAAACTGTTCTTATTGAGTATTTTTCTTAAGGTAACTGTATTTCTGTACTTATTGCAGATTGTCTTGCCTAGATTGAATTGGAGGTGGCTACTTGCATTCTCCTCTTTACCATCTATTGCCCAGCTTTTCTTTTATTGGATAGTACCAGAGTCTCCAAGGTACCTGTCCATGAAAGGAAGAATAACGGAGGCACATAATATTCTGGAGAAGATAGCTCAGCTGAACCAATCAAAACTTCCTCCTGGAATGCTTGTTTCTGATAGTACAATTGGACTGGATGAAGAATCTGCCCCGTCAAAATATACACCTCTACTCTCCTCAACTAGAAAACTGGTTTCAGATTTTAAATCAGGCTTCTCATCATTTGTTATGCTTTTCTCATCAAAGTTAATTCGAACAACACTTCTTTTGTGGTTGTTATTCTTTGGAAATGCATTCTCATATTATGGTATCATATTGCTGACTTCAGAGCTAAGTAGCGAGGAAGGAAAATGTGCCTCAACTGTCTTGCTGTCAGAAAATCTCCAGGATGACAGCCTTTACATAAATGTATTTATTACTAGTTTGGCAGGTATTGCATGCCTAGTAAACTCTCTCTGCACTTAATGTTGAGATTTGAAAATTGTTCTACAACATGAAGTAATTACTTCTTACCTTTAAATTTTTATATAGTATTATAATTTTAAGGAATAATGATCAGGTAAATCTTTTCTTAAAAATTTATGTTGTAGAGCTTCCTGGGATTCTTTTATCAGCCATTATTGTGGATAGATTTGGCCGCAAGCTTTCAATGGCATTCATGTTTGTCTTAGCTTGTATTTTCCTCCTACCCCTGGTTTTCCATCAGCATGCGACTTTGACAACAGCATTGTTATTTGGAGCTCGCATGTGTGCCATAGGAACCTTCACAGTTGCTGCAATATATGCCCCAGAGGTAAGTCCTGGAATACTCAATTTTTTTTGAAGACCTTTTATTCAAAGCAGTGGTTGACTGCTTGAAGATGTACTTCTGTTTTTTTTTTTTTTAATTTTTTTTAATGAATAATTGCTTAAATATTCCCCACCTTCATCTTTTTTTCTGATCAGGATCAATAATCTTTTCTATTGAAACCAACTTGAGGGAGGTAGTTTTTAGATGGGAAACATGATAATGCATTTGTTAGAAAATGCAAGTTTCTGGAATCCCTTTCTCATCACCCTTGTTCTCTCTGTTCTTGTTGCTTATTTTTCTTGCTAATAAAACCATAGATTGATCAATCGGCAATTGACGAATATAGGAATATGGTTAAGAATGTAATCCACTCTCTTCTCTGCTAAGATTGGCTAGTAGAAATATACATCCTTGTCTCTTTTCGTGCTAATCTTGAATGTTTCCTCTATTTTATTTATATACGGGAATGATTCTGGAGTCTTTTGGGAGTGAATAACTCTCATCATAGTCAGTCAGCATACAAAATGAATTGCTGCTGCTCTTAAAAAGATGCTGTTTTGAATTCTACGAAATTGATCCGTTTCTTGTCCATCGTCAAGCTGCCGCATCCTTTGAATTGATCCTTCATTATTCTATCTTGAATCCATTAATAGGAATAATATGTCATTGCATTTGGAAGGTGATTTTGTTGTAACCCTGTCTTCATTAGAATTAGCCAATAACATGGTCATGACCCATGGAAGTTGGTTACTTTTCCATTGTGCTTAATGCCATTCTGATTTGCTTCAAGCGCCTTTAAGTTGACCTTTGAACTGGTTTTAAATAATTTATTTGTGGTAATTTCCTTTTTCCCTAGGTGTATCCAACGGCTATTAGGGCAACTGGGGCAGGAGTTGCAAGTGCTGTAGGGAGGATTGGTGGCATGGTATGCCCTCTTGTGGCAGTTGGACTAGTGGCGGGTTGCCATCTTAAGGAAGCTATCATTTTGTTCGAGGTTGTGATTGTTATTTCAGTAGTCTGTGTCCTGCTCTTCCCATTTGAGACCAGTGGGCAGGAATTGAGTGACAGTTTAGCTGCATCTGATCCAAAACAAGTAGTTGTTGGGTAGCAAATTTATACCCATTCAAGCATAGTGAAAACTAGATGTATTTTCTTGTATTTGCTATTTGATTGTTTAGAACAGGAAGTCCATGTATCAGATCACGGTTCTGCCAAATTGGCTGTGTCTAGGAAGGGAGAACAAATGCTAATCCTTTAACATAGATAAATATGTATGCCTATTCCCTCGTCGCGCAAGGTTGATTTAAGTATGTATAGCAGAGTACGAGGCGACATGTATCATTTACTTCCTTGCCTTACCAGTTCAAATTCAGGAGTTGAATTCTTTTTCATTTCTCCTCTCATTGAACATCTATGGAACCAGAGCAACAAGCTCTAAAATGACAAGTCTCTAGCTATAAAACATCAAAATATATATATTGACTTAAATCACTGTAACCCGTCGTGATTAGCTTGTCTATCAATGAATCTTGCACGGTAATATCATGCTTTTCAATTTTTAACGGTGTTGTTGCATAATTTTTCGTGTGATGATCAAGGAACGGGTTGATGAAGTCTCATGTAAGTTGAAAACAAAGAAATTTGGATGAAAAGGCCCTCTCAGAAGTGGACAACAAAAGTTGTCTTCACTTGTATTTCCAGGAGTGCTAAACAGCACTATCCTGCTTTTCCTGATATAGAGTGCTCAAAGTTACTACATCAGATCGTACTGAGTTGGCTAGCTCGGTAATGGTGCATGCCCTTGGACACGGCTAGCTTGACTTCTGGGACCCAGACAGCACCCTTCCAACTTTGGAGCTCAACGATGCTTGTGATTTATTATGTGGTTATTAGGGGAAGGTATGGGTTGTTATTGTGGAGCAGATGGAGCAGCTGATGCCCGTTATTACCTTGTCCGCAAGATTAACATGCGGTGCAAAATCAGGCAATCCACTTCATCTTTAATTTCTTCCTTGTGGGTGTCAGCACATGAATCAGTAACTGGCCGCACCAGCCTTTCTCATATTCTGAAGTTGACTACACACTTAAGTTTCAATTTCTCTAGGCTTTCTACGTGATCCACGGCTTTCAGACTCTCACGCCTGCCTGCATCAAAATCTCTTGTAAATCTCTTAGATTCCAGCTCCTAGCGGGTGAAGAAGAATCTATTAGGTCATAGGTGGTACGCTACCATTAATTGCCAATTAATCACCTTGTTGAGTTACTTTTATGTGATTTCCCAGAGATCAAGGAGTCTGGCCGATCGATGCTCTTAATTAATTTGCAGGTCTAAATTTTGATATGCTTGCTGCCTACGTGGGCATCATATGAAGTGTGTTAAATTTAATGCCGAGTAGACCAGTCGTGGAATTAACCATTGGGAGAGTGTCAGAAATTCAGAATAGTCACACTAATAGAAGAGAGGATGCAGTAAAGAGAGCAAAAACAATTGGTTAACAGCCTGCAAAAACACCATGAACCATGCATTTTCAGTGTCTGGTCATTTTAATATATGTTTTCAAAAGAGAAATTCTAGTTTCTCTTTATCTTTTTGGGTTATTCCAACCGAAATTGCTTCAGTGCAGGCTTAACGTTCTTTCCTGCCAAAAGTTGTTTATCTGCAGGCTTAAGAAAAGGCATTTTTTCATAGTTATATTTGCAAAATGTTCATAACATATATATGTATCATATGCTCTAAACATACCTTGTTCACAGTTGTTTTTCTTCCCTTTTCATGTTCTTTTTTTCGATTATCGAGATCGGCACTGGTTGTGTGGTACTGTAGTTATTGCAGAAGGATTGAATGGTCGGATATGGATATGTTGTTTTCGACTACGTACAAAGCTTATCATATACATTTTTGAATCAAATGTACAGGTCAAAGCTCAAGAAGAAGAGGCCTGGCTGTGTCAAATAATATATATGAAAAAACTGGACGTAACTTTTGATTAGATCATTCAGGAAATTCTACAAGTTCAATGATGGATTAGCTCATTGTGACTAGTTCGTGGTATGGAAAGCTTTTAAATTAAGCTTAGAATATGCTTTTTTTGTCAGTCTTATTATTTTCTTATTTAATTTCCTATTAAGGTTCCTCTTCCATTTTGATTTGGTCCGTTGCAGATCTATTTAAGCTACCGTAATCTTTTCTCTTAATTCAGATGAGAAATGAAGTACGGGCAGGGTTCTTGTTTTTTACCATTTTCGTGAATTCTATACTCTTTTCGTCTTCCTCAAAAACTTGTCTACACCAAGAAATTATAGAAACTGTACGTTGTTACTCATCTTCTAGTTCTACTTCTTCTCAAATACTCAATTTCCTCCGTCCGACAAAATCAATCACTCGACACCGAAGCTTTGGCATTTTTATACAGAGAATTTGAATGGAGCGAAACGGGTTTTTCTTGTATACCCAAAAAAAAAATATTATTTGTTTTTGTGTTTTAAAAATAATTTTTTTAAATATCATTTTAATATTTTTTTAAATAAAAAACATTTTAAAAAATAACTCCAATCACACCACAAAACACTCTTAACGTGGGATCGATGAACTGTTACTGATCTGTTTATGGGTACGTGGAGCAACTAGCCGATGATGAGATCCACTTGTCTGCTCTTGCCTATACTCCTACTTTGGCCACACCAACCATGCCTTCGCTTTCTCATTTTCCATGTTTAACTATGTATTTCGATTACTTCTATATTACCAAACTCGTACTATATATATCTATATGTTCTTATATCCTCTTCTTTTCAACTGAAAGAGTCATCCTGTCCTGTCCAGCTACATATGCCGCAGTCCACTCCACACAAATTATCGATTTTTCCCTTCTTTTCAGCCGAAAGAGTCATCCTGTCCTGTCCAGGTACTGGACAATTGTAATGGTAACAACCGTATATATGTTAGCGCAAAGAAGACTATCATTTCCTAGTTTCAGGTTAGTTCATATTTTCTTGATTATATGTTCTCATGCGCAGCTCAGCTCCATTTATGCATCTTCCAAGGAAGTATCACAGCAGTATTAGTGTTTCGTGTTGTTTGATTCGTGTCCATGTGTACCCAAGCAATTATTATTAACAAGTAAAGCTTCATAAACTTATATCCAGTTGGCCGCTTTGTAAGGTATTCAGTCTTTTGTTTTTTTCAATGATACTTCACTATTGATCTTCTTTCTTGAGTTGAAACTACAAGTAATTTGGTTTTTGACGTAAAAGCAGTGATATATAGCATCGATCTCTGGCTGCTACGCCCATGAATGAGCCAGCTGAGACCTCCGTCAGGGTAAGCGCTGAGATTTCTTGATGATCATACAATCAATCTTGAAATTTAATATGTATAGAACATGATAATTTTTCGTTTGTTTGTTACCCTGTGGCCGTGACAATTTTTTGATTTCTTTGGTATGTTGTTGACCGGCCACCACATAGACGGACGGGGAAAACCTTGTATACACTGTGGATGAGGCTCTTGCTTCTGTGGGATTTGGGAAATTCCAAGGTCTCGTGCTTGTTTATGCTGGACTTGCTTGGTTTGCAGACGCAATGGAAGTTATGATTCTCTCTTTTGTGGGACCGGCGGTCAAGTCCCAGTGGGATCTCTCATCAAGCCAAGAGAGTCTGCTATCAACTGCTGTTTTTGGTGGCATTATTGGATCATTTTTTTGGGGACTCGTTTCAGATCATCATGGAAGGAGGCAAGCCATCATTTCCCCCCTTATTCCTTGCATTAATTATATGCTGTGCCTTGTCAATAATCTTCACTGTTTCCTTGACGTGTAAAGTTAAGAATCCTTCATAATGTCTGTATGGATATATTTGTGTATATTGTATAGCTTCCGGAATTTGGAAAAAACTTGCACAAACTTTTCTGATGCTTCTATGGTAGATCTTTCTCTATTTAAGGTTTTAGGTTGACAAAATCTGCTCTTTCAAAGTTCCAATTACACAGTTTTGCAATATTTTGGTGGTTTTCCTATTATTTTTGGCTGTCTTGTTCGCTTCCAATTTAAAGTTTATGAAGTGCAAATGATTTCCAAATAGGCAAACTGGCAAGTATTCTGTAAATACCCTTCTCATTACATCATCAAAGCTAAAGATCAAGTTTCCATCAAGTGTTGATCCCTTCTGCTAAAGATGTTACTGTACAAATACGATGTTTTTCTTTGAAACCATCCGTTTGAATTTGAATCTTTGCACTAGACTCTTACAAACCCATGGTTAAATATTTTAACTCATCTTACAAGTTGTTTTAGTTCCATTTGGTCTTTCCAGGAAGTGTTTCCTAGGAGCAACTCTTCTGACTTGTGGAGCTGGATTGTTGAGTGCTTTCTCCCCAAATTATGTGGTTGGCTCCGGGCTGGGTGGTGGAAGTGTATTCAGCTCCTGGTTTCTAGAGTTTGTTCCTGCTTCACATTAGAGGAAAAAGGATGCTTCTACTCTCATGGTTCTGGGCATTTGGGACAATTTTTGAGGCTTTACTTGCATGGGTGTGTACCATTTCCTGAATTCTGAACAAAAAAAGTAGCTGAAAAAAACTTGATTTTATCATAAACGCTCTTGGTAGCAAGTGTTAAAGGCCATTTTTCCTCATCATTATCTGATATTTTGGTACATTGCTCGGCTAATATTACATTACAGTGTCTGCACAAGCCAGGCAGCATGGGGCATGCTAAAATTGCACAAAACTCATGTCTTATCACCCGGGGAATTCTTTTCTTCATAATTAATTGTATTTCTGTAATTCTTGCAGATGGTAATGCCAAGGTTGAGTTGGGGATGGCTACTCGCAGTATCCTGTTTACCAGCATTTGCCCTGCTTCTCTTTTATTCTCATGTACCAGAATCTCCAAGGTATCTATGCATGAAAGGCAGAATAAATGATGCATATAATATTCTGGAGAAAATAGCTCTGCTCAACCAATCAAAACTCCCTCCCGGAGAGCTTGTTCCTGATAGTACAATTGGACTGGATGAAGAATGTGCAACATCAGAATATACCCCTCTCCTCGCCACCACTGAAAAAATGGATTTGGATTTTAGATCAGGATTCCAATCATTTCTTATGCTTTTCTCATCAAAACTAATCCGAACAACACTTCTTCTCTGGGAGTTACTCTTTGGAAATGTATTCTCATATTATGGTATCATATTGCTGACTTCAGAGCTAAGTAGTGGGCAAAGCAGATGTGGCTCAAATCTCTTGAAATCAGAAAATCCTGACAGCCTCTACATAAATGTATTTATTTCTAATTTGGCAGGTATTGCATGCCTACTCTCTTCATCTCTATGCAATTAATGTTTGGCATTTTGAGAATTGTTCTGCAATGTGATATATACTATATATCTCTTGTCTCTAGCTTTCTTGTACAGTTACCAAATTAAGCAATGCATAATAACATGTTTTCTTATAAATCTATACTATTGTAGAGCTTCCTGGGATTCTTTTGTCAGCAACTATTGTAGATAGAATTGGCCGCAAGCTTACGGTAGCTTTTACGTGTGTCTTGGCTGGTATCTTCCTTTTACCTCTGGTTTACCATCAGTCTGCAACATTAACGATGTCATTCTTGTTTGGAGCTCGAATGAGTACCAAAGCAGTCTACTCAGTTGCTACAATATATGGTCAGGAGGTAAGCCCTATAATACTTTGTTCGGGGCATTTTATCCGTAGCAAGATGTTGACTGGGTAAAATGTTCACATCATCTTAGTCTTAACTTCCGTGATCATTTTTCTTTTGACTTTGACTCCAAAATGCATTTGTTAGAAACCTCTGCACACACATCTGAGGGGCAGGGAGAATTGGTTCTGAATAATTGATTTATACTGGTATTGTTTCCATCTAGTTATATCCGACATCCGTCAGGGCAACTGGTGCTGGAGCTGCAAATGCTGCGGGGAAGGTTGGTGGCATGATATGTCCTCTTGTGGCAGTTGGCCTGGTGACTAGCTGCCAGATTACAGAAGCCATCATCCTGTTTGAGGTCCTGATGGCTATTTCAGCAGTCTGTGTCATGTTCATCCCAGTTGATACCAAGGGACAGAAATTGTGCGACAGCATAGATGTATCTGATTCAAAACAGGTTGTCGTTGGGCAGTAATTCTACCCCTTCAACCATTGTAGAAAAGAAATGTATTTTGATTCCTTACATTAGATAAATATCTGCCAACTCATTGCATGCCCTAGGTTGATTCTGACCATAGCAGAACGCTGATTGACATAATTTTCTTTTCCGAAGTTCAAGTCTCAGGAGTTGAAAATGTTCATCTCTTCTGCCGTTGAGTACCTTTTGAGCTAAAGCAGCAAAAACTGTCATGACAAGTCTCCAAGGACTTGCGATCCTGCGCTTCCGAGTTTCTTAAATATTGCAAAAGCAGTCGTCTAAAGATCTTTGACTTGTTCGGCCATGTTTTCTAACCTTCCATTTTCTCATGTTTGATTACACATTAAAATAATTACCAAAAAATAATTAATAGACAAATTGCCAAAACCTTCGCCATTGAAACTCATGCCGTCACCTCCTCACTTCATTAGTTTCATCTTCGTGGACGCAGAAAAGGGAAAATAAACATTAACAGTGCACTGCTCAAACTTTTTACACATCACGAAACTGTGCTCCAAAATTTCTCATCTACCAAAAATACAAAATGATGTAAACCTGTAAACAAGTAGTACAAAGCTAAACACAACCAATGCCATAGACCAAGTAATACTGTGTGCTATTTTCTTCTCATGTGGAGGCAGGACTGCTTATAAAAACTTAGACAAGCTAAATCGATACAGTCAAGGATAAAATAACTAATCACAGCCAAAAAAGGATGCACCCCGCTATAAACTTATGGTCTTGCTGTTTGTTAAGATATACAATTGTACACCCGATTGCAATAAAATCAAATTCAGAACTCCTGCAGGTGAGAAAAAATAATAAGATTGAAAGAATTTATACCATGTTCTCTCCTCTTAAAACGAATCAACAAAAAGGCCTTAACCCCAAACTAGCTGGAAGCAGCCAAATGAATCCTTCGGTGCCAAGCAGGGGATCATAAACCAGTCAGCAATTAGAGAAAACTTAAACAACTTATCCTTGCATCCTCTCTCACAACTTGAGACTTAAGCTGACGATATAATACACTCCAGGAAAACAAAAACAAAAAAAGATGGCAACTGAACACACAACATTTACAGCCCTCTGTTTAGTTGCCATGAAAAGGAAAAAAAAATTCAGTATTACATGAATGTAAGGTTCGTATTTTTCAAGTCCCAAGAAAAAAAAGAAGAGAGAGAGTAAGAGTGAAGAAACAAAAATGTAACACACTTTGGCATGGAAAAAAAGAAAAGCGATATGAAAATTATAATAGAATTCTTCTAATACTATAAAAATTGACCAGCATTCCAGCTTTTGGACCAAGAGCATCCTTAGTGAATGACCCGCGCAAAATTTTTCAAATTTATCAAGACAATTCTTTGCTTAACTTGTTGTCATTTTGAAGTCAAGGCAGCAATACTCACAGACAACATTTTATTACGTGTTCCATCTAGCTGCATAAAATAAGCCTCAAGCAACATCTCCAAATCCTCTACACCATCATCATCCAAAACGCCGCCAGTCACCATGCTGCACTCCGGTTAGAGCCAACTCGGGGGAGACGTGGTGTAGCAGGGGTTATGCTACCTGAAGCCGCAGCTCCGACCAAGGAATCAGATTGCTGATTCTGAATCCATTTCCTTGTCGAATATAAATCTGCCATGTCTTCATTGTCATCTAATAGATGTTCAATCTCGTCCCTCACCTGATAATAGACAGACAAGTAATCATTGATAAGAGAATACAGAAAGTAAATTTAGAATCAGCATCAACTGTAAACATCCTTCATGAAGTCTGTCAGTTTCATGTACAAAAACCATTTTACTTCGCCATGCAATATTTAAGTGATAGATTTAAAAATAAGTTTGGAAAAAAATGATGTGCAAAATTTATTAGAGTTTTATGAACATTAAAGAGAACCAATATATTTTTCAAGACAATTTCTAGCAATGACAAGAATAGCGGAAACAAACTTCACTTTCATAAAGCTTCCATGCATTTGAGTAGATACAGGGAGAGAAGAAGATTGTACACACAAGTACATGGTCAAATAATTCCTACATTCCAGCTCCCAATTTCTTATCCATACAATCCGAGATTACAAATCCTATGATAATGGAAAAGAGATCTAACCATTTTAAATCCAAGTTCATATTGAAATAGAAAAAAGAAGAGAAAAGGATGGTATAATTAAAATTCATCGAGAAAGAAGATGCTGGATGCTTTCTTGATCTATCTTGTACATGTGTGCACACCTAGACTTGCACTTCATTGGGAAGAAGGAGGATCTACTGGAAAAACTACTAAAGATTCCATTCAGAAATGACGAAACTATTGGAGCTTCCAAGCCGTAAGTGTCAGAGTCTCTTGTTTTAGGTTTATTTCTGTTAAACAACAATTCTCTTAGCTTTCGTGCAATCAGACTTTGCAAAGCTCTCTGCTATCTCTTGTTTTAGGTTTATTTCTGTTAAACAACAATTCTCTTAGTTTTTCCCACCTCCTCAACCAAATCAAATTACCTCTTATTTTCTAAATTTTATGGCGATTGGGTTTGAGCTGGTGGCCTTAATGGGCCTAGCCTGCCAAGTATTGGGCTATGGGCGCATGACGTGCAAGGGCATGATGAAGAAAGAGGCAGTTCCTGGGCCCAATTATGAGCCTAGTTGTCCATTTGGTTTTTAAATTGTTTTTTTATATATATTAAAATAATATTTTTTTATTTTTAAAAAATTATTTTTAATATTAAAATTAAAAGCATTACAAGAATTAATTTAAGACTAGAAAGTTTGGTGGAATTGCAACCACGAACAAGAGTGATAGTCCTGGACTCGTCACAAATCTATAAGAAGAAAGTACAGTAAATGAAAACAAAAGAAAAACAATTCCCTAACGGAGAAAAGGGCAGACTCGGAACCAGAACAGCCCATAAAATGAAAATGAAATGAAAATTTAAAACCCTAAAGGTCTAAACCCTCCCTCCGTCCCTTCTCAAAGTCAGGTCTAAACCCTCATTCCTCTCTCAAGCTCTCCCTCTCTAGCTGTAACTGTAAATTCTGTGCTTCGCTTTCTGTTTTTCAATAATAATAATAATTAGCAGCAGTACATAGCAGTGGATGGGTAAATAAAAGAAAACAAATAAATGATGATCCACATAATCAGACGAGGATCCGCTCGATCCACCATTTCTACGGGTACGTTTTTTCTTTATTTGATCTTCTTCTTCTTCTTCTTCTAATTCAATCTGGATATTATTGTTGGTTCTATCCTAAAGTCCAAAGAGAGTTGTTGATGATGATGATGCCGCCCCTTTTTGGATGTAAATTGGATAGCTAACTTGATGGAGAAAATAAATTGAAAGTTTTGCAAAAACTAAAAAATATCGTGGAAATCTTTGCTGCTGTTCTGAACCAATAATTTGTTTTTTCCTTCTCTTATTTCGCTTGGAAGTTTATGTACAGTATCTAGCAATAGGAGTCTTTGTAAAGTGAGTCTCTCTTCAATGCTGTTGCATCAAACAGACATGCTACTAAACCTGCATATGCATCAAACAGACATGCTACTAAACCTGCATATCGCTTCTTGACAGTGTTTGATGAGGTGGCCAATGCCATACATGGGGCAAATATGCAGTGGCGTGCAAGGTCATATGCCGCGTCGGTTCCTTCTCACATGCCACAAAGCCACAAAGCTCAGAAGAGAGTTTCCAAAGATGACCGGCGAGCTATGGTGGAATCTTATGTAAACAAGTAATCACCCCCCCCCCCCCCTTTTCTTTTTTTCTCTAACCAGCTTGATTTATTATATCATATAGCAGCTGCTAACTTTTTATTCCATCTGCAAAGTTGCTAAATTTGGATTTTATAGTTGAGGGAAAAAATTGTTAGTTTAAGACAACGAAAAAAAATAAAAGGGGCTAGTGATTACTTTGACTTGTCAACTTATCATGAAAATTGATTACTTTGATGCGACTTCAAGGTTCATTACTGATATTGTTTTTCAGTAAAAATTTTGGGATGCTGTGCAAAGTTGAAGTGTAGATACATTTTCCTGTAATCAATTTGGACGCCTAGAAAGTTATTCGAAGTTGATGAGGAAATTGGAGATTGTTCTTGCATGAAGTGCCCACTTTTAAGATTATACCTACTTTCAAACATTGTCATCATTGGTAGTAAATTTGAAGACCACAATTTTGTGTGGAATCTTACCAATGCTTTGATAGCATTGAATGAGTTCTATGTTGTGTTATTAAGAAAGTTATTGTGGGACCGAATTATTATATTGCCATTACCTTTTACAGGTATAGGGAAACACATGCTGGAAAATTTCCATCCATTTCTGATGCTCGAAAACAAGTTGGTGGCAATTACTATTTTATTAGGAAAATTGTTCAAGAACTAGAATACAAATCTAAGATTTCATCCTCAAACAGTGGAAACAAGAAAAAGGAGCTACCTATCGTGAGTGAGCCCTTGGTTAAAGTTAAAAACATGTCAACTGGAGGTGCAATGTCAGATATGAGAACTCAATGTGACCCACGTGCAGTTCCTCTAAATGATGTAGGAGACACAAGTTACAGATATCTAGAAGTGGAGGGAGGGCTGCAAACTTGTGAGAAGGTGGTCTCTCAAGAGTTTGGAAACCCCATTTCTCCTGTAAGTGTTTGATGTTTATTGCACTGTCTTAATTTCATGTAGGAGACATAATTTAAGTGGGAACATACTAGACTCAAAGATCTTACAATGAAATTTTTGGCTGTTGCTCTAGTCCAACGATGTTCAGAGTTTGATATTTGGATGATAATTGTTTGTTAGTCTGCTAAGTCAGAAGTTTAATGAGCCATTTAAAAATGCTTTATGTTACATGGCGCAATGCATATTTTTGGTATTATATAGCTGGTTTCTAGTTTATTTTGGCATACTTTGTTCATTTCAATTTGTTTAATTAATAGAAATATGCTATCCGGCATTTAGCTTTTGAAGAAGTTTTGGTTCCTAAAGTGGCCCTCCCTTTTCATCTGGGGACATTTTATTTTTATTCTCATAGGCAGTCTAGGTTGTGAGAAACACAAAGGCATTTCCTGTCGAGCCCTACTGCTTCTATTAAACGAGGTCTCATATGCACGCTCTGGGTGCATTGATCCTTGAGCACAATAAGTACAGCATACTTTACTACAGTAATGCAGTAAATAATAGCTTTGTTTTCAAGAATCTCCAAAGGGATGACAGTTGGAGTTGGCTATAAATCAACACAATTTCTATAAATTTTTGTAACTGGTGTTCCCCAACCTATATGAACCCTTTCACTGGTTGCTATAAAAAGAATTGTTGACTTCTTTGTGTTTTTATGGCTTCATCCATCTATTTTAAAAGAAAAGGCTATATTACCAAATTCGTACTATTAAGTGAGAGTGGAGCATGTGTTATACCCTTCTCATTACCTTCTCTCTATGGCACTTTCAGGAGCATTCTGATACAGTTGGAACTCAAGGTAAGCTTCTGGAAAGAATTGATAAGGAAGCATCTCATTGCCCTGAAAAATCAGTGGAACATGAAGTAATGGAAACTCAAAATGACCATTCTGATTTTGTTATAACTAATGGTAATTGTCATTTTGTAGCAGCTGCGAGTCATATAAGAAAACATGAAACCAAGAATGTCTCTCATCCTGGCCTTGTAGAAGCAGAAAATGATCAAGAGAAGCTTTCTGCATTCAAAAGAGTGATGGATGCTGATCATTCAAAACATAATGAGGGGTCTCCTTATCTGGACAAACATGAAAAGTAAGTTTTCCACTTACAATATAGTACAATTATCAGGGCTATTAAAGTAGTGATTGTTGTTTCTGTTGCTGATGTCCTTATCATTTTACCAGTTCCATTTGCCTAGCCAGTGCCTTCATGACCAAGGGACATGTTTTCATTACCTCACCTCAGCAAGAAAATTAATCAGTTACAACACTAGCTTACGCCCTCTAAGAAGCGTAGAATTAAGTACCCCCCCCCCCCCCAAAAAAAAAAAAAACCGCTCCATATTATTCTAATCCTCTTTCCTCTGGTTTGGATAATTCTTCGCCCATTCTCTGTTTATTTTATTATTTTTTCTCAGACCTTTTTCCTCCCAATCTTTCTTGTGCACTTGCCTTTTCTGTTTCTTTCACCAAGAATTTGCTCGAGAATTGTTTAGGGTAGTCCTCTCAGAGTTTTCTTGATAGAGTATTGTCCAGTTGAAACTTGAATTTGTTACTTGTTCATGCATTCCGTAACTCCTATAATTATATAATGAAGTATACGAATTCCTGTTTCTTTAGATGTTCATTATAGAATAGAACGTGCTTTATTAAATATAAGCCTCTTGGAGACTTCTGTCCTCAGCATGTGCATTCTGTCCCTGAATGCCCCCTGTAAAGTATCATCAGTTCACATTCTCACGTATGGTGTGATTTTCCTTGCCCCTTACTGCTTAAGAGTGACAATTAACGCCATGCTTCCATTGTCCAGAGACATCTCTAGTACCCACACCGATGGTGCGGAACATCCGAAGAAATCAACTGTGTGGGGAAGCTTGAAGTCATTTGCAGATGGCCTTGTCAGCATGTGGAGAAAAATGTAAATTCATTTGGTAGGTAGTTGTTGGAAGTCGGTACTCGGGAGATTTTTAATGATGTGGTTGATGGAGAGTATTTAAGGTTGAAATGTCTTGTCTCGTAAGCTGGTGGCCGTTGCTAGTTGTTTTCAATTTACTGAGCTCGGAGTCGGCCCTAGGCCAGGGCTTTGAAAATCGTGCGAAGAAATCAAATCCTTTTTGTATTGAATATATACTGGTTTTGATCTTCAGCTTACACTCTGCAGAGAACAAGTAGTGAATTCCAATCGTCTACCACATAATACTAGTATTAACAACAATTACCCTAAAGCACGACATGACATAGCATAAAAGTTGGATCAAGTTGCATACTCATGGTGTAGAAAAATTGAAAAAGTACAGGCAATGGCCAACGCAAACAAAGAATAACATATGCTAACGACGTTTATTGTAGCACTTTCCTTTTTTGTCCTTTTTTTCTATTGCATCCTTCTACGTCCTTTGTTAATTTTACGGAAAATTAAATAATTATAATTTAAAAAAAAAAACACTAAAAAGGCCTTGGAGAGAATCACTAGAGACAATTTCCTATTCTCTTTTGCTGGGTTGTGGGGTCGTTTTGTTTTTTAAAAATTTTAATTTCTCTTTCTTTGGGTTGTTTGATCATTTGTTGTGGGCTTGGTCTTTTAGGATTGGGGCTAGGGGACGTATTGCTCAGCTGGGCTTCTCATGTGTTTGGTTGGTCTTAGAAGAGAGTGTTTTTTTTTTTCCCTCACCTCTTGTGCTTCGCCTGCAGCCTTTTCTTTCGGCTGGCATGTTTTTTTCCCCTGAATTTGAGGAGCTGCCGTGCATTTGGCAGCTCAACTCCATGTTGCCCATCAGTTTTTTCCTTAAATCATGGCACGCGTGTGTTTGATGGCTGCTGTCTCATATCCTGGAAGCTTTTCTTTTCTTTCGGCTGCTACTCAGTCTAGGAGGCGCTTCACTGCGCCCAGGAAAGGTGGAAATTCAAACGGTTTTGGACTCTGTGAGTTGACGTCCATTTAATGCACGTTAAGGTCTGCATGCTTCTGGTGTTGTCCTTTGTGAAGGGAAGGGTTGTCATCCTTTTTCTTTGGTTGGGCTTTGCGTTTTGTTCTGGCTGGAAGTAGAGGTTTACAGTGAGAGGTTGTGATGGTTTGGTTTTTTTTCCTTGATCGGGTTAGGTAGCAGTCATCTTTCGGGATTTTTACTTACTTTTCATACACTTTCATACTTTTCATACACTGTTCAATCAGTTTGTGAGCACCTAACGTTTTTTTTTCCTTAGCATGGCAGCCACATTTGCTTGGAATGTGTCGGGACAAGGGGGTGCACTATCGGTTAATTCAAAATCTTGGCTTTTTCTGAGAAACCAAATTTAGGGGGTTCCACTTTGAAACAGTTGAGCTAATTAGGATTGGGTACTATGTCAGGGGGTTGCGTTAGCTTAGACTGCCTCCAGGACGCTATATGCAAGTTCAATGCTGCTTGCGATTATCTCTGTCAATTAATCAGAGAGCCGTGTTGTTAGTCCATCTTGTACACCACATGGCATGACTAGCAGATGCATAGGGATCATGTCTAGCTTTGCTTTCACAGCTGGTTCTGCAAGCTTCTCTAGCGCTGACTATCCATTCGATGTTACAGCTACAGCTTGCCCTTTGGCCTGCGTTCATTAATTTCTTTTTCTGTAAAAAAAACAACACTTTCTGGTTTGTTCAAAACTCTGCTTCTTTCTTGCATGTTCCATGTATGCATCTTTTGCTTCTTATAATTCACCTTTGGCTGCGAGTGCTTTTTCAGAAATTGTTAGACTGCCCATCTTTGCTTAATTCGGTTTTTTTTTTTTTTTTTTTTTTGTGATTTTAACTACAGTCCATTAGACTTGGCATGTT
>Ga0325411_1003680_pt1 | contig 17305 bp, 14 predicted proteins | sample PopdelMetagenome_13_FD_206181 | JGI IMG/M metagenome (GOLD analysis project Ga0325411, IMG submission 206181) | Populus deltoides microbial communities from Bellville, Georgia, United States - Xylem-PdIQD-R4 | ecosystem: Host-associated > Plants > Phyllosphere > Stem > Wood/Secondary xylem...
TCTCCCCTCCCAAACTGCAGCCAACCACCCATCCCAACTCTCCACTATTCTCAACACAAGCACTCAAGTTTCTTATACCTTGTACGTGGTCACAATATCTGTTTCTTGTGGATTTTATCATTTTTTTGTAAGTAAATCTATCCTTTTTAGTTTTAACATTTAAATGTGAATTTTATTGGTTTTTTAGTATATGAATTTTGTTAACATATGTACTTGTTTGATTGTTATTTGTCAAAGAAACTTGTAGTATGAATGTATAATTTAATTTTGTAGTTGTTATAGTTTGTTTTAGATTTTGTCAAATTATATTTGTTTGTAAATTGTTGAAATTTTGTTTGAATTACACTGAATTAAATGTGTTGTGATGAAATTAATAAATAATTAATAGCTTGTTTAACAGGTCTTTTTTAATTGTTATCAATTCTATTTCAAAGTTGTGATTTCTGTAAATTTATATATGTATAAATTTGTATGTATGAACGTTGATAATTGATAATGAATATTTAACATAAGTGTTGTTTTAGTTTGGTGGATAATGTCACGGAAAACCAATATTTTTGTTATGTTTTATAGAGGTTCAATAGAAGTCATGGATGATCGTTCATGGATGTATCGGGACTCACCCCAAGGATTGCGGAGGATGGATTATTGTAATGGCGTCCAAGGTTTTATTAATTTCGCAACATCTATTCAGAGGAATTTTACTGATGGCGGTATTAGGTGTCCATGCAGAAAGTGTAAAAATTTAAAGTTTCTGCATCAAGATGTTGTAACGATGCATCTTCTAACCAAAAGGTTCATGGAGGATTACCTGTGTTGGTATGCACACGGATAACTATTTATTCCTGATGAGAGCATGAAAGAACAAATGGTTGGGTCAACTTCTAATGCTAGCAACATGCATGAAGTTGGTAATGAGAATAGTAATCCTTGCAGGAATATGGCTATAGATGCAATGAGAATGAGTGATGGTAATGTCAGGGAATGTCCAATCATAGAAGAAGAACCTAATGCAGATGCAGCAAGGTTTTTTGATCTGTTGAAAGATTCTGACGAACCATTATGGGATGGCTGCACGAACCACAGTAAATTATCAGCCGTAACACAGGTGTTCACCATCAAGTCAGATCACGAGTTGAGTGAGGCCGGTTATGACAAGATTATTGAATGGGCGAGAAGCATTTTACCTAAAAGGAACAGGCTGAAAGAGAACTTCTATGCTGCCAAGTCCATGATGAAACCCTTCGATTTAGGATACCAGAAAATTGATATATGCCCTAACTTCTACATGTTATACTACCTTGAAAATGCTGAGATGACCGAGTGCATGACATGCGGGCATTCCCGTTACAAACCCAAAACTGGTAGACGGAAGACTCTCATGGCATATAAAAAACTTAGATACTTTCCAATCACACCTAGACTGCAGAGGTTATTCATGTTACCAAGGACTGCTGAGCACATGACATGGCACCAATCACACCATGCGATTGATGGAGTGATGGTTCATCCTTCTGACAGTGAAACCTATAAACACTTTAAAAGTGTGCATCCTCACTTTTCAGCTGAATCAAGGAACGTGCATCTTGGGTTGTGTATAAACGGATTCAACCCATTCGGGTCATTTGCTACTCCTTATTCTTGTTGGCCGGTCATACTAACGGTTTATAACTTGCCACCGGGGATGTGTATGAGGCCGAAGTTCATGTTTTTATCTATTGTCATACCAGGTCCGAATAGTTCGGGGCAGAATATAGATGTTTGTCTTCGTCCGTTGATTGATGAGTTGACGTAGTTGTGGTCCTCTAGAGCTTTGACTTATGACATCTCGAGGAAACAGAATTTTGTTATCAGAGCGGTTTTGATGTAGACTATCAATGATTTCCCAGCTTATGGAATGGTTTCTGGTTGGAGTACACATGGAAAGCTAGCATGTTCATACTGTATGGAGAACAACAAGGCATTCACGCTAACAAACGGGGGTAAAGCTTCTTTTTTTTACTGTCACCGTTATTTGTTGCCCCCAAATCATAGGTATAGAAAGAACAAAAATGATTTCTTTGTTGGCAGAGTTGAAAAGGATGTTGCACCCCCGTGTCTTTCCGGTGAAGAATTGTTTAATGTTGTGTCAGAGTATGGTGATATTGTGTTTGGTTCCAATCAGGTAAGCAGAAGTTTCCTGGTTTTGGTTTGACCCATAATTGGGTGAAGCGAAGTATCTTTTGGGAGCTTCCTTATTGGAAGACCAATCTTCTCCATCATAACCTTGACGTCATGCACATTGAAAAGAACATGTTTGAGAACATTTTCAACATCGTCATGGATGTGAAGGGGAAGACAAAGGACAATATCAAGGCTAGATTGGATGTAGTGTTGTTCTGTAACTGTAAAAATATGGAGTTGGTTTGTGATGGGTCACGGGTCGCAAAACCAAGAGCAAGCTCCGTGCTAGAGAAAAACGCACAACTACTAGTCTATAAATGGTTTAAGAGTCTGCGTTTTCCCGATGGATATGCCTCGAACATATCAAGGCTGGTTAATACGGAGGAATGCATATTATATGGAATGAAGAGTCATGACTGCCATGTGTTTATGCAAACACTCATCCCATTAGCTTTTCGTAATTTGTTGCCAAAAGAGATATGGGATGCACTAACGGAGATCAGTTATTTCTTCAGAGATATATGCTCCAGCAAGTTGAATGTTGATCACATTGAAAGGCTTGAAAAGAATATCGTCGAGACAATATACAAACTTGAGATGATATTCCCTCCATCATTTTTTTAATCAATTGAGCATCTACCCGTACATTTACCGTTTAAGGTAAAAGTTGGAGGACCGGTCCAGTACAGATGGATGTATCCATTCGAGAGGTTAGATATTACAAGAGCTATGTAATTCAAAATTAAATGTTTTTATTTTTATTTTTTTTAATTGATATTTTTTTTATTAATTATATATATATGCATGTATTTGTTCAATCTTAAAAAAAAAGGTTAACAACAAGGCGCATATTGAGGCGTAAATATGTGAGGCCTATATTGTTGAGGAGATCTCAACATTTATCGCATACTATTTTGAACCTCATTTGATAACGCGGATCAACCGTGTTCCACGACATGATGATGGTGGTGAAGTGCCTTCAAGTGGGAACTTGTCAATATTCTCCAATCCTGGACGACCCACACCTAAAAATGCCATGAAGGGAAGATATTTGTCTGAAATAGAGTTCAGACAAGCACATAATTATATCCTATTTAACTGTGATGAGCTGAGACCTTTTATTAAGTAGATGTTCGACTTAAACTTTGTCAAGAGTGTACTATTTATGTTTTGTGATACCATACACTCATATAATTTAGAATAACCTTGTAGGCAACATCGACGATACTTACTGTCCAATAACTCACAGCTGACCGAATCCCAGATCTTTCAATTACAAGATGCACATTTTGCCACATGGTTTAGAACACATGTAAGTCCTATCACAAACTCATTATCTCTTGCAATGTAATTAATTGTGGTCAATATTACATAATATCTGTTTATTGATTATTATTGTATTTAATTTACAAGCTAGGTTTATCAAATGGGAGGTAGTGCTCCTATTTCACTATCTTTACTAGGTCTGGGCCCTGAAAGAAAAATCAAGTGTTATAACGGGTATTTTGTCAATGGATATGTCTTTCATATTGAAGAATACGGGCATGGAAGAAAGACATACAACAGTGGTGTTTGTATTAAGGGATCGACTTCTAGACTACTACAGTATATTGGAAGAGGTCATCGAACTCCAATATCATAGCGAGCAAAATAGAGTATTTTTATTCAAATGCTATTGGTATGACACAACTGACAGAGGAATCAGAGTAGATCCTCACTATGGTCTCGTTGAAATCAACTCAAAAGATAGACACCGCAACGTAAACGACGTCTTTGTTTTTGCAAAGCAATGCCAACAAGTTTATTACACATACACCCCTTCCCTTAGAAAGGACCGATCAAGAGTTGATTGGCTATCCGTTTTAAAAACAAAACCCAAGGGTCATGTCGAGGTTGTTCAGGATGATAATGAAGACACAAGTGTGATAGATGAAGTCTTTTAAGCTAGTGAGTTGGTTGAACCATACCGAGTTGCTCCTTCGATTGACTTAGAAGAAAACTTGAATTTTCATGTTTTCAACGATAGTCTTGTTGATGTTGACGCAGAGGAGTTGAATGTTGTTCTTAGCTCTACTAGTGGAAAAAAGAATGTTGTTGAAGAAGATGATACCAAAATTGAAGAGTGTGATGAAACTGATGCTAACAATTCAATTGAGGACGAAGACGAAAATTCCGACTAACTAAACATGTTCTAAAGCCTTATTTTTATAATGTAATAATTTGGAACATGAAATATTTATTCTTCTTTAATGGTCAGCTCTTGTTATTGTGCTGTGTGTGCTGTAAGATTGCAATTCAAGATTTTGTGATAGGGTTACACAAAAAAATAAGAAAAATTTATGGTTTCATCGACGGGTACACCGACAAACTATACCCGTCGGTATTTCACAGAGAGTTGCAAAAAATTTACGGGATTGTGCCACAATCACTGACGGAATATCCGTCGATTTTTCCGACGTATTTTACATAACCAACGGATTACGCCCATCCTGAAGCGCCCGCATGTCAGACGCGTGTCCGTCTGCACAACTACCAATGGTGTTTCCGATGGATATTACCGACGGCATAGCCGACGAATTACACACATCCCAAAGCACACGCATGTCAGACGTGTGTCCGTCTGCACAAATACCAATGTTGTTTCCAACGGATATTACCGACGGCATCGCCGATGAATTATGCACATCCCGAAGCGCACGCATGTCAGATGCGTGTCCGTCTGCACAAGTACTGACGGATTTTCCGACGGATCGAAAAAGTCTGGCGGGATTTTCAAACTTTTTTAGTGCGCATATCAATTAATTTCTGACAGAAATTAATGCCACCAACAACAATTAATTTCTGTCGGTAATGTCGTCGGAAAAATTGCTATATAAAACCCCCTTCCCCTCATTTGGTTCATTTTTTTCTCTCGGCTCCGTGTCTCTTCTTCTCCATTTCTCTTCTCCTCTCAGTTTCTATTTGGCTTTTGGAAGAGATTTTATTGTTTTGGTGGTAGTTTTAAAAGGTATGTATTCTTTTTTCTTTATCTTTGTATTTTTTTATTTTAATTATGATTTTTTTTTGTGTTCTTTGTTTTGTGTATTGTTTGTAGATAAAATCTTAAATTCAACACACTATTAACGTAAGCATTTTTTATTCCCAAATTTATTTTGAATTGATATAATCTTTTTTAGTTTTGTATATTGTGTGTTTTGTGTTTAGGTTATTTTGTATAGTGTTTTTTAATTTTTTAATTTTATTTATTAATTTTATGATATTATTGTTGTATTGCTATAATTGATATTGTTGAATTTATGTTAAAAATATTAATTTATATATAGAATTACATTTAATTAGTTTATCTTAATTTAGAATATTATTGTTTGTATTGCTATAATTGTTATTGTTGAATTTATGTTTTAAATGTTAATTGAAATATAGAATTAAATTTAATTAGTTTATCTTAATTTTAGGATATTATTGTTTACCTGTCATTGTTATTGCTTGTTATTACATTTTTTATGTTTATGTGTACATGTTAATTTCTATTTTGAGGTCCATTAGGGTCGTGTTAGGAATGATATTGATTTAGTTACCTTTTGCTTCCAACCATGTAATTATTTATAAATTAAGATTCTTGTCTCCTAAAACTTGAAATGTAATATTAATCCGTAAATTTAAATGTATGACTTTAATCTAATGTTTATAACTCTAAGTACCAATTTAACAATGAATGTTCATAGTTGAAATTAATTTTTTTTACTTGAATTTCATTATATGATGTTATTGAATAAGATGTTTTGTGTTGATAATGATAAGTTGGGTTGAGATCCAGGATGACTGGATCGAGATGTGAAATAAAATTGGAAGTGTAATATGATTTTGTCGATAGCTTGGGACCCCCTAGTATAGGGGAGACTCTGTCGAATTTTTTTTAAATAATCGAAGTTAATTGTGTAATTATTCGTATAAATTTGTGTAGATGCGTAGAATGAAATCTACAGCACGTCGTCAGAAGACGGTTGCAGCTAGTTCTTCTAGCAGCGAGGAAGACGTATCATTAGGTGCTGATCACAGCGAGGAATCTACGCCAACTTGTGATGTTGTCTCTTCTAGCGCGGTTTCACAGCGCAGAAGCGGTGTGCCTTCACAGCGGGGTCAATTCACCCGCAAGTACCAGGCACAATGGAAGTATGACCTCTCAATGTAAGTTTGTTTAGGTTTTAGTTTTTTTTATATATATACTTATAACATAATTTATGAACTAATTAATATTATTAATTTTATTTAATTTCAGGTTCACAAACATTGAAGCTGCAAGGGCTATAACATTGGCGTTTAAATCATCGATAGAGATTCCATTATTTTAATGGAGCCAGGTTTCCAGACATCCTGAGTAGAAACCTAATATCGATGCATGGTTTAAGCGATTTTAGGTCGGTGTTAATTTTTAATTTCCAACTTATTTTTAATAAATGATTTTTATAATTTTATATCTTGTACTATTTTTATTTTATATGAATTATTTATATACACAGAAAAAATTTGAGTGGGATAGGGTGGACAACAATGTTGTGAGGAGAGTATGGGAGAATCACGCGGCAACTAGGTAACATCGAAAATAATATTTATTTTTGTTTTATAATTTTATGTTTTAAATTCTAAATTGTTACTATGGTAGTAGGTTGCATATTTTTGGTATGACACCCAAAAAAATCAAAAAGGCATGCGAGGGATAACGGTCTTGAAGGATGGAATGAGGTGGCGGTTTGGCGGGAATTCAAACCGCCATTCATATCGAGGGAAATATGGACGGCATATATTGAGCATGTGACCTCAGAGCGGTTCTCACGGCGCTCACAGTTCGGCGCCAACAACCGAAACCAGTAAATTCATGGTTCGGTGACCGCGCATACTAGCGGATCCATCCCATTCAGCACACATGCAAAGCGGATAGTAAGATTAATTTTAATGAAATATATCGTTAATTAATTTGTCGTTCCTTATAATATATTTAACTTTCAACCTATTTTTTCCTTACAGGTTGCGTCTCTTAGACGTTAGCCGAGTCCAATAGAGCTGTTTGTAGAGACGCATGTGCGGAGTCAAGATCGTCAAAAGGGGGTGCAGCAGTTTGTGGACAACCATGCTTAGCACTTCGTGGTATGTTCGTTCATTCATTTTATTTTGTAAGTTATTATTTTCATGAATTGCATATGATGATTTAAAAAAAAAAAATTCAGGAGACCTATAATAGCTGGTTGAGGGAGAGATATGAGAACAATCCTTCGACCCATCCAAATTTCGATCCAGATTTGTGGATGGAGGTGGGATCGTCTGGTGGACCCGATAAAAATCGGGTCTATGGGCTCTCCAACACTACGGCTCATAGTGTCTCAACCGTTACGAGCTCTCCATCAGTATCGAGCACCCAGTTTGAGGAGTTCATTGCCTTGAAACAATAATATCAACAACTCTCGACGAATTATGATGAGCTCCGTCAAATAGTCATAGAGATGAGATCAAAGATGGGTGATGATACTTGTGCAGCTCCTTTTTGGTCGTACGGTCCCGGGAACAACCAGCCTCCTCCTCCTCCTCCTCCTCCAGCTCCGCCGCTGTTCTAGTTTAATTTTGTTTTTTAAACACATTAAATTTGTAATGAATATTATTTAACATTATTTTTATATTTTTAATGTTTAATCCAATTTTATTTGTTTATTAAGCTTTTTTACTATTAATAAATTATTTTTTATATATATATTTTAAATACATACCGACGGCTTTACTGACGGATAAGGTCCGTCGGTATTTCACAGAGAGTTGCCAAACAATTACCAGTCATGCCATAATTACCAACGGAATATTTCCGTTGGTGATTACATAAAGACAGATTTACCGATGGATAATTTCCGTCGGTATTTCACAGAGAGTTGCCACACAATTACCATCGATGTCATAATTACCGACGGATTATCCATCGGTAATTACCGTTGAAAATTCAAATGGATTTCATCTGTCGATAATGTTCCCGCTGGAAAAAAAAATTTTGGCGCGCGCGTATTTGTCTGTAAGACCGTCGGTGTTCCATCGGTGGGTGGTTTTTTTTTTTATTTGTGACAGAATTAGCAACGAGAAATGGAGTTACCGATGACTATTATACCGACGGATGTATTCCGTTGGTGAGGCCATCGGTAATTTTTTCACCAGCGGAACAATTCCGTCGGTAAAACTGTTTAATGGTTTAGTGAAGTGATTTTATATATCTTATTTGAGATGAGATATGTATCCATCCTTATGCATTGTTTTGGTTTATGATTTTCCTACTCTTCCTTGTGTTTTGTCTGTGTCAAAAGCTTGGTATCTTTGAAGATGATTTCTTTATTTGACATTGATCCCTAGTGATGAGCCACTGTCATAAGCACTGGGGTGATGAGCCAACAACATTAGCTAGCTGAGTGTAGCATTGCGACATGGTGACTAGAACATTTGTACAAGCCCAAAGCATTGAGCCATGGTCAAACCCATTGACATCGTTGAATGGTCCATTGAATCTCTTCACTTTAGGTATTGGAAATGCTCAAGGAATGTGAATGAAGATCTCTTATAGCTATTGAGTTTGGTTAGCTTGATGGAATGAGAATCTGATGCGAGATCAGGTAAATGAGAAGTCGGTTATACGGGTCACCACCTTTTCCTAATTTCTGAAGGGTTGTTATTCAGTTAAGTAGTTTGAAATTATGGTTATGATTGTTTTTTAAAATGTTTTTCGTGTTAAAATTTATTAAAAAATATTTTTTTATTTTTAAAAATTTATTTTTGAAATCAATTTATTAAAACAATCTAAAATATATAAAAAAATTAATTTTTAGCAAAAAAATATTTTAATGTTTTATAAACACGGGCCCACCAACTTTTCCAAATGAACTCTAATTAGGTCAGCTTGGACATTAAGATGAGTTCAAATCCAGCGGATATGATTTAATATGTTTTCTTTTTGAAAATTTATTAAAATTATATATTTTTTTAATAAATTCATAATTTAAAATAAACAAATTGGTTATTTGTGTTTTTAAAATTTATATAAAGTCCTCGTGGCTTTAATTTTATTAAAATTATAATCATGTAAAATATAAAATTATTTTTTTGTGCTAAATCATGCAATATTGTTTTTATGTTTTTTTATTAAAATAAAATATGAATTTTTTAGAAAAACTTTACCATGTACAATTAAAACCTTTTGTTAATTATTTTTTATCCATTTTCATTACTTAATTAACGCATGCTAAAAAACTAAAAACAAAATGCAACACACACCCTTCCCTTTTCCACTGATCTTACTCACACACCTTACAAATCATTAAAATTCAACAATAATTAAAAAGAAAAAAAAAACATTAAACATTAAACAACATCCAAATTTTAAAATATCAAAATAAACCTTAAGGTTGGGAATAGATTGGAGGAAACTCGGGAACAATGCTGGAAGACCCTGAAACAGTGCTAGAAGACCCTGGAACAATGGCGGTGTCTCTTCCTCTTTCTTCCCGTGCCGATGGTGAATCTCAAAGTTACCTAGAAAGAAAATCAGCATAAGCAGAATCTCATTTTTTTCTCAACGGGTTTGTTTCTTCCTTCCAACCCCCACGGTTGGGCTTCTAGTGTTGGTTTGGCTATGAGTGTGTGTTTGTCACGTTTTGTAACAATGAGGGAGACCATGAGGGAGAGATAGAGGAGAGGCTGGTTTGGTTTGCTTGGACAAAACAACAGAAAAAAAGGTTTTGATGATGGTAATTTCTGGTTTTGGTGGAGATGGAAGAGCTGGGGTGAGAGAAATGGAGAAGTTGTTGTGGATGGTGGAGACAACTGATGTCGTTGATGGTGGTCACTGACCAACACTTGAGGCGCTGCTGGTAGGAAATGCTGGCTGGATTTGGTCATCTTTCTTGATGGAGGGAGCTGGTGAGAGGCAATGCCACTGAGGTGGCTGTTGCTGGGTTTTGACAATGATGGGTGGCCTTCATTTTTGTTACTGCTGACGGGGTTATTGCCATTGTGATGCTTGACTATTGCTGCTTCAGCCGGTGCGGGTGCTGGCGGTTATTGATGGACACAACTCCGCTGATGGTGGTAGGTATGGCCTATGGATATGGTTGTCAGTGGTGAAGAAAGATAAAAGGTTTTTGAAAGGTGAAGGATATGGTTTGTAAGAAAGGAAGGCCAACAGTTGGCCTATTAGAGGGAGAGTAAAAATCAACCTTTTAGGCTTTGTGTGTGTGGTTAGCTAGTGCAGTGGCTAGAAGGAGGAAGGTCCAGCGGTTATGCTGGCTGTGTCAGCGGGCTGAGAGATGTGGCTATCAGTTTTGGAAGAGGGGAGATGCAAAGTCTTTTTTTTTTTTTTTTTTCGATGTATGGGCTAAATAGGTAGGCTCCTCTAATAGTAAATATATTTGTTGTCCATTGATTTTAAAACTATCTACGTGTAAAGAAAAAGTGTGAAGTTATAAATAACTTTTTTAACTTGAAGGATTTTGTTTTCACTTACTACAGCCTTAATATAAAAGATAAAATACAAAAATATAAATATAAATTGCAGACAGAATTGAGTATCGCTAACCCCAAACTTAAAATTTATTTTTATCTTTTTTTGGGATATTTGTTAAAATTTTTATAAGGTTTTTTTCATAATTTTATTATTTTTATTTCTTTTTGTTTTTTTGCTTGAATCTACTAATTTTACCAGATTTTTTTTTTAATTTTTGTTATAGTGATTTTTTTTTTAATTAATTAAAAATATTTTATTGGTTTGTCTTGATTATAATTAGATTTTTTTATGTTTTGTTTTTAGTAGAGCCACCAAAATTACTAATTTTTTTATCACGATATATGTTTTGATTTTAAGTTAAACTATAAACAAAATAAGAAGAATTAATTTTTTTTTAAGAAAAAAAGAACAAATATTGATAACTTACAGCCTAGTGAACCAACTTCAATGTGTAATGTTGAAGTTATGATTGAACAACCTCAATGTGCTTCAGTTTATAAAGAACATGTATTAATTAGTGAGCAACCTCTTACTAGAATCGACATTGCTCATTTAATTAGAGATCCAAGCAATCATCCTTAAATTTGAGAATACCCGGTTAATCAACAAGATGAAATTTGAAGGGCATACATTAATTTGGGGCCATATCAACTTTTGATGTCTAAATATCCGCTGACTGGTGAAAAACATCATCGTCGATGTCAGTCTCATTTGTTCAAAAGTTATCCGTGGTTTGAATATTTAGAGAAAAATACTGCATTTTGTTTCCCTTGCTATTTATTTCCATGTAAACCTTCTGGAAAGCCAGGATCAGACATATTTACCGTTAAATGATTCAATTGTTAGAAGAAAGTTAATGATGATGAACAGTGTGTTTTTTTGACTCATATGGGAAAAGATTTAAATTCAGCTCATAGATTTGCTACCACGTGCTTAGAAAATTTGAAAAATCAGTCATGTCATATTAAGAAGATAGTTAAGAGGCAAACTACTCAAGAAATTCTAAATAATTGATTGTATATTAAAGCTTCAATAGATATTGTTTGAGCCAAGATAGTTAAGAGGCAAACTACTCAAGAAATTCTAAATAATTGATTGTATATTAAAGCTTCAATAGATATTATTTGTTGGCTCACCTTTCAAGCATGTGCCTTTAGAGGGCATAATGAACGTCCAGAATAAAAAAACCGAAATAAAATGGCAGCTAGCGTTGTGGTCATGGAGTATAAAAGGGTTTGTGGCTGAGAAACAAGGGTGATCAAAGATGGAAGATGACTTTGAACAGTGAAGGCAAAATAACTTTGTTTCTTGCTTGTAAGATTTTTTTTTTATTATTATTTATATTCAAAATAATTTTGTTTCTTTCTTTTTAATAGCAAGCAACTTCAATTCATTTTATTCTTTTATCTTTATCCTTTGTACTTCTAGCCTCATTGTCCATTATTATTATTATTATTATTTTCTTACTTTTTGCATTTTAATTTATTTAAAATGGGCAACGTTAACGTCAACTTGATAAAAATAATAATAAATGATTTTAAAATGGGTTCGTTAAAAGCTTAACATTTTAAAAGTAAATTTATGAATATTGAGATTTTTTCAACAATAAATTAAAAATAACAAAAATGACACAAATACATCAAAATTATATATTTTTTTTATTGTTTCTCACAATTTTTTTAGGAATTGTTTTTTTAAAAAAGGTTAAAATTCTTGTTATGACAGTTGTCTCCTTTTAACAATCTTACTGTATAAAATCTTTTAAGAGATTTTAGAATGTAAGTTTGTAAAGAAAATGTGAAAGTCTTCCCAGGTTGAGAGAAAAATCCTTTGGGGTTTTGATATTAACAAATCAAAAGATGGTTATCATTATGAATATTTCAAAACTCAATTATTTTGAAAAATAAAGGCTTTTCTAAATATTAAAAAAAAAGGTGTTGTTATTCAAGAGACTTGCCCGTCATTTGAAAAATATGTAGGATTTTTCAAGAATGATTTGTGTATGAGTGATCCATTCATGGTTTATGATCAGATAACTTATCTGTCGTGTGAAAAATATATAGGATTTTTCACAAATGATCTATGTTCAGATGACCTATTCGTGCTCTGTGATCAGGTAACATGTCCATAATCTATGATTGAGTGACCTGCTCATGGTTTGTGATCAGGTAACCTGTCCATGATCCGTGATCGAGTGACTTACCCGTGGTTTGTGATCAGGTAACACACTTTTATGTTGTCATAACACCTCTAAATATTCTATATTGATGTTGTTATAAGCAGCCCTATATGCACTTGTTCACGCTATTAAAATAGCTCGGAAACACATCAAATTTAGCTAACAAAACAACCCCAACTCATGCTATAATTTTTCTATCAAAACATGCCTGAAAACACACCACTTTTATGCCATTAACTCGAACTTGTCAACATTTTTTTTTACCGTTCCCATAACCCAGAACTCGATGATATACCTTTTGATATTCCATAAAAATATCAGATCTTATTTATTTCAAAGAATCTTTCAAACACACATATAAACAAGTAAGCATAAGTAAAATGTAACATTGACCACCACATAATAATTCGGCATAAAAATTCCTTTTTCCAATCATGTTTCCTAAAGAAGTCTATTTTCCTTCAAATACTCAAAATCCCATTCCCAAGTATTTTCCTGGTAAGTAATCCTTAATCTGTCATGTTTATATGCAACCAACCATACAATTTCGATATCAATATCAACTAATATCATTAGTCTCCACCTCAAAGTATGCTAATTAACCAAGTCTCGATATCAGTATCAATTGATATCATTAGTCTTCACCTTATGATAGTCTAATAAAAAAATCTCGATATCAATATCAAGTGATATCATTAATCTTCACCTCGTGGCAAACTCAAAACAAATTTTGATATTAGTATCAACTGATAACATTAATATTCATCATGTGGCAGACTAATCAAAACAAATCCTAGTATCAGTTTCAATTAATACCATTAGTCTTTATCACGTTGTAGACTAATCAAAACAAATCGTGATATCAGTATCAATTTATACCATTTGTTTCTATTACATTGTAGACTAATCAAAAAAAATCCTGATATCAGTATCAACTTATAGCATTAGTCTCCACAGCGCGAAAGACTAATCAAAATATAGCATTAGTCTTCACCACGTGGAAGACTAATCAAAACAAATTTTGGTATCAATATAAATTAATATTTGTAGTCTTCACCACATGACAGATTAATCAACCCTTCATGATAAGATTTTCCTTTCTAATCCTTTCTTTGTTTTTCCTTTGTTTTTACTTTTTTTTTTAAATCATTAGACAATTTAAACAAATAAAACTAACATGGAACACTTAATTGAAAATTAGTTACTTAGGTGTTGAGCATGAACCTGTTGCAAGTGATAATCCTGCTACTTCTGTATGTGGTCTAGCTTATGAAGCTTCCCTTGTTATAATAGAATTTACCAATCGTTATCATCATGTTCATTTAACCTAGGAACCATATCATGGTTCCACATCTAACATTCACAATTTCTATTTATAGTTATTTCATGGCTCATCCATATATGCAATGCAATCATGTTTGGAAAATATACTTTCCATATTTGTTTCAATTGTCCTAAAAACAATTCAGGCTAAAATCATGTTATATCCTTATCCATACACATCAAGTAACATCTATATCTCAAGATTAGAGGCAATTCTCTTATCACAACAACACCTTCACACATTAGCATATTATTTTTTTTACCCAACCTTTTTTTTATACATGTTACATTATTATATAGCTTAAATTGTCAGCATAATTTCACTTCACACGAAAACTTTTTTCTTAATACATGTTTTTTTATCCTAAAAAGAAAAACTATTCCTTGAATTTCTTTCCTCTTCCAAACTTTACCTAAACTTATTAAATTTAACATTTCAAGCCTAGAATAGAAATTAGAATATATCAGTCCCTCTATATCATTTGAAATTCATTCCAATTATGTTTAGCCCAAAACGCATTCTTAGGCTAAATACATATATTTTCCATTTTTGCTTTCCAATTAATACATTTCAAGTCAACTCATTTCTTCCATCAAATGGAAGTTTTAGACATAAAGAAAACATTTGCTCCCTTTTAATTTCTAACCCGAACTCATCTATTCATGCCTTCTAACAATTCAATGAGAATGCTTTAACACAAGTTTTTCTAATAATAACAACTTCCATCATTTTCTTAGCAAAATCTTTGGCCTCCAAGGTATAAAAATCCCTTGGAATTTTCATCATCTTTTATTATGTTTCCAAGTATTAATAACACTACTTAAGTCAATTAACTCAATTTTTATCAAGAATTCAAGCTAGTTCTTACCCCTTCTTTAAACATAAAATTTTGACCAAATGAGGTCCCCCCCCCTTCTCTGAGAAATTTCTTTATTTTTCAATTCATTTTCATACATAAAAAACATTAATAACATGATTTCAATCAACAATTCCTTCTTCCCAAACTTTCTAAACCCTAACCCACATATTTCAACATTCTAAGATTTTCAATTCTTCAAATTACCCATCATAAGCAAAAGAATAAAGAGAAAGAACACTTACCCAAGTATTCAAAATAGATTTGAACATGTTTTTATAGCCATTTTCTTTTAAAGCTTCTTTCCTTTCTCTTGAGCTTACATTTTCCCTCACTTGAATCCATATCTTTCCTTTTGTTGTATCCCATTAAACCCTCTCTTAACTTGATATTCTTTCCAAAAACTAGCTACATCTCCTCATGATCTTTCAAAACAATGGGTTTTCTCTTAATTTTAATGAAAGTTTCAAAAGAAATCGATCATCGCCACTTTTTTGTGTAGTACTTTTACCAAATTCCTTTCTAGTTATCCTATTAACTCTTCAAGATCATTTTCTCATTTCAAAATAGATTTATTTTTTCTTTTTATCATTTATTTATTTTTTGAACTTATTATCATTTCACAGTAATGTTACTAATTTTTAACTGAAATTTTTACTAGCACTTTTTTGAACAATCCTTCCTTAACTTTTATTCCTTATATACTAATTTCCCATAATCATCTTCTTTTTTCTTAAAACATATTTATTTTGAATTTTCATTATACTTTTCTCCGTTGAAACCTGTTACTGGTTTCACCAACGTTATGAATTTTAAATATAAAAATCGTAACCCTTGTTTTAACGTCAACAACACCTTTAATTTATCTATGGATATCATCCTCTCCATTACACCTTATATTTATTATTATTATTTCTATCATATATGCCTTTCTCTTTACCTCGGGGTTCTATTACTGAACAGGGTCTTACTACCTTCGGTTTGATGTCTACGCCAAGGTTTACACCTCTAATTTAGCACTAACAACCTTTTTTTTCTTTTTTTTTTCTTTTCTCTATTCTCATTAATTTTAACATCTACCTCTTTTAAATTTAAAATCAGCCCTTCAACTTGCTATTCTTTTAGATTTGACCCTTATTTTTTTATTATTTGTTTTATTTAGAATAATTTCTAAAATTGGAATTCCTTTTAAATTTTACCGTTTTTAATTTTTTTTCATCATTCAAATTTAGTCCTCATTCTTTTGATTGCTATTTTTTTTTATTTGAGGTAATTTTTAAAATTGATTTTAAAAAAAAAATTCATTCTCCTTAATTTTGTTTTTTTACTTATCAAATTTAATCTTCATTCTTTTTATTGGTATTTTTTTTACTTTGAAATTTTTTAAATTGATTTTTTTTCTAATTTCATCATTCAATATTAAATTGGTTGAGAATTGAGCTTCTTGATTGAGCTTGGGACTAAGATTTCATGGGTTACGAGTTTTAGAGATTAACCTAAGTTTAGGAGTTTTGTTTGGATTTTCTTTTTATTTTTTATTTTTTAAAATTTTTTAATTTTATCCTTCAATATTTATTCAATTGGAGATTGGGCTCTATTATTTTTATTAATACTTTTATAGATTTTTTTTCACTAATCTGAAAAATGACCCTAGTTATTTCAGGTTTTTTTTTATTGTAGTTTTTTGTTGAATTTACTTTGGTAAATATTTTTTGTTCATGTTGGCTTATCATGGTCTCATAACCTTCCTATATATTTGACATGCTCGCTTAAAATGACTCAGATCATTTTTTTTTCCTATTTAATTCGCTGGAATCTTACCTTCATCACCTTTTTTGTTTCAATGACCACTGTTTTTTCTTACAAGTTCCCATTATTCTTTATTGTTTAAATAGATCCATTTATTACCGTTATTTTTTTTTATTATCTAATTAAATTATACCAGCTTTTTTTATATATATGATTGTAGTCTATGACCTCTTTTTTGACCTTTATTATTTATGTACACTTGCGTCACCATGACATCATGTAGCACGGCACACAAATGTAGATACGTAGCTATTTGCCGAACTTTAAATGAAAGTAAAGACCGTCTTATTTATTGAAGGGTTGGTTTGGAACTCCTTCTTGGAGTGGTGGCCTCTTTATGCTTTGTTGCTAAGGAAAAGATGGAAACGGCGCTGGCTACGGTTGTAAATGGCTTGGGTTTGTTTGTTAGCACACTCTGGGGCCTCCGGGAGCAGCGGTTCTTGGCCG
>Ga0325411_1003683_pt1 | contig 17301 bp, 9 predicted proteins | sample PopdelMetagenome_13_FD_206181 | JGI IMG/M metagenome (GOLD analysis project Ga0325411, IMG submission 206181) | Populus deltoides microbial communities from Bellville, Georgia, United States - Xylem-PdIQD-R4 | ecosystem: Host-associated > Plants > Phyllosphere > Stem > Wood/Secondary xylem...
TCCCAAAACTTATCAATTCTCCAATTAAACCCTGGATTGGATGAATTAAATTAATTCCAAGCTTAATTAAGTCTCAAAACTTATCAATTCTCCAATTAAACCCTTGATTGGATGAATTAAATTAATTTCAAGCTCAATTAAGTCTCAAAACTTATCAATTCTCCAATTAAACCTTGATTGGATTAATTAAATTAATTCCAAGCTTAATTAAGTCTCAAAACTTATCAATTCTCCAATTAAACCCTTGACTTGATTAATTAAATTAATTTCAAGCTTAATTAGATTAATTTCAAAGTTTAATTAAACCCCAAAATTTCCAATCATGTTGCCTTTAACCCAAATTTTAATTCATTCTTCATTTATTTCATTTTACTTGTTTTTCCATCATCATTATTATTATTTTTTCATCATCATTTATTTTATTTTTTTCAGTAAAAATAATAATAATAATAATAATATTGATTGAAATAAAAATGGTAAAAAATTGGGTTATGACAATGCAAATAAGAATAATTATAGAGCATAAATACTACTCTTCTTACCAAAAACAGATCTACAACTATCGTGAAGAAAGAAGAGAGGGAGTTTTGGTATCTATTTTTACAAATCAAGAGAGAAACACTAAATTTCAACAACCCATCCAAGATTAAAGGTTACAGGTAAAAATAAACACTGGTAGGCAAGGGATTAACAAGAAAAAAATTGAACAAGAAGAGAAGAGGGGAGGGTCGGCTGTCATTAGAAAGAAAAGGAGGGATCGAGACCTTGATTCGTATCGGGTAAGATATTCTAAACATGGTCTTATGAGTTGTTTTAAAGTCGATTATGAATTGATGCCTGGATGTTAAATTATAGATTTGATTCTATAACTCTAGATATAGTTAAAAATCTAAGGAGAGGTCAGACAGTAACAGTTTAAAAACGGACAATAACAGTTGGACAGTAACTGTCCAAGTGTTTATTGATGAGTGATTTTGACCATCTTAGAGGCAGAACTAGGTTCTCCTTAAACATAGAACTTGTAGCCTCATGTCTTAGCTTTCCAATGACATAAATTTTGCTTGAATCGGAGTTCTATAACTCCAGATATAGTTAAAAATCTGAGGAGAGGTCAGACAGTAACAATTCAAAAACGGACAGTAACAGGTGGACATTAACAATCCAAGTGTTTGTTGATGAGCAATTTTGACTATCTTAGAGGTAGAACTGGGTTCTCCTTAACTATAGAACTTGTAGCCTCATGTCTTAGCTTTTTAACAACACAAATTTTGCTTGAATCAGAGTTCTATAACTCCAGATATAGTTAAAAATCTACGGAGTGGTCAGACAGTAACAGTTCAAAAACGGACAGTAACAGTCCAAGTGTTTGTTGATAAGCGATTTTGACTATCTTATAGGCAGAAATGGGTTCTCCTTAAATCATAGAATTTGTAGCCTCATGTCTTAACTTTCCAAAAACACAAATTTCACTTGTATCAAGTTCTATAATTCCAGATATAGTTAAAAATATGAGAAGTCAGATAGTAACAGTTCAAAAACAGATAGTAACAGTCCAAGTGTTTGTTGATAAGCGATTTTGACTATCTTAGATGCAGAACTGGGTTCTCCTTAAATCATATAACTTGTAGCCTCATGTCTTAGCTTTCCAAAGACATAAATTTTGTTTGAATCAGAGTTCTATAACTCCAGATATAGTTATAAATCTAAGGAGAGGTCAGACAGTAACAGTTCAAAAACGGACAGTAACAGTCCAAGTGTTTGTTGATGAGCTATTTTCACTATCTTAGAAGCAGAACTGGGTTCTCCTTAAATCATAGAAATTGTAACCTCATGTCTTAGCTTTCCAACGACATAAATTTTGCTTGAATCGGAGTTCTATAACTCCAAATATAGTTAAAAATCTGAGGAGACATTAGACAGTAACAGTTCAAAAATGAGGCAGTAATAGTTGGACAGTGATAGTCCAAATATAAAAAAAGAAATGATAACTAGGATTGGACAAAAAACGACAATAATAATGAGTGAAATGAGAAAAATATAAAGTACTAAGAAATGACTGAAAGAAAGACTTATTAGTTGTTGATATGGTTATTATAAAACATATCCTTGAGTGAGGAAAATTTATGAGATAAACCTGTGATTTGCAGGAGGGACCACAGGCGTGGTGCAACAGCAACAGCAGGGGAGCACGAGTATAGCTTCTATTGCAGGTAGGTGAATCACACCTTTACCTTCTACGTAAATTCCATGTTTTAATATATATTACTGATGTGAAATGTGAATTACCGAATGTATGTGTACTCAAGGGGAAAGGTTGTTGTGTGAATTGCTAAGTGATAAAATTATCACTGACAAATGAAATATGAAAAGTGTGATTTGAGGCGTAAACTAGCATACATTTAGAGTATGTTAGGATCCCAGGTAAGGGGATCGCCATGTTTAGACTAGCATACATTGAGTGTATGTTAGGATCACGGGTAAGGGGATCGCCATGGTTGGACTAGCATACATTCAGTGTATGTTAGGATCCCGGGTAAGGGGATCGCCATGTTTCGGCTAGCATACATTCAGTATATGTTAGGATCCCAGGTAAGGGGATCACCCTGCATCGACTCCTATGGGATGATGATGATGATATCAGTTAAAGGGTTATCAGAAATGGGTTAAACAAAAATAATCATGTTTGATCTTATAAACTCTGGAATGGAGGTTAATAGTGAAAGAGGGAACGGTTATTAATAGTTTGAATAAGGAAGAGATTCTAATGAAAACCAGAAAGGAGAAGGGAACAAAATATGAATGCATGTTATCCTTTTAAAATTGCTTGATATTCGTGTTGTTATTTTTTTTATGTGATAGTCACCTTTCAATAATATGTATTTTGTTTCAGGAACATCACATGCACGACAGGAGTAGATCCTAGCTTATGTTTCCCTTCTTGTAATTTAGGTTATAGGGGGTATACCCTTATATTTTGTAAACATGAAAATGTTTGTATAACTTAATTTGTATAATTAATGTTTAAACTTGATTGAATGAACTTAATCTCTATAGTTCATGTAACCATCTTTCATGTCTAAGTATTTACTTTTATTTTCATCCATAATGATATTTTGTTATATAATGTATATCATGAATATCGTGGGTAATAGGTGGGAGAATATTGTGGAAATTAAAACCCAAGACGATTGGGTTGGGATTAAGTTATGAAATGCGAGTTATTAGAAGTGTAAACAGGCTACATATCAATAACTTAGGACCTTCCGGTATAGGGGGGACTCCGATGAAATTTCGGTAAATTTTAATATGAAAACCATGAATATATTTTTATATAAGAAAAAAAAATTCTCTATTTTTCGGTTGACATGAGAGTGTTGTTTTTTATCTCCAAGTAAGGGATGTTACATTATACCTATCCTAACACTGATAAAATGTTTCTCCTGGTTTTTGAGTGAAAGTGGTGATTTGTCTTTTAAAAGAGTTTGTTCTATGAGAAGGAAAAAACTTCTTCAAAAATTGTTATTGTATTTCATCCCAAGCACGAATGGATCCTGACCTAAGATTTTGTAGCCATGTTTTAGCTTTATCTTTTAATGAAAAAGGAAAAAGCTTTAATCTGATGGTGTTAATGCTACAATTTAAGTCATTAAATGCAAATATGGATTTTCTAGATTTAAGCCATGAAAAGTAGGTAAAAGTTGAATAATGTCTGGCTTAAAATTAAAGTGAGATGCATCAGGAGGAAAAACTATGCATGATGGTGCACTTGTTCTTGTTGGATTAATGTGGTTTCTAAGTGTTCTAATACGATTATTCTCATTATTCTCATTATGAAGTGACTGGTTATCCTCATCGGCCATGTTTTCTAAAGAAGATGAGGATACCCTACAAAGTCTACCATTTAATGTACGTGACTAAACTCTTATGCACGTGTAGGAAGAGAATAAAAGGAAGAAAAGGAAAAAAAAAGAAAAAGAAATAAAAAAAAAAGAAACAAAAGTTAGATAAAAAAAGTGAAAAGTGAAAATAAAATAAATATTATAATTTATACAGGAATTTACCTCCCCAGCAACGACGCTAAAAACTTGACACGATCAAAAGATTGATGTTTTATCCCAAGTACAGGAGTGTCAAAGTAATAAATAATCCGGTAAGACTGGGGTCGAACCGCAGGGAGGTGAACTATATAAAATTATAAACAACAAATGAAAAGGAGTTGAAGAGAACTTTTGAGATGTGATATTGATCTAAAGATTAAACAAGGATTAAACAATTGTCTAGATTAGAGGATCTACTAATGGTATTTCAAATAAGTATAATATAAACTTCTTTTATTTCTCAACTGGAAACCACACACAAAGAAGGTTCTAATCAAATTATAAATTATCAACATGATTATATTAATTATCTTATTTGAGTAATGTCAATACTTGTAAATGTTGTCAGGTGTTCATGATGAAAACTTATGTTAACAACAAATCAAGTTCCTTTCATAGCACATGTGTCGGTTATACCATACAATTGGCTATGAAAGGATCAAGTATTTGTTGTACCAAGGGATGTTCAACACAAATCTAGATTAACCATTTCACAAGCAAAGTATTATGAGTGAGTAAGATAACAAATACAAAGCATGTTGGCATCAAACATTAAAGTCCATGTTTAGTTTATACTATACTTATTCTTCCACCATTAGTGTAACCTTTTCATCTCGGCATAATAAAATTAGTTAAACATTATGAATAATAGAAACATAAATAGACTAGATAAGAACATAGTTATGATGAAAAACATAAACAAGAAATTAATGAAAACAAAACTTAAACATTACAAAATTACAAAGAAAAAGAACAAAAGCAAGATCTTGATCTGAAAACCAAGATGCCCAAATTCATGGCAAATGCCTCCTTTTATAGGCCAAAATTCAGAACTATTGATTTGATGATTAACAAAAGAGTTGGTGGCCAATCTTTGACTTGGTGGCTAACTCTTGCCTTTATTGTAAGGCCAAAACGTCATTGCTAATATCAGAATTTGAACTGATCTTCTTCATGAAAGTTCTGGGAATTTGTCTCAAATGTCCAACAAAACATGAATGAGCTTATTTGGACTTCTAGAACTCGAGATATGGCTCAAACAATGAATAATGTCTGGGCTGTAAGACAGATTCAGACTTCTCGTTTGTTGCTAAGATTTGAACTCCAAAACAACAATCATGAGTCTTAGACTCTTCATGAAAGTTTTAGGCTTATTTCTTAGCTTTCCATTAAGATAAACCACACCTAAATACAAGGTTTACAACTCCAGTTATGATTCAATAACTGAATGGTGTTCCAGTTTGAATCGAACCAACATCTCTTCTCTTAGCCTTTTCTTTGTCTTTTTAATTTCAATAGTTAATCACATCAATCAATCCTTTGAGTTGTGGGATAAACCTACATTTAAAATAAGCATTTACCATAAATTAAAGATATCTTATATTATAGACTTGTTATTATAAAACATGCTTAAGTTAGGGAATTTAATAATACTTTAAGTGCAATATAATTATATAAACCTTAATAAAAATGCACTTTTAAGTACTAATCAAGAGTCTTTTAGTCATTTAGAGTTTGTATAGACGATTTCAAGTGCTGAAGACCACTTATTAGTGTTGATGACACATATTTGTATGAGCAATATAATGAGAAGTTATTGATTGCAATTGCTTTTGATGCAAATAATAGGATATTCTCGTTGGCTTTTGCAATTGTTGAAAAAATAATTCTAATTGGAATTGTTTTTGCTTTGTTTACAGAGACACGTTACTGGTGATAGAATATGTATTTTTATAATATCAGATTGACATACAACCATAAAGAATGGAGTAGCAGAAATTTAGTGTGAACTTATAGAATACCATTGATATTGTACCTGATATTTTCTTAGCAACTTCAATTATAAATTTAAAGACTCATCTATGAAAAAAGATTTGATGAGGATATTTTATGAACCTTCAAGGTGCAAATTTGATTTATGGTATGAAAGAATGTGTAAATTGGACTTAGCATATCATGAATGGCTTGAACGGGAACTAAAAGAAAAATAGGCATTATGTTATGATGGCGATCACTGGTATGATAATATGACAACTAATTTTTCAGAATCATTTAATCATCTTTTGAAAGGTGCTAGTGCAATGTCTGTTTCTGCTCTAGTGCAATTAACATTTTACAAGTGTAATAGTTATTGGGTCTAGCGGAAACATGAAGCAAATGATTTCATTCAATATAGAATAATTTGGCCCTCATCAATTCAAGTGGAATTGAGAATAAGCAGGGATAGATCAAGAGATCATACTACAATGTTTTTTTACTCCGGGCAACAGGTGTTCCAAGTCAACACCCTTATTAAACAGTGTTTTGTAAAACAAGTCAAATAAGTCAATCAAATTGAATGATATAATATGTAATAAATTGCAGACATTGTAATGTTCATGTTCATATATTATTACATGTTGTGCTGAGAATTACTTAAACTTTACATAGTTTGTTAATGATCATTACATGGTTTAAAGCTACAGATAAACATATAACATGTGATTTCATCCATTACTAGACGAGTTAGAAAGAAGTGATTACACTAGATCTTGAGTTGAAGCAGACTCATCTAGATGAAAATTCAAATATGGTCGATGAATGTCTACTCGTTTGTACAACAAGATGAATAAAAGAGAGGGTTATGCACATTATAGGTGTAGCGTATGCAATGACACAAGCCATAATAGGAAAATATGTCATAATCAACAACGTACTTATGACAAAGCAAATATTTAGTCAAATATATTATGATATTTTTTTAAAGCATATTAAACTTATTTAATTTCACATCAAACACAAGTACTCTTATATAGGATGATATGTTGACACGATCAAAGAGTTGATGTCTTATCCCAAGTGCAGGAGTGTCAAAGTAATAAATAACCCAGTAAGACCATGGTCGAACCACAGGGAGGTCAACTATATAAATTACAAATAAAGAAAAAGATTTGAAGAGAATAATAACAGAAAAGGAGTTGAAGAGAGTTTTGGGATGTGATATTGATGTAAGGATTAAACAATGATAAAACAGATGTCAAGGTTAGAAGATCCACTAATGGTATTTCAAATAAATATAATATAAACTCTTTCTATTACTCAATTGGAAACCACACACAAAGGAGGTTCCAATCAGATGATTTATCGTTATTAGCTCATTATAAATTATTAACATGATCATATTAATCATCTTATCTAAGAAACACCATACTTATAAATATTATTAGGAATTCATGTTGCTAGCTTATGTTAACAACAAATCAAGTTCCTATCATAATAATGATGTTGGTCGAAGACTATGAAGGATCAAACATTTGATGTACCAAGTGTTATACAACATAAATCTAAATAGTCATTTAACAAGCAAGGTGTTAATATAAAACTTTCTTGGATATAAACATTGAAGTCCATGTTGAGTTTATATTATACATATTCTAACACCATTAGTAAAACCTTTTCACTTTGACATAATTAACTTAGCTGAACATAATGAAGAAGAAGAACATAAATAAACTAGATAAGAACATAGTTATGATGAAAAGCATAAACAAGAGATTAATGAAAGCAAAACTTAAGCATTACAAAAGAAAGAAAGCAAGAACATGATCTTGATCTCAAAACCAAGATGACTAAATACATGGAAAATACCTCCTTTTATAGGCTAAAATTTGAAACTATTGATTTTTTGACAAACTATTTAGTTGGTGGCCAACCATTGATTTGGTGGCTGGTTTTTGACATTGTTGGCTGGTTATTGATATTGTCGGCTGGCCAAAATATCATTGCTAACATCATAATTTGAGCCTTTCGTTCCATGAAAGATGTGGGAAATTGTCTTAGCTTTCCAATAAAAAAAAAACCAGAGCTCATTTGGACTTCTAGAACTCAAGATATGAACTGAAAACCAAACAGTGTCTAAGTTGCAAGACAGATTCCGACTTCTCCGTTGTTACTAAGATTTAAAGTTGAAAACGGTAGAATTGAGTCTTGGACTCCTCATGAAAGTTTTAGGTCTATGTCTTAGCTTTCCATCCATATAAAGCAAACCAAAATCCAAGGTCTACAGCTCTAGTTATGATCCAATAACCGAATGATGTTGCAGTTTGGAATTAAACCAGCATCTCTTCTCTTAACTTAGTCCTCTTTTTGTCTTTTCACTTTCAATAGTTAATCACATCAATCAATCCTTTGAATTGTGAAATATACCTGCATTCAAAACAAGCATTTACCATAAATTAAATATATATATTATATTATCAGACTTGTTGTTATAAAACATGCTTTAGTTAGGGAATTTAATGATACTTTAGTGCAATATGATGATATAAAGCCTTAATAAGAATGAACTTTTAAGTACTAATCATATGTACCCAAGGTGACAAATCTTCTACTCATGTTAAGCAATCACATTATGACTATGACATTCTCGGAGAGCATGACGATGACATCCATGGAGAGCATGAATATTTTCATGGAGAGTTTGAGTCACAGTCATAGCACATGTGTATTAGGCCCGCTGACACTTTTATTCTGTCGTTGCAGGAAAGACATTGATTGGAGGATGTTTTCTCCAGGATTATAAGAATATTTAATTTAATTTTTTTCATTACTTAACATTAAAAGTTTTATATATTTATGTAATTACATTTTAAATTGTTATATAGGATGATACCATGACTTATTATCGGATACTTAAGCGAATGAAACTATATGAAAGGGTTCAACCATATGCATTCCAAGTTTTTTTTTTTATATATATATTAGTTATCTAGAGCACATCAAGCTAGACCACAACTTGATTCATGCCCTAATTGAGAAATGAAGATGTGAGACACACACATTCCATATTAGGCATGGAGAGATGACACCGACACTACAAGACGTGACCGTTTTTCTTGGACTTCCTATTTATCGATGGACAGTCATATCTATCAGCGTGCGTAATTGGATTGAGTTACGCAAGCATGCATTTTGATTGGCACCCCCTTCTTCTAAATTGAAGGGCGGTAGCATACATTTTAAATGGATTGAAAAGATATTTACCATATCACCAGATGATACTAACGACGAGATCTTATAGAGGTGTCAATTAAATTATGATTTGAATGTGTTGATTATTTGTGGAGTTGGCATGAATTAGTGTGATAATTTTAATGTGTTATGTTGGTATGTCAAACCATACATACTGCATCTATTTGATAATGTATTATTCACAAACTTCATGGGGAGATGCTCCAAGATGATTTTAACATCATTCGCACATTAATGTTTTATTAATATTAGGTTGGTTTGTTACTATGGAAGGGTCAAGAGGCCGCATCTATGCTTCATAATATTGACGAAAAAAAACAAAGGATACATATATGCATCTTAGTGATTCAATGTTTTCCACAAAGGACTTGATATCTTTGGAAAGAGGCTAATTTTTTATGATGTTATTGCAAAGGACAAGGCTCCTTAAGTAGGAGCAGGAGCAGGATGAAGTTGTGCTATTGATAAGCTCAGCTCATTCGATAGATAGATGAGTTATGTTGATATATTTTGAGACTTCAATTACTAGAATCTTATATCATTTAAGTATTTAAGATTCATTTTGCATGTCTATATGTTTATTAAATATGTTTATATTTTTATTCCTTAGGCTAATTGTGAATATAAAATTTGAGAATTTGTTGTGTTTGGTTATTGTGGTACTTTGTAGGAAATTTTAAGTTGGACAAAATTTTAGGTATAGTTTCTAAATAGAAAAAACTTTGCCTAAATTTTGTTAAAAATAGAAAATTTTTTACTTTTTAAAATCATTTACTAAATTAAATATAAGATTAACAAACTAAATAATAAATATCATAAGAACCATTTTTTGTTGAACTTAGATGCAAGGGAAATTAGTTATTGTAATTTTTATAGAACAGCTGAGATGGCTATTGAAATTTAAATTATATCATGATTCTGAATCATGATATTCAATTGATATCACGGTTCAGAAACGTAATATTAATTAAATCGGTTCAAAATTATAATATCAAATATATATTACATTTCTATATTATAATATTTAAAAATATATGATTTCACCAAAACTTTTATTATCGTGTTAATTTGTTATTTCTTTTTAATTTGTTTGCCTAATTTATCTCTTTTCTTCAAACATTTTTCACGCCAATTATGAAATTGAGCACACATGGTGCTTTTGTTCGTACGACTCTTACCCCGATCAATAAGCATAGTTTTAAAATTCAATTCAGTCTGGTAAGTTGATCTGGGATCCAGCTGACACAAGACTGAAACCGGGTCGGGTTTATAAAATAATAGGGGTAGTTAAAAACCCGGCTAACCCCGCTAATCCGGTTGACTCGGTCAAAAATCTAGTTACAATCCATTAACTATTTTTTATCAAAATAATATTATTTTTATTTATAAAAAAATAAAATTAACTCGAATAATCCAATCAAAACTCGATAACTTAATTAAAATCCATAACTCAGATTTTAAACCGAATCAACCATCATGCCGGGGTTAACAACACTGCCAGCAAGTCCGCAATAATTATGGTAGCTGAAGATTGAATTACTTCATTATGCACAAGAATCCAAAATAATTCAATCGTTTCAGTTCAGAAAGTCCCAATAGCATTTACTATTTTCCTACTGCCAACCAGAACATTAAATGATATTGTGACCACATTCCCTTTCGGTCCAGCTTTATAATATAATAAACTAGTTATTTGTCTCGTTTTTTTTTTTTTATCATGTGTCCAATAATTTTATTAACAAAAAAACCCAATATGTAAACTTTTCAAATATATTTTTTATAATAAATTTTTTAATTATAAATTAAAATATTCATACATACACCTATCTAATTAAATAAATTGAAATATATCTATTTAATAATCAAATATTTAAAATTTTCTATTAAGAAATAATAATAAAAATATTAAATTCAATAGCCCTTTTTCTTTTGAAAACACTTTATATTTTATATTTTTATTTTTTCAGATTATGATTTCATTGTAGTGATAGTATATACAATTAATAATTAGTGATATTTTTCCTTTTTGTTTTTTTTTTCTTAGTTAATATTAATAATTAGTAATTAATGAAGCATTACAGCTGTATTACCATGACTGATTTGAACTGATGAAATTATTTTGACTATGTCTTATAATAAGATATTTTTTGATAATTGAGAAAAAAGATTTGATTTTTTCACAGTATAAAAAACTCAGTATTACTAGACAAGAGATCTGTTGGTTAATATATTGATATTTATATAAATTAGTTAATACCAAATTATTAATTGTGAATACATAATATAATCAAGAAATATTTATAATAACTTGAAAGAATAAAAAATCAATTTCTAGCGTCATTATTTGTAATGACATTTGTGGTCACCATGTATGCAAACCATTTTATCACATTATAAAATGGACTAACGAGAGTTTTAATTATATCTCATAAAATGTTTTTTTAAAAATTTTTTTTTTTGACCTGTTTCTTTTATTTCCTCCAAAGTACATTAAGTTTTGGAAGATGAATTTTAAAAAAAAAATGATTTTCAAGAAAATAAATTTTTTCTTATATTTAATATATCATAAAAAATGAGTTGAAAATCATTTTTCAATATTTGATTGGGTAATAAAAATAAGCAATAAAATACAAGTTTTAGTTATGAATTTTTTTTTAAATAGTAATTTTTTTTTGCTGTTAACTTTATTTTAGCTACTATTTATTAATGGAAAATATTGTTTTTTGTCGAGCAATGAAAAAATTAGTTAAATTTTTTTTTAATGTTTTGCTACACTTTCACTACCATAAAATAGCAAAACACCGACGGAATATTCCGTTGGTGTTTAAAGTCTAATTCCATCAAAAATATAATTATTGACATAATAAAAAATGAAACAATATAATCAAAAAACATATTGTCGATAATATATATTTTGTTGGTCATTTTATTGATAATATAATCACATATAGCTAGATTTATTGACGAAGTTATCACATCAAAAAAAAAAAAACATTTACATGCTTTAATTTTATTAGTAAATCCATCAATGATTATAGACAATCCACAAATGCAAGAAAACACAAATCTATTTTTTGTATTTTTGAAACATATGAAAAATCATTTTTATTTTTATTTATTGTTTTTGTTAAAAATAAACAAACATTTTTATTTAGGATTTGGTTCACATACATAAACACACTTTTATTTTTTTATTATTTTTATCATGTTTTTATATATTTTTTTTTTGTATAAAAGGGTAGGCATAAAAAAATATTTCATAAAAGAAGTTGGAAGCAAGGTTGTCAAAATTGTTGTTTTAACATGACACGAAAAATACAATATAAATTCATATCGTAAAATCATAAGTAATTTTTTTAACTAATTATATATTGGCAATTCCAACCAAAAAATTAAATTACATTAAAATATGATAAAGTGAGTCAACAATATTATAATCAATGAGTTATCTAAATAAAATGAGAGAGATAGATGATATGAATTAATAAATTAATGACGTGGAGAAATAAAAAGTTTTAGAACAAAACTTCTCAATCCAAGGGAATCATTGAATGGTAGGAAGTACACATGAACTTAATAGTCCCCTTTTGGGTTGAAAGCTAGGGAGCCTAAACTAGTAATTAACTAACATAAATTCAATAATGAAATAAATTCCTAAACAATGTCTAATACTCTAGAAAAATTTAAATTAAAGATAATTATTAAAAAAAAATAAATAAATAGAATAGAATAATAAAAAAAAGTCTTCATGTTAAAATTTATCCATGTAGCTTGAATCTCCAATTTTCGCATATTCTTGGCAGATTTGAGTCTTGATTTCATACATGTCATTCTCTCTCATCTGGATGAATTACTGGGTTTACGGTATATGGTTGGAAAGCTTCAGATGTCTTGTTTTCATCCCAACTTTAATCGCATTACAATTTCTCCTGTAGCTCCAGATATATCACAAACAGTACACGAAGGTCTAGTTTGATATATTTGACAAGATACGTTTACTAACTTTGACCCTCTAAAATATTATGTTCCCAAACTCCATTTGAACTAAAAATATACCACAATATATTTTTATATGTCTAATATTTCCCTGTAAAATTTTAGCTTTATCCAATTTACGGTTTGAAAGTATGGTTAATCTCGCAAGATTGGCTAGCAAATATTTTGAGGTCAAATTTGACCCTAACTTGATTTATATCACAAATTTAGTAAACTCATAAAATCAGACCGATTTTACAAAGTTTATCAATTTTACTGATTTTAAACGAGTTAAGTCTGATTTTACTGATTTTCAAGTTTTTAGTTCGATTATGCACGTTAGATACATGTTGACTCGTAAAATTATACAATTTTACAAGTTAACTTGCGATGTTAATAACAATGGATGGAATTGAATACCATATGATAATGTTGAATTCAATCTGCACTTTAACTATATAATAAATCTCATTCCATGCTTGGTCAATCAAAAGGACACTTAAGATTTGCACATAATCGTGATACAAATTGAAACTTATAATAGAAATTAGATTTTAGCAACAAACAAATTTCAACTTTAATTGGACTTCTTTATTTTTAACTCATGCGAAATATCAATTGCAAATTGAATGTTAAATCTTTCAAAAAACAATTACGAAACCATCATCCAAAATATTCGATTAACAGACATAGTATTTAAATTAACACATCATAAAACTTCATCATACTATAATATGGGCATTAGTGTGCCACTATTGAAGAAATAGAGATTATACCCATAGAAGTATGATGAACTCGAATATTTATGGCTTTCAATGACTGATCTTTTTGACTCATGATGTTTGAGAAAAATATGAGAAGAGGCTAGGCTGTCATCGTCAATGTCACTATAGGAGAAGAGGATGTTGTCGGTGTTCTTTGACCAAAGTTGCTATCGTTGGACTAGTGAGGAAATTGGTCGTCACTAGTTGGAGGTGGAAGAGGATAGTGGATTTTATCTCGGTGGTTTGTTGGCGAGGTTGTTTGAGCAACTATGTGTTGGGTGGTGCTGTTACTACTCAATGTTAGTAGTTGTGGTTGTAATGGACATGAGGATCTCGTTATGAGATGGTGACAAGTTAAAGATGTTGCATCACCTGGAGTCATCATTGGTGATGGAGTTTTGGGTCTATGGTGTGTGGTTGTAGCTCTTTTACAGTGAAGAGATGAGGGATTGTCAAGGGAAAAAGGAAGAGGACTATCGTAGCTATCATTGGTGCTCGGTGGAGAGGATAACCACTGGCTAAGGTTAGGGCTTTTTTGTGTGTTTAAGTCTTATGTCTTTTGGCTTTTGGGAGAGTCTAAAGGAATTTTTTTGGTCAATTAATTGGTGTGTGTGGCAAGTATTGTGAGGGTGAGAGAAAGGGGTTGAATATTTAATAAAATTATTAAATATAATTACGAATAGAATTATCGATGATAAGTTAAATATTTCATAATTTTTACAATCTATTGGTCATTCCATCGGTAACTAACATTGAAATTTTTTTAGAACCCTCTAAAATGTTTTGATGACATTATGTTTCATGGTAATTCCATGGGTGATTCAAATTTTTAGTGGTAAAGTCCTGTAATTTTTTTTTAACTCTCTGAAACTCTCCAAAGAATTAAGTACATCGATAATTTTGTTGGTATTTCACATACTGTCGATAAGGAGAAATTACTTATGAAAAATTACATTAATATCAATTTCATTACACATTGATGTTTTACATATAAAATCAGTTAGAAGTCTTTTTAATCAAAATCCTCATCTTCTTCTTCATGTCCATCATCATCTTCTTCATTGAATTGAAGCTCGTCAATCTCGTCATCTTCATTGACTTTTTTTTGCCAATTGGTTCTCAATTTATCATTTAACTTCTTAGCATCAACATCAATAAAAATATTATCAATGCCACTAAAATTTAAATCTTTTTTTAAATTGATCGATAGAGAAACTCGATATGGATCAACTATCAAGTTAAAAGACATTGTTTCCTATAGTTACTTCATTGTTACAATCCTGAACAACTTGAACATAACTCCTAGGTTTGGTTTTCACAATGGATAATCAATTAACTCTAGAACGATCATATCTTTTCCTGACTGCATTTTTTAATAAAGGTCATATAGGATGGGAAAATATTGATAAATTCTCACTTGAAGGTACTTTCTCACCATCATCATGTCTTGGAATGCGGTTGATTCTTGTTTTCAAGTGAGACTTAAAATAGTACGAGATAAATGTTGAAATTTCTTCAACGTTATAAGTCTTGTATATTGAAACCAAAACATACACCTTGTTTTAAACTTTTTTCTTAAGGTTGAACAAGTATTTTCATGGAATTAAATAGAGATTGAATAAATGAATGCTTTAAATCTTTTAAGAAGAAACTATAAATTTCCTTAGGATACATATATAATCCTTAAACTCTCAAATGCATACATCTATTTATACTAGACAAGACCTCTAAAGTTAAATGTATAGGCAGATACTCTATTGAATCTAAGAATGATGGAGGGAATATATATCATCTCAAGTTTGTAGATTGTCTAGACGATATTCGTTTCAAGCTTCTTCATGTGTTAGGTATGAAACTTGTAAGAGCATATATCTATATATATAAAATAAGTAATTAATCTCCATGAGTGCATGTCATATTCCTTTTAGCAATAAATCCCTATAAGAAAATGGTATGAATTGCATAAATATATAGTAGTTATGACTCTTTATTCCCTACAATATGACATCCTTCAATTCACAAATCTAGATATTTTCAAAGCATATCCATTAGAAAAACGCATACTTTTAAGTCATTGGTAGATAAATAAATGTGCCTTTTATCTAAGGCGAAGTTGGCTATGGGCTTTGTGACCCAAGACCCATCATAAACCAACTCCATATTCTTACTGTGACAAAAGAAAGGTATTTCATTCTAGCTTTCATGTTGTCCTTTGTCCTCCCTTTCATGTCCATCACCATGGTAAAAATATTTTCAACAATGTTTTTTATATATTTATACATGACATCCAAATTATAGCATATGAGATTAGTCTTTTAATAAGAAAGCCCCAAAAAAATATTTTGCTTTAACCAATTATCGGTCACACCAAAACTAGGAAACTTGTTCTTATCAGAATGAAAACAAAAAACAATGCTCTTGTATTGCGAGACCATATCATACAATTCTTCACCCGATAGTATTGGTGGTGCAATATCCCTTTCAACTCTACCTACAAAAGGTTCTTTTTATTCTTTTTTTTTAGAGTTTTTTGGTCATTTAGATCTTGTATTGAAGGTTTAAAGTACTGTAGAGCACTTATTAGTGTTGACGACACATATTTGTAGGGGCGATTTGATGAGAAGTTATTGATTGTAGTTGCTTTTGATGCAAATAATAGGATAATTCCAATGACTTTTGCAATTATTGAAGAAAGTAATTCTAATTAGAGATTGTTTTTTCTTTGTTTATAGAGACACGTTACTAGTGATAGAACATATATTTGCATAATATTAGATAAACATTCAGCAATAAAGAATGGAGTTGAAGAAATTTAGTGTGCATTTATAGGATACCATTGGTATTATGCCTAATATTTTATTAATAACTTCAATCATAAATTTAAAGAATCATTTAATTATATTTTAAAAGGTGTTCATGCAATACCTGTTTCAGCTCTAGTGCAATTAATATTATATAGGTATAGCAGTAATTATTAAGTCAAGCGAAGACGTGAAGAAAATGACTTGATATCACAGTTCAACAATAAAACATTGATTCAATACCATGACATCAAATATATGTTACATTTCTAAACCATGATATTTAAAATATATTATTTCATCAAAAAAATTTTATTACCGTGTTAATTCGTCATTTATTTTTAATTTGTTTGCCTAATTTATCTCTTATCTTCAAATGTTTTTAACACCAATGATGAAATTGAGCACGCAAAGTGTTTTCCTTTGTACGGCTCTTACCCCAACCAACAAGTAATTATAGTAGATGAAGAAGTCTTCATCCCTATCTATTTTATTAGGTGGTGGTGGACTACATTATCAATTAGAGAAAAAGATGTTATTTGCTGCTATTCTATCTATTTGTACATTAAGTTCGAAGAAGATCTTAATCTATAATGAAGAAATCATAGTAGCTCCTTCTTCTCTAGGCTTTATTCGGAAGAGTTTAGGTAAGAC
>Ga0325411_1003684_pt1 | contig 17298 bp, 9 predicted proteins | sample PopdelMetagenome_13_FD_206181 | JGI IMG/M metagenome (GOLD analysis project Ga0325411, IMG submission 206181) | Populus deltoides microbial communities from Bellville, Georgia, United States - Xylem-PdIQD-R4 | ecosystem: Host-associated > Plants > Phyllosphere > Stem > Wood/Secondary xylem...
ACTTCAAATATTGCTTTTCCAACAAAGCAAGTTTTAATTCAGTGCAGATAATCTGAGCATGTTTTCTTTAATTTGTATGATCTTGAAAGTACAGGTGCCCAATCCCTTATTCTTTGAATCCAAATGACTGATGAGAGAGAATGCAATGCCTTTTTTATGGAAGTGCTATGGTTTGCCTCGGAAAGGAGCTAGTTCATAGCAGTGCACGTGTAAACCAGCACCCCCTATATATTTTCATATATCTTTCTGAATCTAAAACCCTAGTAACTTCTCAAAGAAAAGACATGAAAACTCTAAGCCCGCACCTCTTTGCTCTTCTCGTAAATAGTATAACACCTTCTTGCCTCCTCCTTGAAACCGTCACTAGCCAGCTTTTAATTGAACCTGCTTTGACCTTATCAGCGTGGCAACACTAAATATACTACTCTCATTGCTTTTATTACTCTTTTATTGTAGTTATATGAGGTGGAAATGATAAGAAAAAAAAATGTACCTATGTATATAGAAAAATTGTGTTGTTAATGTCGTGGTTTGAGAGAGGAGAGTGGGTTGTGTTGCTAAGCTTTTTGAGGGAATTTTGTTCCCAAATGAAGGCACAATGATCAAACCTCGTAGGAACATTACTATAAGAGAGTTCAAGAAAAAAAATTGATAGAAAGAGTGTACTCCCCTCCCATTGTTGTGGCTGTTTTTCTCCTTTTTTTCATCGTCGTCAAAATGGGACAAGTTTGCATCACTTATTAACATGAAATCATACCCAAAAGCAATAAAGATCTTAAAATTTACAGTCCTTCAATCATCAATCAGGCATATAATTAAGCTAATTATCAAATGCAAATTAACAACAACTAAAGAAAAAAAAAAGAAATAACAAAACCTGAAAATGCTCAAGTAACAACCCAAATTCCCTAGCTACGAAGCCTGTCGCCTCTTTGGTAAGCTGCAAGTGATCATCGTGGGAAACTGAACTAATTGACATGGCGTTGGATCTATCTTTTGTTAGTATGGTGGTCGACCGGTGGCCCAATACGCCTCAGCTGGTAATTGAATAGAATTGAGAAGATTAGGAGGCAATCCATGAAATAGTTGCGCGTTTTGCTCCGCCATAACCTGATGTTGCTGTGGCTGTTGCTGCTGCTGCCCCACTCCTCCTGGTGATCCCATTCCACCCCCTTGCATGGGCATTTGTGGATCCTCCTCTTCTAGAGGGAGCCTCTCATAAGCAGCATTACTAAATGAGGCTGCCATAATCACAACTGGACCTGAAGCAGTCAGTGTACCAACAACACTCCCACCCACAACTTGCCCTTGTCCACCAGCTAAATATATGGTCAAGCCAGTAGCGGCGGGTGGAGCTGGGGGTGGCAAAAATGATCCAGCTAGTGACAATATCTCAAATCGACCATGTAAAGTCACAATTGCACCTGGTGAAGCTGGTTGCCTAAGGGTTACATTTGTTACTGTTCCAGTTCCACTCATAATGCAAACCCCTCGTTGTCTCCTCCTAGCAAATGTAGCAACACTCTCAACAATATCACATCCATCAGCAACCTCCATCAAGTGAGTGCGTAGAGCGTTTGCGCTATCCCGTGTGATGATAATTGGGGGCTTAGGCTTGTTCTTGGATCCGGCAGGTCTGCCTCGTGGTCTTCTTGTGATCTCTCCATCTCCATCTCCTGAAGTTATGAGTTCTTGGCCTTCTCTGTTGCCCATGCTATTGTTACTTTCGTCTCGCTCTCGTTTCAGGGACTTGTTTAGCCCACTGCTACTCCCACTCTGCTCATCTTCTGAATTCTGCTGTTGTTGGTGATGAAATTGGTGCTGCTGTTGCTGCTGCTGGTGTAATTGGAAGTCTCGTGTGTGAAAAGGAGGTGGAAGAGAATGGCCATGAGCAGTTACTGGATCCATAAGAGTCTTTCTTCTTTTTAACTTTATGACTTTCTTTTTTAGTAATAGTAAATATATATCTAAAAGAACTAGTTCACATACGAAAAAAATATAAGTGGCTAGCTAGAAAATTAAACCCAGAAAATGGAAACACCAGCTAGCTAGGTAGTAATACTAAAGATTCAAGAAAGAGGGCCGCTAGTGGAAGAAGAAAGGGGATAAAATAATAAGACGGAAGACTATTGGGGGGCGGGGTGGTTTCTTTTTTTCTGGCTTCTTTTGATAGTCCAATGAAGCAAGTAATTAGAAGAACCAGATGCTATTATAAGCTAGCACTCACCAGCTGGTTCAGAAAGGAGAAAGATGAGTGGATTTTTGGTGTAACCCATCAAATCCTGAGCTGGATTCTCCATCTATTGATCTTTCAACAAGCTGTACGTAGTGTTTGTGTAGAAGTGTTATAGCTAAGTTTATGTTGGTTTAGGTGGTAAGAGCTTGGGAGAGATGGAAAGAACTGTCTTTTTTCGGGTAGCTAGAGAGAAGGTAAGCAAGTATATTTTTGGATTTGGGTTAGGGTTAGATTGAGGAATAGATCGATCACAGATAGATAGATAGATAGATAGATAGATGGGTTTGGTTTTGGTAAGGCTGCGTGCATATGGGCGGTGGATGGGTCCCCACCTTTCTCTCTCTTGTCCCCCCCAGCTCTCCACGTTCTCTCTCTCTCTCTCTCTCTCTCTCTCTCTCTCTCTCTCTCTCTTATATGCAGCATTAAGTTATAATACTTTTTAATTATTCATAACTCGACCGAGTCCTTGGCCCTTATCTCCAAGTTTCAACTTTTTAACTCCGTCTACCTACTACCTTCCTTCCTTCCTCTTCTTCTCTTGCTGTTCCGATTACTATAAGGACTCCATGTCATATATATATATATATATATATATATATATATATATATATATATATATATATATCTGTGTGTGGGGGGTTTAAGCTGCTTAATTTGCTTCATCTAATTATTATTGCAAGTTCTCCTCCTATAGCATCATAAAAAAAAATATTTTCAACATTAACGCACTCAGAGTGCCTTAATCATTGATAAACAAGTGGAATCTATACTTTTATCATGAATATGTAAGAAAAATATTTTTTTAATAAATGCATTAATCCAAATATATTATCCTAGCTTAAAATCAGAGATGATAAAATTAGTTTTGATGGACAAAAACCGTAAAGAAAAAAATTAATAAAAGCGATCATCATTAATTATCGCTTGCTTTATGTATAACAACTAGTAGTTCTCAATAAGCATGGACAGGGACAGAGTAAGAAAAAAAAATTAGAGTTGTAAAATTAAAAACATTTCTTTGCATGAGAAATTGCTGAGTAACATTGTTGTGTAAATATATCTTTGGTTGCCAGTGTCCTACTAGTTGTTTTTACCTGCAATTGATCATGCTCTAATTAAAACTTTTTTTATAACTCTTTTTCTATAAATATTTACAAAGGAGGGGTTGGGAAAAATATTTTCTTGTAAGGGCCCCGGCCCCTGCCAGCTCCCTCCTGCCTCCACTTTGAGCATGGAGCTCAATTGGTAATAAGATCCCTCTCTCCTAAAAAATCTCGTGTTTAAGCCTCTTCTTTGTAATAATAATAAAAAAAAAACTAACTAAATTATCTAATAGGTGATCTAGTGGTAAGAGTTCAGGATTAAGAGGTTTGTTTCCCTTGTGGTCTCAGGTTCGAACCCTGTGATTGCAAATATGATAGCTACTAGAAGTTTACATGATCGTTAACTTCAAGGCCCGTGAGATTAGTCGAGGTACGTGTAAATTGACCCGGACACCCACGTTAATAAAATAATAATAATAATAATAAAACTAGTAATCAAATCTTATTGTTGACTAAAGTGGTAAAGTTTGGGTTTGATTCTATCAATATTATTATTTTGAATTGAAATGAAAAGGAGAATCCAAGAAGGAAAAAAAAAAAAACTTATTCTGTAAGAGTAAATTTACATATAGATGATTTTATTTTCTTTAAGAAACGGCGTGTAGAATATAGTTAAGAAAAAACGATATTAAATTAATGGAGTTATAAACTATATACAGGTGATGATTAAAGCAAAATGACAGTTGGCACAATTAATTAAACTGGACTATGATTGTGTTTATAAGTTGAGAGAGAGAGAGAGAGAGGGTGGCTTCAAATTTTCATGACCTCCGTGCATGCACCATGACTATATATGTTCTGCAAAAAATCTCCTCCATTGTTTTTTCTCTAGCTATTATGAATGCTCACAGCATGTGTCTCTTCCCCCGCTCCTTGCGGGTCTATTCTGCAGAATTTCAACTCCAACTGTAACATCACTTCTCCTCTCATGGACATTAACATTAACAAAACAGTACTAGAGGCGGTGCTTTAATTTCGCACATAACTATTCCTACTTCAATGTTTTGTTTTGTTTTGTTTTAAATTTATATATTTTTTTAATTTTAATTTTATCTTTTAATATTTTATTAATTAAAAATTAAGTTTTAATTTATTTTATTTGTTTTATGTGAATTATCTGTCTCATGACCCGGATCACGAATTTAATAGAATAATCCAATTGACTTAGGTTTTTTTTTCTCAATTATCTTTTTTCCTTCAACTTCATCATTCAATATTTTATTGATTAAAAATTAGACCCTATGATTTATTTTGATTTACTTCTATGATGTTATATCGGTCTCATGACTCAAGTCACGGGTTTGGCGAGCTAACTCGGATTATATTTTTTAGTTATTTTTTTAATTGATTTTTCTTTAAGTTTCATCCTTTAATATTGAATTGGTTGAGGATTATACTTCATAATTTGTTTCGACTTGCTCTTTCTATGAGGTTATCTCAGTCCTATGACATGGATCACGAATTTGGTGGGTTGATCTAGGCTGACTATGGTTTTTTTTTTGTAATTAATTTTTTTCTTGATTTTATCTTTCAACATTGGGTTGATTGAGAATTGAGTTTCATGATTATTTCAATTTACTTTCAATAGGGCTAGCTTAGTCTCATGGTTTAAGTCGGGAGTTTGATGGGTTAACTTAAACTTACTCGGGCCTTTTTGTGTGTTTTTTTTTAAAAAAACTCACTATTCAACATTGAGTTAATTGAGAATTAGAATTCAAATTTTTTTTTGTTTGCTTTATGTTAGGGTTGTCATGGTCTGAAGATCAGAGTTGTGGATTTGACAAGTTAATCAGCTGGATCAATTCAATATATTATCATCTCAATATTTTAAAAAGATCATCTTAATTTTTTTAGTTAAAATATATTTTTACCGGTTATTCAGGTTATCTTTGGACCTATCAAATTGGTCAGGTTATATCAAGTCAACTCACACAATTTTATTTTCAAAAAAATTTAGTAACACTTGAAATATTTTTTTTTATGTTAAAAAACATTATACAACTCGCATTTTAGGACGGGAAAATGATCTAATTGACATCTAATGTTGATGATTTATGTACGAGGTTAATTTAACTTCCACCATTAATTACTAATATTTTGTGTACGCTTTCTAATAGCTAAGCTATTCTATAACTCCATAATATATTATGCACAATATGTAGCAGGTTTTTCCCATTGTAAATAACGTAAAAACATACAAGTACACGGCTGTATTGCCACTTGAAATTGATCATAATTATATAAACTTTACCAAATTGTTATGAAATAAGCATCGAAGAGCTATTCCTGATCTTTTTTCTTTTGTAAGAGAATTTTGTTTCTCAATTGCTTTCCTGATTTCTTTAGATATTGTATTTATACTAATAGAAAATTAAAAAAAAACAATGAAAACATCGACATAAAATATTTAATGATTGTTTACCAACGAAAAGACAAAAATAATGATGGAATAAAAAGTTTCGTTGATAATTTTTTCATCATTACTGATGTGTCAAATTGCCGACATAAATTTCATCGGTGATTTTAAAAGAAATTAAAATCTGACAGTCCTCTCCTCTTTCCATTTATTATTCTTCTTTAAATTAAAATTACAGCAGCCTTCTCTCTCCTAAAAAATATCTTGCAACCCCCCTGTAAATTCAACCATTGAACCTGTCAACGTCGATGTAACCTCTCTCTAATAACGTCAGCTTCCCCCTTAGTTCCGTTTCTTATCAAGCTTCACTCCACCAAGTAAGCAAACCCATCCATTTATGTTTTAACCCAATTAAATTTGAAGTTAATTTATTGAAATTTATTTGTGGCATTTGTAATTTGCTTGTATATCTAAGTGTCTTGCTTATTTTATAATGATGATTTTGTTGTATTAATGTATTGTTTGTATTTTAGAACTTGTTTGGGATTTTGGAGAAATGAATTTATGTGTAACTTATTTGTGTTAGAATTGAAGAAATGATAGAATATTTAATGGGTACTAATTATTTTGTGTTAATTTTATGTTTAAGTTAAAAATTTATAGAGAATTGACTTTGTGTGGAATTGATAATAGTTAATGGATAATTAGTTGGGTTATACGGGAAAATAAATTAATGTGTAATTGATAACAATTAGTATATTGATTGTTGTTATTATTTATTAATGATAGTATGATATAAAAATTTATGATGTTTGTGATACAGATAGCGATGATGATAATAGTAGTTATGATGATAACATTTATAATGATAGTTATAATAGTAATAGTAGCAGTGCTTATGATTACTGTTGTTATGGTAATAATGTTATTGATAATGGTTATGATGTGATAGCTAGTGGTGGTAAAGGCGGAGTGATGATAATGACTAGTGGTGGTGGTGGTGGTTATTGTTATTGTTGTGATAATGATATTAGTGCTACTAGTGATAGTTAAGTGGGTTAAATGATGATATATTGTGAATATATAGGTTAATTGTGATTCATTGTTAATAAATAATTGAATTTGTGTTTGATAGTATGTTTTTTTTTTTTTTTGAATTGTGTTCATTGTTTTCTTTTAGGTACCATGTATTCAAGAAAAAAACAAGTCCAAGTCCAACAAGAACACTAATGTTTCATCAAATACTAGTGTAGGTGATTATGCAGTGAATCCAAATGATGATTATGAAGAAACATCTAATATAGAAGTTGCCGACCAAGACTTAACCACTAAGGACAATAGATTGGGCATCTCTTATTTAATAGATCCCATCTCAAGCAATTGGATAAAATAATGGAAGGGTGACATCTCTATATAATTTTTGTTTTCTTATGATGTTATTTGTTTTTATTGAGTTGTTTTAAGTTTCGTAATTATTTAAAAATTTCTTCCTTAAATTGATTTTCAGGTTTACCAATTAATATTGAAGCTACTTGTTTCTTCACTTATACGATAGAGTGTCCATTCAAAGAACTATTATTTCAATTGAGTCAACTTTATAACCATCATGAATGGATGTACATGGTATATGAAAAGTTTAAAGTTAAATAAATAATCTCTAATTTAAGTTACTAGTTTTTCAAATCTTTAAAACTAATTCTTATATCTAATCAATTAAGAAAAATTCTTAGTAGAACGAGAGCGACGAGGTGCTTGTCATGAGAATATAGGAAAACCATAATGCAATTAGATAAGTTTAAATCAATTAATGATATATTATTGTAAACTTATATATTCTTTTATTTTCTTTTCTAATTTATGTACCAGGTTGCATGATTTTTGATATGATACTCATAAAGAAGTGATTAAGAAGGTTAAGTCGAATGACATCAAGAGTTGGAAAGGTTATTAACCAAGGTGTGTAACAAAACATAATTGGGCATTGCATCAATAACTTGTGGTTTTATAAGATTTTACAAGGTGCTCAAGATCCACACAAAATAAAAATAAATGAACTCGTGGTGCAATGAGCAAGCATATTAAAAGAGTGATTCAATTTATCCACAATTTAAAGCGCCTAGTAAGAGCTTATTGTTATATATTTTATTATTTCTCTTGAAGTTTTAATTACGTATTTATTAGTGAGACTTTTAACAAACTATTTAATTTACAAGAAAAATAATTTGGGCGAGAACTGACTCCAATTGAGTTATATAAGAAAACTCGTATAAAAAAATTGATAGGGAAAAAAGAGACAAAGTTTGTCGATATAAGAGTGAAAGAATTTATTGCAAGTGTTTTGATAGTAAACAAGTAATTAAGATCGTTTATTTGCATCGATAATAAGAAATATAATTGAATTTAGGAATTTGATCTTTTTTGTTCGTTTTATAAGAGATATATAACATCAATATGGTTGTTAAATTAAGATCATATATTTATAGCTCATTAATCTTATCCTTTTGTGGAGAGGAGGAGCTGGAATGTAATTTCACATTTGTAATTTTTTGAGATGCATTCTATTTAAAATAATACATATTTGATCAATATAAAATATTGAGCGACTTGCGTAGGGTCCCAAAAAATCCCTGGCGAGTATTGGGCTTGGGCTCATTAGAGATGAGAAACAGGTCCATGCGCACTGTCTGGATCCAAGCATGTTGGGCTTGGGGCGCGCTCTCGAGCCCGAGCCCACAGGGATGCACTCGTAGCACTAAGGGTGTTGGGCATGTCACGTCGATGCTGGGTGTGCACCCTCCATAAGCTCGAGCAAGATCTTAAGTGTTGGGCTCAGGCTACCATGCCCGAGCCCACTTTTTTTTGGTCCCTTGTTATACTTTAAGTTCAGGATACCAAACCTAATAGGTGTTGTTATTGGATTTATTTCAAGGAAAGTTTTTGAATTGAGTTTTTTAAATTCATTTTATTTGGATTCATCGGCTTTATACCATGACAACTCCATTTATATCAGGGCACATATATGATAAAGGACAGGTTGACATAGATTAGGTAGTCTGATATGAAAAACATAAATCTAACAAGGTCAGTCATAAAGCTAAATAAGTCCTTCAACTTTAAATTATGATGATCTCTTATAGAAGAGTTTCAGGCCTTACCTGTAAGGAATCAATTGGAAAACTATTTCAAAGCTTTACAATATGAGAATACCTACAAAATTGAGAAAGGTCGTTTACAAGGTAAAATTAAAATCTACCATTCTGGCACTTCCCATGCCATAGAATTTGTCCAATCTTTGATTATATTTAGTATTTTCAACGCATGTTTGATTTTTTATTTTATTTTACATATTTAATTATTTTCTTTTATAATTTTGTTAATTTGATGCGAAACATATATACCCCCGTACGTTGTCTAATTATTTTCTTTTATACCATACTTCATAAGTGGTAGTTTTTATTCCATCACATGTCCAATAAGTTTTTGCTCAATTGTTTCTATAAACTATTTCACCATCGTGGGCGGATCTCATTGACTCACCAAACATTTACCAGATAAAAATGAACATCTTTTAACAGATGGGAAGGGGCCACCATCGGCTAGAGAGAGACGGAGAGGGAAGCCGACAAAGAGCATCTTTTAATAGATAAAAAGAAGTGGAAGCAAATGGGTTCGCGGAGAGCGGGTCAGGCTGCGAGGGCGAAGGCATTGGTAGTCCTTTTTTTTTTTTTTTTTTTTGAGGGGGGCAGAAGAAGCATGAGGGCGGCAGCAATATCTCCGGCGCGGGTGCAGTTTGTGTCAGCGGCACCCACGCGTCTTTACTCTCTCTTCATACTCTGGATCATCCTCCTTCATTGCCTTCCTGACAATTTGGCCACTTAGACTTTCAATTACTTAATTTCTCTTCCAAATCTATTTGTTCCCATTGGATATTCGACTTGGAAGCAGGAGGGAGCTAGCTAGCTATTGGATCATTCCTTTAAAGTACTAGCTACCAACAAGTTTGACAATTCTTTAAGTGGAGACAGGTTAATTATTAGCCTATATACGATTCCAATTTTAATTACCATTTAATTACTAATAATATCTTCTTTTATAGAAATGCTTTTAAACTCTTATCCTATGGGGACATATTTTTGTTACAATCATATTACATAATTATATAGTTTTGTTGCTAATAATATTAAATATTTTAGAAATAATAAACACTTCAAATTATACAGAAATTACTTTTATTTTTCTTTCCATTAGTATGGAAACTACATTTTGATAACTTAAAGAATTTAAAATTTATGTCAAGATTTATATTACGCACTCTAAGTATTGAAAAACAAACTTTTAATTTAAAAATACTCATGATCAACACTAATTTTAATATTTATTATACACCTTTAACTTATTCAACATTTTAATATATTTATTTAATAAAAAATATTCATCACAAACTTTATAGTATTATATAAATATGATAAATGAAACAATTCTTACTTTTAATTTTCAGTTTAAAGAATACAGTGGTATTATATTTTATTCTCTATACTATATAAAAAAAACATCTTTTTTCTAACTCTAAAATTATAAAAAAAATCAGTCTTAATCCATTAAATTTCGTAATTAAAATGAAAATATATAATCACGGACTTTTATCTCGATAGTACAACTTCAATATTTTTATTATTAGATATGGTCATACTTTTGACTTAATTAGCATGATCTTATATTTTACCATATATATAAAGACGTCTTTGATTCTTCATCGTCAATTGTTATATGTTGGCCTTTTAAAAAATTTTTAAAAAAAATATTTGTTCTTTTAAACTCTTTCTATGATCATTTAATCTTTATAAATGATATATAGGTTGACAAGTACAACAATGTACAAAACATTTTTAAAAATAATAGCATAAAGAATTTACAATGTCATAGTCTATATATATAGCTAATTTATTCATGCCAAATATTTACTTTCAATAATTTTCTTATTTTCATCAAAAGGCATAGAGTTATAAAGTAATTCCTTTGACATTCTATCTATTAATTTAATCAACTGTTTAAGTATAGCTAGTATTTTATAGACATTAATTTGTAAATATATACTGCATTTTATTCTCTTATACATTACAAATAATTAGCTAGTAAGATGAATGTCCTCTCTTTTTTTAAAAGAAAAAAAAACAATAATATTTTTTTTCTATATATAGAAACCAACACTATGATTTAGAAAATATATGCGATTCTTATAGTATTAACAGCAATATATCTAGAACAACAAATTATTTGCAATTCATCTTAAAATGTTTTAAATTGGTTATATTGGTATGAACACAAAGTTCAAATTTTTGTAATTAATTACTGTTTGATTACGATTACTTAAATCATACTGATTGATTAATTTTCGTTTTGGAACGCACACGGGACAAATTAATCATCAAAGCTGTTTCTTTTCCCTCCAAGTCCCTTATGTATATATTAGACAATTTTTGTCCCATCGCAAGGAATTCATTACACCTAATTGATCATACGCATGTTGACCAAGAAAAAAACAAAACAAAAACACGAGTAGATAATCCAAAGCCTCAGTAAATACTGCCATGTATCCCGCAATGTCTAAGAGCTATACGTTGAATGGTTATCTAATCTTGGTTGGATTAAATTTATCAGAGGAACCAGACATATAACACGACACACATCAATCTTTCCGGCCTTCATGCCTTAATTCTGTCATTAACAATTCTCAGCTTCGCTCAGCTTCCCGTTCCCTTAATCATCATTTTCATAACAGTCAGATAGTAAGCCAGAGATCATGATGCATTGATGGAGGGATATGCTATATATAGTGATATGTACAGCCAGTTCTTGATGTTCAATTACCTTATTTCGAAAGAAATTCGAACCCCCAGTATCCCTATATATCAAGCAAAAGCGAACATTTTGTTGGAAATCAAGTTGCCTAAGTCAATATGCATAGTGTTTGTTCACTTTTAAAATAAATTAATCCATGAATTAAAGGTCCCCCGTTTGAAAATAATCTTGCGTTTAACAACATGCCACTTCTTTTGTCTCTTTTGCTGGATCTGCCGACTTTATTTTTCTTGGAAAACAAACAAATTATGTAAAGAAAAAACTATATAATTGAACCTACTCTCGTCCATGTTCAAGCTTGTTGGGTCAACGGCACCTCTCTTTTAATTGAAATTTATGTATCATGATACACATTAAGTATTAGAATAATAGTATATAACTAAGCTGTTTACTCTTATTAAGATCGTATTTAATTCAAAGAACAAGAGAAACAAACAAATCACCAACTAAAAGGTAGCTAGAGAAACTACTCGATTATTCTCGATGAGATACACCATCCAAGAATGAAGAAATGTTACTCTTCAATATTAAGGATACTCGAGCCTCAAATAATTAACCTTATTAATTCACATGTAGATAAAAGCACTTAAATTTATTTTCAAAAAAGAAGAAGAAGGAATACAAGTCCTATATATGTATATATCTTCAAGAATACAAACTATAAGTCATATTCTAATTAATCCCTGCAGACAAGAATTTATACTTAGGCGATGCCTTAACATATAGGCCAATACAATATTCGATCAAATATATATATCCAATGCATCTGCTTTGAGAATTTAATAATAACCTATATATGTGGTTTTTTTAAAAAAAAAGGAAATAAAAGGGAATTAAGAAGAAGAATTATATACAAGGAAATAAAAGTGAGCTGTAGCTAGGTCTGAGCATTGTCACGAGGCATGGAAACTGAGCTGTAGCTAGGTCTTGCCCATGAATTTGATTGTCAACATTAAATCAAGCTGTAGAATTGTCCTTCCACAGAAAATGACAAATTAAAAATAGTCCACTAGCTTCATTGACATGGTTATGTGGGGTCTTAAAATCAAGAAAGGAGGCTCTACCTTGAGAACGAAGTTGTTGAAGATGACGTGAAAGCCTAGAAACCATCACAGCTTAATTTTTTTTTCTAGTGACTTAATCATATTTTAATCAAAGTCCAATTCATTAAAGAAATCAAATCGTTTAAAGAAACTTATCCTAACCAGGACCATCTTCGTTAAACAATTCAACCCATGTGAAAGCCACCGAATCTGGAACAGTGTTGCACGATTCTAGGCTGTTGTTCCCATTTGCTAATCACTCTCCAGGGGACCATTATTGGGTGACCTTTTCACATGTAAATTAATCTCTTTATTATAGCTCATATACTGTTGATTAATTAAGACTTGTTTTAGAGACTGAGCAAACGGCAAATCGAGGCACGACCCATGTGATCGATGGCTATATATATATATATATATATCGATGTGGAATCTTGCTGGTAATTACTCCGTCCTGCTTGATCCAAGGTTAGCTTAACTGGTTTGAAAGAGTTAATTATGGGTTCAAACCTTCGCTCCACGCTAATTTTTCTTGGTTCTTTGTTCAACATTTGACTTCACAATCTCAGCGTTGAGAGAATTCCAAATCCCACCCATGTGACAATTTTGGAACTCAATTGGATTCAAGAGCCGTAGGTCAGATTAATTCGTCATTAATTATATTAAGCATTATAGATGATCGATTTACTTGGAGTCATTATTTAATGTGTCATCGCACAAATTAAAATATATGTTTATTTACTAAAGTAATTCACTTAATTTATGTGATAGCTAGCTTTGCTTTGCTTTATTTTTCTTTTCAATTATTTTAGTAAGCACTCCTTCTTCTTTTTCCAACATTGATTTAATATCTTTATTAATAATAGAGTATTTACTTCTCCTTCCTCCTTTTTCCCCCTTTAAAAAGTGATTATTAGCCTCAGTCGGTAAGCAGGGGCGGAGGTCGGAGGGTTGGCAGGGGCTGGCCCCTACAAGGAAAATTTTTTCTAACCCCTTCCTTGAAATTTTAACCCTTTTTAGAGTAATTTTTTTAATTTGACCCCATTTGATTTTTTTTTTCTTGCTCTGCCCCTGTCGGTAAGGATTAATATTTCAAGCTTGTGGAAAAACTTTGAAGTCAAAGCGGATCACATATGTATGACCTTCAACAAGTTACTTTCTAAGAAAAGAATGATATAAAAGGCTGTCCTTAATTAGGACAGGACTTTTTATTTTTATTTTTTGATAAACCAAGTGCATAGTCTTTTATTATTATTTTTTCTTTTATAAGCAATTAGCACAGGAATTGATCTCCCTATTCCTGATGTCTAAATCACTTTTTAATTTGTCGCAGACTTACATGCACTACTGTTTACAAGGAATATTAATTTCTGAAAAGATAATGATATTAGAAGACCATATATTATATTTTAACTGGGGAGCAATCAACAGGAAAAACAAGGATTAAAAAGTAATCTATATAAAATGTCTGGATAATGCTTATTTTTCTCTTTGTTGTTTGTGCGTGAAGCGAGAATAATTTTTTTCGATTGTCACATATAAGTAAGGAATATATATGTTATAATTATTTAGACATGATCAAGAGTACTGCCTCCAATCTTTGTGGAATAGATTAATCTCAATTGATGAGCACAATATTTATAATATCCACATTGTACAATTGCATATAAAATCTAAACCCCTATGATTTTATATAATTAATTAAGTGTTCTATTTCCTATGGAACTAAAATAATTAATTTATTGGAGTTTAATTAATGACCACTAGTTAGCTAGTATATATGTTAAAGAATGTTCGTACCATCAATCTTCTTTTGCGATCATTAGTTGTAAATAATATATTTAACCTGATTTCCTTAAACTGCAAAAAAATTTAATAATAAGCTGCCCCTGCTTATGATATGTTAATAAGAACTATTTAAGCTGTGGAAATTATTGTGGTTTAATCCCAATTATTACACAATCAAAAAATAGCAACGACAAAATATTTTTCATCAGTAATGTCTAATTATAATTGCAACGGAATATCTATGTCGGTGATTTTCAATATAATTACTGAAAATAATTGAAAAAATATTATATCGGTGATTTCATCAGTAATATGACACATCATTATTTTCTAACAGATTTATCGATGGTATTTTCCGTCGCAATATTCTCTTGAAAATTTTGTCAGTAAATTTAAAAGTGTTTAAACCAACATCAGCTCAATTCTCCCCCTCTTCTCGTTCCTTTTTTTTCTTAAAATACAAATCAAAACAGCAGCCCTTCCCATCTGTTTTGCCACAAATTAGTATGTTCATATTGCATGGAAAACAACAAGGTCTTTACCTAAATGAATAATGATAAAGCTTTTTTATTTCCGCCAGGGGTTCATGCCAAGTCATCATTGATATAAAAAAAACATAACAAACTTCTTGGAAGGTAAAGTTGAAAAGAATGTTGCACATCTAGTACTGTCAGGTGAAGAATTGTATGATATAGTCTCGTAGTATAAATTGTATTTGGTTTTTAATCTGGTAAGCAAAAGTTTCTTGATTTTGATGTGCTTCATAATTGAGTAAAGCAGGGTATTTTTTGGGAGCTTTTCTTATTGAATGACTAATGTCTTCCGCCATAATTTAGATGTCATGCATATTAAGAAGAATATGTTTGAAGACATTTTTAACATGGTTATGGATGTCAAAAAGAAAATAAAGGACAACATAAAAGCTAGAATGAATATAGTTTTGTTTTGTGACCATCATATTATGGAGTTGCTTAATGATGGGGTATGTGTGGCAAAGCCCAAAGATATATTTTCCTTAGACAAAAAAAAACACAATTTATTGTCTATGAATGGCTTAACAATCTGCAATTTCCTAATGGATATGCTTGAAACATAACTAGATTGATGATTTTTGGGGAATACAAATTGTATGAAATGAAGAGTCATGACTTGTTCAACCTCCATACAAGTACTTATTCAACCTTTAAAAAAAATTAAAAACAAGACGCATGTTAAGGCTTCAATATGCGAGACTTATAATGTTGAAGAGATTTCAATATTTATCTCATATTATTTTGAACCCTATATGAGAACAAGAATCAGCCGCATTCCAAGATATAATGATGGTGGTGAATTGTCTTCTAGTGGAAATTTATCAATACTTTACCATCTTGATTGACTATTATCGAAGAATGCAGTTTCAATAAGATATTTGACAGACATCAAATTTAGACAAGTATATAATTGTGTGATATTTAACTATGATAAAATGAGACATTTTATTAAGTTAATTTTATAATTTTTGAAATGATAAATCATTTTCTCTTGTATTCTCATTAGTGTTAAATGATCACTAAATTTCTTATAGGTAATTAACATTGTAATTTTTTGTTTATCCAAAAATTGTATCTCACTGAAGCTTGAATTTCCCAAATACAAGATGAACAATTCGCCATGTGATATAAAACACAAGTATGTAATAATTTATAATTGTAACAAAAATACATTGACTTTACTTTTTTTCAGCTATTAATGGTTGTTGTCTTTAGCCGAGTATATAACATAAAAGGCAATGCTGAAAGTTTGAAATTACTATTTTTGGATCCTGAAAGAAAGATTTAGTGTTATAATATGTATTTCATCAATGGATGTCTTCATAATGAAGATTATAGACTGTAGAAATATCTGTAGTAGTGTGATTTGTATTAAGGGATCAACTTTTAATAAATTTGAAGTTAATTATTATGGCAAGTTAAAAGAGGTCATTTAATTGCAGTATCATAGGGTATAAAATAAAAATTTTTATTTAAATATTACTAGTATGATACCGATAGAGGAATTATGGCAGATCTTCACCATGGATTGGTCAAAATAAATAAAGGTGGTAGACTTGGCAACATCAATGATGTTTTTATATTTGTCAAACAATGCTAAAAATTGTATTACACACACACTCTTTTATTTATAAAGGATCGTAATAGAATTGATTGGTTATCCTTTATGAAAATTAAATCTAGAAGTCGTGTTCAAGTTGTTCATGATGGTAACGATGAAGTAACTAGGGGGAAGATGTATTTCAATTAGATGAGTTAGTTTATTCATATCAAGTTACTCCATCTATTGAGTTACAAGAAGATTCAATTTTTCATGTCATGAAGAATATTTATGTTCATATTGATCTTAAGGAGTTAAATAATATATTGAGTACCAGTAAAATTACAGAAGTTGATAAAGATGAAGAGACCAAACAACTTCGATTCAACGAGAAGATAATGAAAAGGAAGATGATGAGGATTTGAATTAAACAGTGGATTTGAACTGATTTTAGAAGTAAAATATCATTATGCAATCAAAATATTTATTGTCATTGTATGATATATTTCAACTTTGTACATTTATCAAACATTTATTGTTATGGTTGTGGTTTTAATGAGTTATTAAATAAGTTATGAATGCACTTGTTATTGCCACGTAATTAAGTTTGAGAGGAATTATATCCAATATAAAAAAAATTACAATAAATTTATTGATGGGATCACCTAAAAAATAAAAAATTAATAAATTATTCATTAACTTGTTGGTGGATCTGTCGCCCATATAACTTTACCGATAGAACTGTTGATAAAATAAAAATTCATTAAAGAATTACAAAAAGTTTAGGAAAGAATACAGGAATGTAAACCAACAGATAGATTATTTGATAGAATGTTTTTC
>Ga0325411_1003685_pt1 | contig 17294 bp, 7 predicted proteins | sample PopdelMetagenome_13_FD_206181 | JGI IMG/M metagenome (GOLD analysis project Ga0325411, IMG submission 206181) | Populus deltoides microbial communities from Bellville, Georgia, United States - Xylem-PdIQD-R4 | ecosystem: Host-associated > Plants > Phyllosphere > Stem > Wood/Secondary xylem...
ACTTTAACATGTGCATACGTAGACATTCAAATAAAAAAACAATACGTACAAAAAAAAGGACATGCACTCAGTTAGAAATAAAATAATAAATTTTTGTGACATTCAAGCATATCAATTTAACAAGAACGTCAATATCTAATTAATAGGAAATAATATTATATATATACATTAAAAAAATCAAGGTTTTTTTTACTTTGATCCTTAACAATTTTTAGATTTTTTTTAGATTTTTTTAAAAATAATTTATCATTCAATATTGATTTATTGTTGATGAGACTACAAAAATCATAAGAAATATTCTAAAAGGAATTATTTCTAAAAACCCTTGTAGATTATTTATAATGTGTTCTATAACCTTCACTTTCAGACTATATCAGCTTTCTCTTTAATGAATATCTTCAGGGGTTATAAATCTTCTCTTAAATAAATTATTGCACAAAGTTCTTTAGAGACCCCTAGGGGGTATTGTTGGGGGACCCTCCGAAGATCAAGTTAGTACAAGATTTTTTCTATTAAAAAAACATTAATGAATATATCAATGAGCTTTTATGAAGATAGAGAAGGAGAAGAAGATGTAGATGTAATGGAAGAAAAGAATGAATGTGTTTATGTCTAAAAGCATAAGGTTTCGAACCTTTTTTCTATATACTCAAGCTTCCTTTTTATATTACCTATCTTAACTTCTTAACTTGCTTCATACGATATGTTTTTCTATTGTTCGTGTCATCACATCTTTTTAATATAAGTATGGATTACTTGTTCGTAATTAATGGGATGAGATGGGTATCATAATCACTAACCCAGACCCAGAGTAAGGGAAGCTTAGAGTGGAGTTACTTTTTAGCTATACGCTAAACCCAAGAGGAATTGGATTCAGTTATATGTTGAACCCAAGTGTATTTTGGTTCAGTTTGTACGCTGAACCCAAATGTGGTTGGGTTCAGCTGTAGGGTGAACCCAAGAGGAGTTAGGTTTAGCTGTATGCTGAACCTAGTTGTGGTTAGATTCAATTATAGACTGAACTCAAGAGGAGTTGGGTTCAGTAGTACGATGAACCCAGGTGTATTTGGGTTCAGCTTATACGCTGAACCCATTTTGTGGTTAGGTTCAACTATAGGTTGAACCCAAAAGAAGTTGGGCGTGGACGCGTCATAGCCCAACTTAGAGTTGGGCGCGTGTGTACTCCGGCCCAATACAAGATTGGGCGTAGAGAAAACATAACCTCATTCTGGATTATGACTTTTGTGTGATGGCCTTTAAACGTGGAAGGTTTTTAGAAAACCATGACCAATCAACTATGTATTAAACTTTATAATTTGTTTTGATTTACTTTTTATGAGGTTATTAAAATTTCATTACTCATATCGCGAGTTTTGTGGGTTAGCTAGGTTGAATCAAGTTTTTTTTGTTTTTTTTAATTGAATATTTTGTTTCAATTTCATCATTTAACATTATGCTGATTGGAAATTAGATTTTATATTTTTCTTTCTTTCTATGGAGTTGTCATAGTTTCTTGATTCAGGTTTGGTAGTTTAAACCAGATTGGCTCGAGTTATTTTTTTATGTGATTTTCTTTTTTAATTTTATAATTTAATATTGGGTTGAATAGAAATTGGACTTTTTATTTTTTTTCCTATGGATTTATCATGGTTTTCTAATACGGGTTTGGCAAATTAACTCTGATTGGCTCGATTTTTTTTTGTTCTTTTTTTCTTTAATTTTCTTCTTCAATTTCATCATTCAACATTGAGTTAATTGGGAATTGAGCTTCATAATTTTTTTATTTGCTTTCTACAGAGTTATCCAGGTTTGGCGATTTAACTCAGATTGACTCGGGTTATTTTTTTATCATTTTTTATTTGATTTTTTTTCAATTTAATCCTTCAATATTGGGTTGATTAGGAATTCAGCTTCATAACTTTTTTTTTTCTTTCTATAAGGTTATCATTATTTTATGACTCGAACTGCAAGTTAATTAGGCTGGTTGACTTGGGTTTTTTTATTTTTTTTAGTTGAATTTTTTTTAATTTTATCCTTTAATATTGGGTTGATCAAGAATCAAATTTTATAATTTGTTTTGCTTTGTATTCTGGTCTCATGACTCAAATGGTTTCTTATGTCCTTTTTAATTTATCTTTTTTTTATTTTATTATTGGGTTGATTGAAAATTGAATTTCATAATTTATTTTGATTTGATTTCTATTAAATTATTTCAATCTCATGACTTAGATTTAACAAATTAATTTAAGTTAATTTGGTTTTTTTTAGTTGAATTTTATTTTCAATTTCATTATTAACATTGTGCTACTTGAAAATTAAAATTGAGTTCAATAATTATTTTTTATTTAAAAAAAATCCTTAACTCTCTCTACTCAATATCCTTCTATGCATAGTAATTTCTTCAAGATATTATCTTGCTCTTATTCGATCAAGTGATGTTGAATCTGCAAAACTAGGAAGTCCTCTCTCACTCACTTTACAGAACCCCTATAATCATAGGTCAGCAAGGGTGGAAGAATTACATTGATGTCAAAAGAGAGAAGAAGAGGGAGTGATATAAAATATATTTTTTTATTTTTTTAATATTAATACATTAAAATAAATAAATAAATAAAATTTAATAACAATAAATTTAATTGAAACACTCCTTATTGTGGGTTTCGATTCCGTACCCGCCTGGTAATACAATAAATACTATCAGTATAACCAGCATGGATGTTATTATAATAATTACCACTACCATCATTATTTTTATTACTAATTTCACAATTTTATTTTATTTTATTTTATTACCATTATAGAGTGTTTTTACTTTAACATGTGCATATGTAGACATTCAAATAAAAAACAATACGTACAAAAAAAAAAAAGGACATGCACTCAGTTAGAAATAAAATAATAAATTTATGTGACATTCAAGCATATCAATTTAACTAGAACGTCAACATCTAATTAATAGAAAATAATATTAATATACATTAAAAATGTCAAGGTTTTTTTTACTTAGATCCTTAACATTTTTTAGATTTTTTAAAAGATCTTTTTAAAAACAATTTATCATTCAATATTGGATTTACTGAGTATTGAACTTTATAATTTGTTTCCATTTATTTTTTACAGGGCTATCATAGTTTCATAACTCATATAGCAAGTTTCGTGGGTTAATTAGGTTGAATCGAGTTTTTTTTTATAATTAATTTTTTTATTTCATTATTAAATATTGGATTGATTGGAAAATAGATTTTATATTTTTTTATGGAGTTATCATGGTTTCTTGATTCGGGTTTGGCAATTTAACCTAGATTAACTCAAACTATTTTTTTATCCTTTTTTATTTGATTTTCTTTTCATTTTTATCATTCAATATTAGGTTGATTGATAATTAAATTTCATAATTTTTTTTTCTTTTTACGGAGTTATCCTAGTTTCCTGATCCAGGTTCGGCAATTTAACTTAGATTGACTCGAGTCATTTTATCCTTTTTTATTTTATTTTTTTTTCACTTTAATCATTTGACATTGGGTTGATTAGGAATTGAGCTTCATAACTTTTTTATTTCCTTTCTATGAGATTATCATTATCTTATGACTTGAATCGCAGGTTAGACTGGTTGACTTGGGGGTTTTTTTATTTTTTTAGTTGATTTGTTTTTCAATTTTATCCTTCAATATTGGGTTGATCAAGAATCAAACTTTATAATTTGTTTTGATTTGTATTCTATGAGATTATCCCGGTCTCATGACTCGGGTGGTTTCTTGTGTCCTTTTTAATTGATCTTTTTTTTTAATTTCATCGTTGGGCTAATTGAAAATTCAGTTTCATAATTTATTTTGATTTTATTTCTATATAGTTATTATGATCTCATGATTTAAGTTTGACAGGTTAACTCAGGTTAACACGACTCATTTTCTTGAATTTTATTTTCAACTTCATCCTTAACATTGGGTTAATTAAAATTTGAGTTCAATAAAAAAAAATTATTTGTTTTCTATAGGATTGTCAAGGTCTCAAGACTTGGTTAGCGGTTTGACAAATATCTTGATTTGTTTTTAATTAAACTATATTTTTATCAGTCGTTCGACTATTTTTGGACCTGTCAAGTCGACCGACTCACATCAAGTCAATCATCATATAATTTAAATTTTTTTCTGCTAAAAAATACATTAACAACACCTAAATATTTTTTTACGAAAAAAAATTAATTTGATCAACAATATCACAACTCATTTTTGAGTTATTCCCCAAATTCATCTTCTTTCTTTGCAAATAAAAAAAAATAAAGACTGGCATTTTGGTAGAAGCAAGCTAGAAGAATTTCACATGTAGAAAAAATTAATCTGCAATTTTGGATGGAAACGGGAGCTTAATTGCACCCTATTTTACCCAAAATTAGAGAAAAAAAAATACAAATTCAAGGTCAAGGAACATGATTATTGGATGAATCTGCACAAAAATTAAGCCTAAGGATATAATTAGATTTTAATAGGCCAATTTAATTTAATCATGGGTCAAATTAAAGTTTAATTATATTTGGGAATTAATTTGGATCCAATTGAAGGATTTAATTAGGTACAAGAACTTAATTGAACAAAATTGAAAGTTTGAGGCCAATCAAGAATGTAATTAAGAGAAATCATAAATCAAAGGATTAAAATGAACTTTTCCAAAACAACACAGTTTTGGGTTAGCTATTCATCTTCTTCTTCAAGTTTTCACCTGAAAAGTTATTCGACCTTCCCAAGACATTTAATGTTTCATTTCTCCATCAAATTTGACAAAACTTGCACACAAACGATGGTCTGACTTCTAACCACACCCTAGTATGGTTTGTTCTAGCCAATGGATGCCATAGCAGCTGTGACATTGCCCTAAAGTGACCAACCCGACCAACCATTTCCTGCAACAAATCTGACAGCCCATGATAACCACTTTAAACTAATGGTTGGAATCCTTTCAGGTTGAATCAAGAGCCAAGATTTGGCATCATTAAAGAAAAAATATCTCTCTTTCACCCTCTATAAATAGAGGTACATTTCATGGCTTAAGGGAGGAGAGATTCTAAGTTGGCCAAAAATCAGCCTCCCTCGGTTTTTTCTTCCCTAACCAACAATTCTCTCTCTTCTTTCTCTCTCTTTGTTGCCTTTTCATCCACTTCCATCTCAGTATTACTGTGACTAAGAGTGACCCAACCTTCTCCACCAACCCAATCTGCTTACTGGTAACAGTGACAGCCACCACCACCATCGTTAACTTCTTCTTCTTCTTCATCGGCCCTTCTACACCACAACAGTTGTTGTTTCTTCCTCCAGCTCCACCTTGAGCCACCAGCACTTCTACCCACCTCACCCTAGACCAGTGACAGTAGGCCCATCTCCTCCATGCCAAGTGACCTTACTTTTTCTCCCTTTACTTTACCCTGCAATTTACAACTTCTTAGTTGCATGCAAAACATGAACCAAGCTCACGTTCTGTAAAACAATTAACTGATAAGGTGGGTTGGAACCGTTTTAGCCCAGCCCAGATGGCTAGGACAGGTCAAGCCCACCTGAAAAAAAAGGAGGGTTTGTTAAGCCACCAGTCGGCCTAACCAGACTGGGTTAAGCTAGACTTATTTTGGTATAGCCCAATTTATATAATAATAATAGTAATAATAATAAAAATCATGAAAAAAATTCCAAAAAAATAAAAAATCCTTTCAAAAAATTTGTGATTTTCTCACATGTTTTTTTTTCAATAATTTTCCACAATATCAGGTTGTATATTTATACTGTAAAATACAAATCTGGTATTAAAATACTTTTTTTCTTGGAAACCTTTCTAAAACAATTTTGAAAATTCAAAAAAAAAAAGTCTCAAATTTTTTAAATTAATTTTCTCTTTCAAAAACATAAAAAAACAAAAATATTTTGTTTTCGTGCATATGGCTAAATCCTAAAAGTTTTCCAAGCATGTTTTCATAAAAAAAAAAATTACATCTTTCTCATGTTTAAAAATGCAAAAATGAATATCATAATTAGTTTGCGATTATTCGTTAGGATTCGGCCAAAATATCAAAAACCCTTCACCAATCATTTTGTTCATTTTATATTAAGGTTTAGATGTAAAATTTAATATTTGAGAGTGTAAAACTACACAGTAGAGTACACCCTCAGGTATTAAAGATACAAAATGCAAAATAAATGTCATGCTAAAATTTAGACCTTATAATAGTTCGGATTTAGTCCAATAAGGTAGAGACTCTCTCACGAAAGGAGACCTGCCTTAGATCTCAGAAAAAGATTAACGAATAGAAACTTGACTTAAAAAACAATCAAACAACAATGCAGCTTACCTCAGATAGGGTACACTAGGGGTGATGTGTCTTCTCCTTGCACAACCAATCCCTTATCCAGACTCTGGCAGACCATAGGTTTTCTAATAACCATAATACTAGGTGGCGACTCCTGAATTTTATAATCATAATTTTATGATTAAACCCAAAACTCTTTCCTTTCCCAACAACACCTCTCAGGAGGCACTTTTAGCAGCGTTATTCGATGTCGCCCCGCGACACGCAACGTAGTGTAAACAATGATGCAGTAAATACTTGATTATAAAATTTTAAAAAAAATCACAATCAAGTAGAAAAAATAAAAAGTTCATAATTATATGAAATAATCTACCTCTTATTGGGATATTTCTGTGAGAAAATGTTTGACTCAAGGTCCCATATCATTGCAGACAACAGAGGATTACCTTCAAGGGAAGTTTTTGTTGATTACCCCTTTGATAGGATTAGAACATCATAGACGGTGCATGTAAAGGATACAAATAACAGTGGAAAATTCGGGCAAATCTGAGCATGCTTTGCTACTTTTACCCCACGTAGCCTTTCAATGCTAAGGTAACTGACACTTGTCCCTCTCACATGTCCAACCGTGGTAACTCTCACCACTTTTATATGTAGGCATAACTAAAACTGTTGAAATTACTTTGTAGACTCGAATATAAGGAGCACAAGAGAGGGTGAAGGCAAAAAAAATGAGTGAAAATGGCTCCAAAGCGTCGAGGAAAGGAGGTGGTGGGAACTGTGTTGAGGTCTACAAAGAAAGTTGTTAGAGAAACTGTGCAAGTTGCTGCTATTGAAAACGACAATCAAGAATCAACACAAGATCAAGACCAAAATGGTGAAACCGAGGATATTGATACTCCAGCAATGGAGACTTTCAGAACCATTCCTGTTGATGAGAAGGTACACGAGGAAGAAGACCGAGTAATTGAAGTTTCAGTGGAAAAGCCCGACGGAAGCTGCTATAGCTGATTCTCAAGAACATGTACAAGGGCCATCAAAAGAAGAGGAGTGACAGGAGGACCAAACACGTGAAGTTTCACTAAGAAGAGCCCTTAAAAGTTCTCATCAAAGGTGATATTTCTTCAGGTGCTGCTTCTCGAGGTCAGCAAGAAGAGCCATCAAGGGAAGATGAGGTCAGGAAAGAGGACCAAACAAGTAGAGTTTCAGTAGAAGAGCCATCTAAAGAAGACCCAAAAGAAGATGCAGCTAGTGCTGGAGATCAAGGAAAAAAGCTAGGACCCAAGAAGGTAAAAAGACGGCGGCAAGGAAGGATTAGACACAAGAAGGGATATGGGAGATTGGGAGGAAAAAGAAGAGAAAAAGGGGAACAACAGAGAGTGGTCCTGGTTACAAAAGGTATGCGTTTAAGGTACTGAAGCAGGTGCACCCAGATCTTGGGATCGATATCATCAATGGCAATGAGTATGATTAACAGCTTGATCAATGACATGTTTGAGAGGATTGCTGAAGAGGCAGCAAAGTTATCAGACTACAGGAAACGAACAACACTGTCATCAGGGGAGATTCAAGGAGCAGTGAAGTTGGTTTTGCCTGGAGAGCTTGGAAAACATGCCATAGCCAAGGGGTCCGAGGCTGGTACTAACTATATATCGCATGGGACTAAACGGTCCAAGTCCTGGCGAGCCTTGTCATAAGTTAATCTTGGTTAGGAAAACTGGCTTTGATCATCTCTTGTATAATTTCTTTCTCCCGATCACCAATGGCTACTCCCAGTTTGTGACTTGTATAATAGGTTTTGTTGTAATTTTTCCGTTGTGTACATATGAAGAACACCTTTTGTTGTCAGGAACTCATGGATACTTTTTTTTTTTTTTCCATTTAGTGTAATAAATGGTGATCGTAGCTTGGCCTTGGGGTACATTATGAATTTATGATTAATATTTCCTTCCAGGTTCTCCCTGCAATCCATCGGATGATCATCTTGGATCCAAATCGTTTCCAATCAAATTGAGTAAGATCAGATTATGACATTAAAATCAGATTACTCTAACCTTCTGGTAATTGCTTTAATTTCAAAAATAGTAAAAAAAAAAACACTTCCATGCATTGTAATATGGCTCTATTAGTCAATCCATCAACCCCTTCTGTAATTTGGTTGAATTCCCTTAATTTGGTTCTATTAGTGAATCCATATTTAAGATGTTTGCTAACCATACTAGAAGCCATACCTTCTAACTATAGTTTTGAAACCAGGCCCGACGGGTCAACCCAGGGTTGGAACCGGGCCGGGTTGAAGAAAAAATAGGGAAAGTAAAAACCCGGCGTAACCCGGCAAAACTCGGTCAAAAACCTGGTTGCGGGCCGTTGACTTTTGTTTTTTACTAAAACGACATCATTTTGATTTTTTTAAAAAAATAATTGACCCGGACGACCCAGTGACCCAATCAAAATCCAGGACCCGAGACTTGGACCAGGCCGGATCTGAAAACTATGTTTCTAACAATTATCTTTGATTAGTAATCATTTAACTTAAATATTTTTTTTATATATACATTTTTAGGTTTAGATTACAGCACTGAAAGATTCAGGGATGAAAGTGAAAAAAATTAAGATTTCAAGTAAAAAACATAAGGTTTGCAAGGTGTTTGTTTCAAGCCTAAGTTTTAGAACATCCAATTGAGGTTTCAGCCAAATGTATTATAGAAAAAAGAAAGAACGAACATTTATGTGACACTCAACCACATGATGGTTGCAGGGTCAACATCATCAATGTCTTGTATCATTTCAATATTTTTTTAAAAGAAATATTAATATATTAGAGTTTTTAAAAAAACTAAGTCATTAGACTTTAACTAGATGTTGGAATCTAAAAGTAATTTCTACATGTTCTTTCTTCTATAAATCATGGTTTTTAAAGAGTTCATTAAATCTGAAAATCATGTTATAAAGACACACAATTAACAACAATCATCGAACACAATTTCCCGACAAATTAAGGAGTTACCAAAGTTTCTTACAATTTTTTCTTTATTAGTTTGATGATCATGGTATTCTTACAAGAATTTCAATTATATAAAAAAAATTAAAAAATGGCAATTAAAAAAATTAAAATTAAAATTAAAATACAAATAAACTTTATATTTGGTTGAAGAGTAAAACTGAAAACAAAAATCAATTTGGCAAAAACACCAGAAAAACCAAAAGAATAGGGATCAAAATTGATATAAAAAATAAAAATAATTTTTTAATTGAAAGGTGAAATTGAAAAGGATAATAAATTTTACAAAAAAACAAAGAAAAAAATTAAAAATCAAAACAATGAAGATCAAATCAAAAAGCATAATACCATCAATTTGAATTGAAAGATGAAATTAAAAATCAATAAAACTTTTTAAAAAAAAACAAGGAAAAAAATAGAAATCAAATGAATAAAGACCACATTAAAAAATATAATATTTGGTAAATTAGGATTAAGGGATAAAATTGAAAACAAATAAAATTTCTACAGAAATGTCAAGAATAAAAATTAGAAATCAAAAGAATATGGATTAAAGTTGAAATATCAACAACAAAAAGGGTCAAGCTGCAATTTTCATGGAAGAAGAGAGAAAATAAAGGGAAAAAAAGTTCATTGACAACAAATTAAACCACCAACACCGACACATGTCGCTCTATATGAAAAAAGACACATTGAAGGGCATTTTGAACGCTAGGAGACGTCGTACACGCTACCTGAAATGCTCAAGTGTCTCTCGGTATTGTATACACATTTGTCCTTTTATATATATATATATATATATATATATATATATATATATATATTGTTCATAAGTTGACGTAGTAATAACAAAAACATCATGGTGAAAAAACAGAAAAGTCCGTTGACTCTAGTTTTTAAATTTTGCTTTTTAGAACATTTTAATTTTTTTATTATGCTTTTTAATTATTTTTTATTTTTTATATTTAATCGAATATCAAATTTTCTCTCTGATAATATTATAATAACAAAAACAATTATTGTGAAAATATGAAAATGTTCCTCGAGCCTAGATAATATTTTAGGTATTTTATTATGCAATTGAGATGAGAAAAAAAAATTATTTTGTTAATTTAATAATAACTAATGGGTAGTGTAAAATTATTTTAATACCCTTAAAAGTTAATGTTAATTTTTTTTAAGTGGAAGGAACAAACCATCATTAAATTAATATCCCTGAGTTTGGGTACAATAATTTTTCAAAGTCAATTAGATGTTTTCTATAACTTTAACTTGGATTATATCCGAACTTTTTTTTCATGATCATCTTTGACCGTATTTAGAAATGAGGGTCAACCCATGTTTTTAAAAAATTAAATTTTTTTATTGAAAATTAAATTTTTTATATATTTTGAATTATTTTGATGCGTTGATTTCAAAAATAATTTTTAAAAAATAAAAAAACATCATTTTAATACATTTCAGCATGAAAAACATTTTGAAAATCAACTACAACTATACTTCCAAATAGCACTTTTGTCCCACGTCAATTCTTTATTTTTGAATTTTCAATTATTCATCAAAAACATAATTTATTAATTAGTAAGGTGTTCATATCCTCAAAAATATATTTCCTTTGAAAAAAGTACAAAACCATGTATTTTGAAATAAAAATAATTAATCAAATAGGTCAAATCAAAATAAGAGGGAAGAAGCCTGTTCTGATCCCACATTGTAAAAGTTAGGGTTTTTTTTTTCCTTTTATTTTCGTTCTTTCAAAATACAATTAAAACTCTAGTTATTAAATATAGCCTCGCCTGGCACGGCTAATCGATTCTAAACCCCATATCAAAGCCTAGCTTGTTCCAAGTTTTGCAATAAATAAAGAGAAGTTAATTTGGTATAAATCTATTATTTTTTAAAAAATTAAAAAAAAATAAACTAAAAATAAAGCTAACCTGTTCTTTTCATAACTCAGATCTTGTACGAGATTGACTCAATCGGGATTAATAATACCACGTAACTGAAAGGCCAGTTAAACAAGTTGCTATACCAGACCGGTTTTGAGAATAAAAAAATCGGAGTTTTGGTTTTGAAGAATTTTTAAGACAAAAACAGTGGAACTCGCACCGAACAAAACAAAACAAATGCAGATAGATGCTCGGAGACACTCCTATCTTCTTCTACATGGACCCCAACGAGGTGTTGCATCATCTTAACACATCCCCTGGCCATTAAACTCAACAATAATTTACCTAGCAATCATTGCATAAAGAACACAGTTTGAATCCCCTTTCTCCCTTCTCGATCTCGTGCACATAGATACACTATCCATGGCTATCTGTTTCTGGCCATGTTAATTTGTCTCTCTCTCTCTCTCTCTCTCTCTCTCTCTCTCGCTACCATAATTCATACAACTCTTGACCTGCAATGAAGCCCCACAACCGCAAACTACAAGTACCATACAACGATGCACCGTTCGAACACCCCATCACTCCCACTTTCCAAACCTCTAACTCCACCATGTCACCGCCACCGTTCAAAGAACCAACCACCATACCACCGCCAACAACAACTTTACAGCAACAACAGTTTTATTCACGCACAGGGTTTGAACCGTCTGTAGCCTTAACAATTCTATTTCTCTTAATAGCTCTCTTCTTCATGGGATTCTTTTCTATCTACACCCGTAAGTTCTCCGTCAACCCATCATCATCGTCGTCGTCGTCGTCATCAGAGGATTTCTATAATTCTCACAGACAACGCAGCACGGGCACAGCAGGGCCAGCAAGTACATCCAGCCGTCCATCAAGGGCTTCTACCAGCTCACGAATTACTCGAGGTCTTGACCCACAAGTTGTCAACTCACTGCCGGTATACTCTTATTACCATGGTGATGTGAAGTACCAGATTGAGTGTGCTATTTGCTTGGGTGAGTTCGAGGAGAAAGAGGCTGTTAAGATGATACCAAAATGTCATCACGTGTTTCATTTGCAGTGTATTGACACGTGGCTTGAGATGCACGTGACTTGTCCCGTTTGTAGAGGGGCTCAGTTCGTTCATGAGAAGGGCGGCGGTAACGATGGTTTGGGTGTGATTCAGGAGAGGGTTGATCAAGGTGCGAGTCAACCAGAGGCAAGATCAGAGGCTGGGAATGGTGACACGTCATTGGAGGTGAGGGGAGAACTAATAGGTGTTCAAGCCTAGGGGAGAGAATTTTGCTGCAAAGAGCATCTAGCTTGTGAATAGGTTTTGTTGAATGAATATACTTGTAAATATTTACTAAAAAAGTTTTTTCGTTTCTTTTTTTTATTATAAAATAGAGTTTCTAACTTAAAATTTGTTAAGCAAATGGAAGCATGAATGTTAAGTGAGGTACTAAGTTTATTAATTCCTTAAACTTCCAATTTGCAAAGGCAGTGATTAATTATGTATCCTTTTTAGTTGATGTAATTGTGCCTTAATTAGAGTTAACATAGACAGTCACATACAAAAGAAGGAAGAACCTTTTTTCTTCTCAGATAGTACAGGCAATATAATATATATTGATGCATGTGTTGTGATTATTTATGATAATTTTGGTATTTTACTTCTTCGGTTTGTGTACTTTTTTTTTTTAGTTTAATATGAATATTCAGAAGAGTTTATATGTATCCTAATTAAAATTTATTTAAAAAAAACATTTTTTTTTCCTCCTATGAGTAGTGGCCTTCTTCTCGAGTGGAAAAGACTTACTATTTTTACCTCAGTTTTGCTATGAGTTAGGGCATCTTAAGAATTGTAGTAGTAGTAAATATTTAAAAGTGTTTTTTATTTAAAAATATATTAAAATAATTTTTTTTATTTTTTAAAAATCATTTCTAACATCAATATATTAAAACTATCTGAAAACATAAAAAAAATTATTTTTAATAAAAAAATTTAAAATTTCAAGGAATGTGGTTTTAACCGTATTCCCAAGCATGCTCTTAAAAAATAATGTTTTAATTTACTTTTTTATACATGAATAGTAGGTTTTATAAACATATTTCTTTATTAAAAACATCTTCATTATAAATAAAAAATTTTATATATGTATTTAATTAAATAAAAAATTTATTTATGCTAATAAATATTAAAAAAATATTAACTCATGTGTTTGACTTGTTTTATTGCAGGTCATATAACGTTTTTTTAAAGAAAAAAATGAATATATAAATGTTATTAATGTGTTTTTTAACATTAAAAAAATATATAATTATGAATAAAAAAATTAATATTTACATATAATAAAATAAAATGAGGATCATATACATTAATAAATGCAAAAAATATATATTTGTTAACACAACACCATGTGTTGGATCTCAAATTGATTTTTAACATAGTAGAAAACTAAGACAATGTTACTTTTAGTTTTATTATGATTTTTTTAATTGAAAAATGTCAAAACATGTTTATGCTAAACTAAATAAATCTTAGAATTTATGAACTCATAAAATAAAAAAAGAGTTACTAATATCAATCAAATTATAAAATAAAAATATAGTCATTCCTATAAAACTAAAAGATATGATATTTAACCTCATTTTTTCTCTTTAATGGACATGTGTTTTTTTTTAATCTTAAATGTCACTTTTTCTTACCGGCAACAAATAATTTTTATTTTCATATATAAAAATTAATTAGAATAATCTTTTTGAATTAAATACATAGAAAAAAATAATAAAAAAATAATCTAAAAAAATCAACGAGAAGAAGGGTATTAATTTAAATATAAATTTTTAAAAAATAACATATAAAAAAGATATTAATTTTTTTCTTTAAAAAAAAAGATCAAACATTGATGGACCTAGCAAATTAGGCCCACATGCTTGGCTAATTTTGAAAAGGGAAAATGTGCAGGCCTACAAGGATAGGCCTGTTCATGTGAGCTTGTTTTTTTATTTGAAAATATCATCTGCCCTAAATGTTTTTGAAAAAAAAAAGACAGGTCATGTGTCGCTTGACTGTTTCTTTTCATATTCCAACCACAGTGATGGTTAAAAAAATCAAGGATTTTGGTTTTTTGATCCAGAAACTTATTTTTAACCTATATAACTTGATAAACTTATATATAACCTTAAATAATCCAAAAAAAATCTGTAAATCCAAAATTAACCTGAAACCAAAAAACTTACAGAACTCAAATATATCATTTTAAGTGATGGGAAGACCAAATAACACTTATGTGAGAGTCTCCTCATCCAATAAAACTTATTAATACTAAGATTGATTTTTTTGTGGTTTAAATTCGTGTCAATTGAGACTTTTTTTCTACCATCAAAATCCAATGAACTTCTCTTTTCTCTCTCAAACCAAGAACTAAAAATAAAAAATAAAAATAAAATGAAGTTTTGTAATGAAAATAAGATTTTAAAGACCAAAAGAACCAAAAAGAAAGTATAAAGACCAAACTAGACTTCTTTTAACAGACTTTGAGGTTGCTACCTATGTTCCTTGCTTTTTCCATGTTGGTCGTTCATCTTTCAATCATGCCCTTGTTTAACCAATTAAAGCCAATTAGCCATAAATTTAGATATAAAAAGCAGTGTTTTAAGACCCGGACCGGCCCGGCGGGTCGACCCGCGACCCGGCCGACCTGGGCCTGGGATCGGTCCGGGTGAAGGCAAAAACCCGCTAGGAAATTGACCCGGTGAAACCCGATCCATCCGGAGAGTCGATCCGGGACCCGGTCCATCTGGTCAAACCCGGGTGAGACCCGGTCAATTTTTGGACCAGAAAAACAAAAACACAAACGTACCAGACAAATCAACCACCATTACCAGCTAAGATCTTGCTGCTAAGAACTTAAATTACTCTTCACTTCGAAGCTGAACTGAACCATTATCAGATACACACTTCCCATCTAATTCAGAGACGTCGCTTTCAAAGAAAGCTGAGTGGAGACTCCTGACACACTGCTCTGCTTCATCATCATTCACAATTAATGAGATATTAACCTGGTAAGTGAAGGCCAAAGGTGAGTTACTTGTCGTGACAGTCAACAAATTACTAAGAAGCATCCGAGCCCTAATAATAGTGAGCACCCCAAGATAAGGAGCCATCTGGATCCTTCTAAGGCATATAGCGTCCATGAAGGGTGCTCACAAAAGCCTATTCTCGGGTTCCGAAGCTGTAGAGTTCCATACATGGTACATACTGAAAATAAGGCATGCAGGGGAAACCATAGTATAGGTGTGATACCTTTGAAGCACCCTGTGATATCATCTGAACGTTGATTCCTTTGATATGAAGAACATTGAAGACAGATGAGCTTAAAATCCTTCACCACAACAGTCCCAACAGTGATGGAAAATATATTGGGAAAACAGTTGTTGCATAACACTATGCTTAAATATAATACTCAGGTCTCCCATTTGTTAATTTATGAATGGATTGGAAAGTGAGTTGGCTTGAAATTATATTTTCTTTTATAAATTGTGTCAGGTCTTAAAATGTCTTTCATGTGTAGTTGGATATTTTATTTTAAATATTTTAGAATTTATGTGGTTGGATGTTTTGTTTTAAATATTTTAGAATTTATATTTTGTTTGTATTTTAGATATTGAATTAAATTTGTTGTTAGTTTATAATTTAAATTTGGTTTATGTAAGTGTTGCATTGTAACTAGTTATGTGTTTTTTTCATAGGTTTTTTTTTTGTTGATCCGGGTCAACCCATCTGACCCGAGACCCGATCACTTGACCGGGTCAATAACCGGGTCGGGTTTCAAAACTATGATAAAAAAGCTTAATTAAGAAGAAAAAAACTTGAATGACCAAAATAAATAAATAAAATCATTGTAAAAGTTCACAGTGAATTGTAAGAATATAAATAATCCCCATGTCTTTTGAAGTTTCTTATTAGTTATTTGACATGCACTGCTTCACTGGGAGGTAAATAATTTTTTCTTTTCAACACAAAAAAAATGAACACAAAGATATTCCATACATGTTTTTTAATATAAAAAGCTCAATCGTAAATTTAAAAGTATATGCATGCAATTAAATAAATAAATAAATAATTATTTATACAATTAAAATAAATCATGAAGCTAGATTTCAAAATTAATCGGTCAAACTCATAATCCGAATCATAAATTTAATTAAATTTAATATTTTTTAATAAATTTTTATTTAATAACATAATAAAAAATATTTATAAAAATAACCAGTTAAACTTGAATATCACGTGCAAGGCTGATGTTGAAATCTAGATTTATTAAACTAATGTTCGGTCATTTACAGACGACTCTCTAACATTTCTTTTCCTTTCCTTTTTTCATAGAAAATCCTCCACCATTATTTTTTAAGTAACAAGTAACTAATGATATGGAGCTTTCTAGACGAATCTTTTTTCCTTTTTATTAGAATGAATATAAAATCATTCGTAACAAGTACAACTTTGCAAATCTATTTTGACTTTGCCTTCTTTATTTTGCATTTGTTACTGTACCTGTATCCTGTAATTTTTTTCATGTTAATTTTTTTTTATTAATATAGTTATTTGAATAAGCTTGCATGTACTTAATTAATTTTACGGGCTCTATAATTAATATACATATAACCTTTTAATAATTTTAAAATTTATAAAACTTGAATTAATAATTTTTAAAAAATAAATATATAATTTTACCAGTAAAACTATACCTTTTAAGATTATTCCCATGTGAATTTTAAAACTATGATTTATAGTCATTGGAAAAGGCAAGTGGGTTAAATTCAATTATGTGGATTTTTTTTTGGTTTTTATCGCTTTTCCCTTCTTTTAATTTTTTTCATAACACTAAATATTCCTTTACTTTTACTTTTCATATTAGACCCAAAAATATAGGACTGCTTATTCTTTTTTAATAATTTTATCTAATTTAAAATTTGTTTTGATTCATTTAAAGGCTTATTATCATTCTTTCTCTTTCTTTTTTTGCAATTCCTATTAAATTTCTTTATCTTTATTTTTATTTTATCTTTTTAACACTTTTTCATGTTTAACTCTTAAGTATTA